>OLNC01001265.1_pt1 | contig 15287 bp, 20 predicted proteins | sample 1672011 | NCBI WGS metagenome assembly OLNC01 (sample SAMEA3136636, study PRJEB25190) | human gut metagenome | biome: human gut; feature: human-associated habitat; material: faeces | place: Austria | collected 2013 | reverse complement strand
ATTAAGAAAGATGACCTGCGTCGCTCCATGGGTGTGGTGCTTCAGGATGTCAACCTGTTTACAGGTACAGTCATGGAGAATATCCGATACGGTAAGTTGGATGCCACTGATGAGGAATGTATTGCGGCAGCCAAACTGGCCAATGCAGATGGCTTTATCCGGATGCTGCCGGATGGCTATCAGACAGTGCTCGAAGGCGACGGCAGCGGTCTGTCTCAGGGACAGCGTCAGCTGATCTCTATTGCCAGAGCAGCGGTTGCTGATCCTCCGGTTATGATTCTGGATGAGGCAACATCCTCCATCGATACGAGAACAGAAGCCATCGTTCAGAAGGGTATGGATGCCCTGATGCACGGCCGTACCGTTTTCGTCATCGCCCATCGCCTGTCAACAGTCAAGAACTCCGATGTTATCATGGTACTTGAGCATGGACGGATCATCGAGCGAGGCAACCATGAAAAACTGATTGCTGAGAAGGGCAAGTATTATCAGTTGTATACGGGAGCGTTTGAATTAGAATAAAAAAATTTTTGTACAGATAAAATGTAAAATATTTATTGGTTTTAGAATGGATAGTAGCTTTGTGTGATATTTGGCTGACTATCCGTTCTTTTTATGCTATGATTATGGTGTGTTGATTTTTTGGAGGTTTATATGGATAGAATAACGAAAATCATTCAGGAAACGCAGCACCGTTTCCTGAATTTGTTTTGTATGGATGTGCGACACCGTAATGGCGAAGCATCGGAGTATTATGTGGCTTCTCGTGCGAAGTCGGAAGATGATCTGAAGGCAGTGACGCATAGGAATGACCCGGATGGCGTGAGTATTTACAGTGTTTACGGTGAACAAAGAGATCATGTCGTGTTGGTGAAACAGTATCGTTATCCACTGGGGGATTATGTCTATGAGTTTCCGGCAGGCCTTGTGGAGACTGGAGAGGCAATGACGGATGCTGCTGTGAGAGAGTTTCATGAGGAGACAGGATTGCATCTTAAGGTGATTCCGGCGGATGATATGTATACTAAGCCGAGATTTACAACAGTCGGTATGACGGATGAAGCCTGCGGAATGGTCTATGGCTATGCTTCCGGCGTGCCGGATAACCGGTTTGAAGAAAGCTCAGAGGACATTCAGGTTGTGCTGGCAGATAAAAAAGAAGTTCGTCGCATTTTAAAAGAAGAGAATGTCGCCATGATGTGTGCGTATATGCTGCTGCATTTCCTGAAGTCAGAGGGGGATCCGCTAGGATTTGTAGAAATGCAAGAAAAAAGATGAATCAATAGGACGGAATAGTTGTTGATAAAAATATTGATAAAAGGGGATACTAGAAATGAGTCAGTTTTATTATTTAAATGATGAGATATTGGGTTCCTGTCATCTGGCGGTGGGTGAGAGGAATACTGTATTATTTGATCCGGGTATGGCCTGGTATGGGGAGAAAACAGTTGAAAAGATTAAAGAGATTATCGGGGACAGACCGATTGATGCAGTTTTTCTGACCCATTCCCATTATGACCATGCAGGAGCTTTGCCGGTGATCAAGAAGTATTGGCCGGATGCCATGGTATTTGGTGCAGCCTATGCCGGGCGCGTCTTTTCAAAGTTGTCGGCTAAGCGGCTGATTCGTGAACTTTCAGCCAGTGCTGCACAGTTAAACGGCACGGCACTGCCAGATGACTATTCGACACGTGCGATACAGTTGGATCAGATGCTGATCGGCGGCGAAACGATTAATGTGGGAGATGTCTGTGTGCAGTCAATTAAGACCGTTGGACATACAAAGGATTGTCTGTCGTATCTGATCGATGGCCATGATCTTCTGGCTTCCGAAACCATCGGCAGCATCAATACGGAGGATGATTATATGCCGCAGTTCCTTGTCAGCTGTGAAGAAGCGATGAAGAGTATTGACAGTTGCAGAAACAGCGGGGCAAAGAAGTTATGGCTGACCCATCACGGAGAAGTGGGTGAGGCAACACCGGAATTGTGGCAGTGGTTTGAAGATGGTCTGACTGCTGCGAAGCGCAGGATTCTGGAGATTATCAGAGATAATGAGACACCGGAAGAGCAGTTAAAAGCCATGGAAGCGGTGTTCTGGAGACCGGAGAAGAAGGGCGGATGGCCGCAGAAAGCCTTTGATCTGAATGCGGAATCTATGCTGAAAACCATCAAGAGTGAGAATTTCCTGAGCCATTCGAAGTTTACAAAATAAAACAAACAGCTATTTGCAAGGATAGATGAAAGAATATAAAGGATTTACAGTTAGAAATCCAAAATTAAAAATATTAAAAGGAGTCTGTAGAACATGGAGTTAAAAAGTGCATTAGAGCAGCTTGGCCTGCTTCAGAAGAAGTTATATGCTTATCAGACAGCATCATCGTCTTTGTATCTGGATAGTGTGACAGTGGCACCGAAGGATACTTCAGAGGGCAGAGGTGTGGCCCTTGGTATTTTGGCAGGAGAGAGCCAGAAGTTGATGACAGCACCGGAAACAGGAGAATTACTGGCGTTTTTGGCGGATCAGAAGGAGAATCTGTCTTTTGTGGAGCAGAGACAGGTGGAAGAATTGAAGAGAAGTTATGACCGTCTGTCCAGAATTCCGGCGGATGAATATATGGATTATGCTATGCTGACGAATGAAGCCAGTGATGTGTGGCACAGGGCAAAGGAGAGCAGTGATTTTACACTTTTTGCTCCGGTATTGGAGAAACTGGTTGCCTATAACCGGAAGTTTGCAGGTTATTATGACAGCAGCAAAAAGCCGTATGATGCACTGCTGGATGAATATGAGCGTGGTGCGGATATGGCCTTTCTGGATACATTCTTTGAGACAGTACGGGAGCGTCTGGTACCCCTTATTCATGCCATCGGTGAGAAACCGCAGATTGATGACAGTTTTCTGCATCTGCATTATCCGGTAGATATTCAGAGAAAGTTTTCTGACTATCTGATGGAAGTGATGGAACTGGACAGAGGTCACTGTACCATCGGCGAGACAGAGCACCCTTTTACGCTGGAATTTAATAATAAAGATGTGCGTATCACAACCAATTACAAAGAGGATAATGTAGTGGATTCCATGTATTCTGTGATTCATGAGGGCGGTCATGCCAAATATGAGTTAGGTATCCGTGATGACCTGCAATATACCTGTCTGACCGGCGGTGTATCCATGGGAGTTCATGAGAGTCAGTCCAGATTCTATGAGAATATTATCGGACGGTCACTGCCTTTTGTGAAAGCGATATTCCCGAAAATGCAGGAATTTTTCCCAGAACAGTTAAAGCATGTGACAGCAGAGCAGATGTACCGTGCGGTGAATAAAGTACAGCCATCATTGATTCGAACAGAGGCTGATGAGCTTACCTATTCTTTGCATGTGATGGTGCGCTACGAGATTGAGAAGCAGCTTATTGACGGCAGTCTTGAAGTGAAGGATATTCCAGAGGTTTGGAATCGTCTTTATAAAGAATATCTTGGTGTGGATGTGCCGGATGACAGGAGAGGATGTCTGCAGGATTCCCATTGGTCCGGCGGTTCTTTCGGGTATTTTCCATCCTATGCCCTCGGCAGTGCCTATGGTGCGCAGATGCTTTGCAATATGGAAAAGGATTTCCCTGTATGGGATGAAGTACGTGCAGGTAAACTGACAGGGGTATCTGCATGGCTGAAAGAGAAGGTCCATCAGTATGGAAGCCTGCTGACTCCGGGTGAAATCGTGAAGAATGCCTGCGGTGATTTTGATCCGACAGTTTATACGGATTATCTGACAGAAAAATATAACAAACTTTATGATTTATAATGGTTTTCATTGTAGTCTGCTATTGGAAGTGATACAATAAAAGGGATGTTTTGTTAGAAAAAGGTAGGTATAAGTATGAGTGATTACAAAATGAATACAAAATGTGTTCAATCAGGCTACAGACCTGGCAATGGTGAACCGAGACAGATCCCGATTGTACAGTCCACCACTTTCAAGTACGATACAAGTGAAGACATGGGTAAGTTATTTGATTTGGAGGCATCCGGTTATTTTTACACAAGGCTTCAGAATCCGACCAATGATTATGTTGCAGCCAAGATTGCAGACATGGAAGGCGGTACAGCAGCAATGCTGACATCTTCAGGACAGGCAGCCAACTTTTTTGCACTGTTTAATATCTGTCAGGCAGGTGATCATATCGTATCATCTTCATCCATTTACGGAGGTACATTCAATCTGATTTCCGTGACAATGGCGAAAATGGGCATTGAGGCAACATTTGTTTCTCCGGATTGCACAGAAGAAGAACTGAATGCGGCATTCAAAGAGAACACAAAGGCTGTTTTCGGTGAAACCATCGCCAATCCGGCACTGACTGTTCTTGATATCGAGAAGTTTGCGAAGGCAGCCCATGCCCATCATGTGCCGCTGATCGTGGACAATACATTTCCAACACCGGTTAACTGCCGTCCGATTGAATGGGGCGCAGATATTGTGACACATTCCACGACGAAGTACATGGACGGCCACGGTGCAGCTGTGGGCGGTGCTATTGTTGACAGCGGTAATTTTGACTGGATGGCCAATGCTGAGAAGTTCCCGGGACTTTGTACACCGGATGATTCTTATCATGGCATCACCTATGCTGAGAAGTTCGGCAAAGAGGGCGCTTTTATCACAAAGTGTACAGCACAGCTCATGAGAGATCTTGGATGCATCCAGTCTCCGCAGCATGCATTTATCCTGAATCTCGGTTTGGAATCCCTGCATGTGCGTATGCCGCGTCATGTGGAGAATGGTCAGGCTGTGGCCGAATTCCTTGAGAAGCAGCCGCAGGTGGCTTATGTGAATTATCCGGGCCTTGAGAGTGATAAATACCACGAACGTGCTATGAAGTATATGCCAAAGGGCGGCTGTGGTGTTGTTTCCTTTGAGTTAAAGGGCGGCCGTAAAGCAGTAGAGACATTTATGAAGCATCTGAAACTGGCAGCTATTGAGACACATGTGGCTGATGCCAGAACATGCTGTCTGAATCCTGCAACATCCACGCATCGTCAGATGAGTGATGAGCAGTTAGCGGCAGCAGGTGTACCGGCAGGCCTTGTGCGTATTTCATGCGGTCTTGAGGATAAAGAAGACCTCATCGCAGACCTGGCGCAGGCACTGGCTCAGATTGAAGAATAAGAGTAGTTAGAGAGAAAGAGGCAGGAGCTGCCCTGATGAATAACCATATTACGATTCAGAGGCAGCTCTTATGCTGTTTATTTAGGGAAAATAGAAGTATGAATAGAGAAAATTTTCAGTCCCGATTGGGATTTATTCTGGTAAGCGCGGGCTGTGCCATCGGTATTGGCAATGTGTGGCGCTTCCCATATGTGGCAGGACAAAACGGCGGTGGTGTTTTCGTCTTGTTTTACCTGATATTCCTGCTTTGCATGGGTGTGCCGGTTTTGACGATGGAATTGGCAGTAGGACGTGCAGGTAAGAAGAGTGCAGTCCAGGCCTATAAAGCACTGGAGAAAGATGGCCAGAAATGGCATATTCACGGTTGGTTTTGTATGATCGGCTGCGTGCTGTTGATGATGTATTATACAACCGTTTCAGGATGGATGCTGAGTTACTTTGTCAAATTCATAACCGGCAGTTTCAAAAGCGGAATGGATGCCGATGCTGTAGGCGGTGCCTTTTCAAACCTGTTGGCAAATCCTGTTGAAATGGCAGTATTCATGGCGATTACAGTCGTTGCAGGATTTATTGTTTGCAGTTTTGGTCTGCAGAATGGTCTTGAGAGAATTTCCAAGATTATGATGTCAGCCCTCCTTGTACTGATCATCGTGCTGGCAGTACACAGCCTGGTGCTTCCGGATTCCGGCGAAGGTTTGCGTTTTTATCTTTTGCCGGATTTTAAGCGTGCAGCGGATGTAGGAATCGGCAAAGTGATCACAGCAGCCATGAATCAGGCTTTTTTCACCCTGAGTCTTGGTATCGGTGCCATGGAGATTTTCGGCAGTTATATGCCAAACGGCAGAACCCTCACCGGAGAATCTGTGAGAATTTGCGGTCTTGATACCTTTGTTGCATTGATGTCAGGTCTGATTATTTTCCCGGCATGTTTCTCATTTGGGATTCAACCGGATGCAGGTCCGTCACTGATCTTTGTGACATTGCCGAATGTCTTTGTGAATATGGCGGGCGGCCGTCTGTGGGGAACATTATTTTTCCTGTTTATGACCTTTGCCAGCTTTTCGACGGTCATCGCTGTATTTGAGAACCTGATCGCAGGATGCATTGACAACTTTGGCTGGAGCCGTAAAAAGGCCGTTCTTTTTAATGGAATCCTTATTCTGATCGCCAGTCTGCCTTGTGTATTCGGCTATAATATCTGGAGCGACCTGCATTTGATCGGGGGAAGAGATGTTTTGGATACAGAGGATTTTCTTGTCAGCAATATTTTGCTGCCGGGTGGTTCACTGGTCTACTTATTGTTCTGTGTGAGCAGATGCGGATGGGGATTTGACAACTATCTTGAAGAAGTGAATCGGGGAAAAGGCATGAAAATGTCGGGCAAATTGAAGTGGTATTTTATGACATTGCTGCCAATCCTGATCCTGATTATCTTAATTCAGGGACTGATATAGAAAATCTGTGTCGGTGCATCTGCCAGATGAGAGATGTGCCATTGTCGATGCAGCATTTATAAAAAGAAAAGTGCCTCTCGAGACACTGTAAATTTTGAAAATGTTTGGTGGCTGCGAAATTCAGCAGCTACGATATTTTCAGAAAATGCAGTTTTCCCGGGAGGCATTTGTATGTAATGGTTGTATTTTCACCGCAGTATTCACCATCCGCATGAACGGTCATGGGACTGGAAAGATGCAGCGTGCATTCTTTAAATGGAATGCAGTCAAAGACGCTGATATATTTCTGCTTGCCTGCAACGAGAAATGGCAGCAGGAAAAATGTCAGCCATTTGGGCACATCGTGGGCCATGGCAAGGCACAGCATCCCATCATCAGGGACAGCATCCGGTGCCATAGGTACACCGCCGCCTTCGGCCCGCAGATTCATACCGGCGGAAAAGATCATACGGCTGACATGCATTGCTTCACCATGATTAAAAATAATGTCGGCATCGCAGGTGGTCATGGAGAACAAAGACTCAATTGTCAGCAGAAGATAGGTCAGCTTCCCGAGATGCAGTTGGTTCAGAAACTTCTTAAGCCTGGAATGCAGCGCCTTCTTGCAGACAATAGCATCCAGGCCGGCACCGGAGCTGATGGCAAAATATTTCGGTGTATCCAATGCTTCGCAGGAGACTTCACCCAGGTCAATGGCAGTGCCTTCTGAGGCTGATTCAATCAAATCCAGCATTTGTTCCAGATTGGACAGCGTGTCTTTGGAAACACCCATGCCTCTGGCAAAATCATTGCCGGAACCAATAGGAAGAATACCCAGTACAATGCGTGAAAAATCGGTGATTCCGTTAATCACTTCGTTTAAAGTGCCGTCACCGCCCACGGTGATCAGATAAATCCTGTCCTCGGGAAGAGAAGAAATCTTCCGTGCCAGATCGGTGGCATGACCGGCGTATCTGGTCTGAAAAGCCTTGTATTCTATGCTTCGATTTTCTAATATTTCTTTCATTTCCATCCAGATGGCACGGCTTTTGCCGGTTCTGGCTGTAATATTCACGATAAAATAAATCATTATATCCCTCGAATCCATTCATTGATGAACTTATATGAAATCGCATGTAAAGTTCCGTATGGATTTATTGTATCAAATTCTGGGGCACCTGAATAGTCGTATTTTGTGGGTTTTTGTTGACTTAAGACACCAACGGAAGGATAAAGCTGCTCCAGATCCAGCTGAAAGGCATGATCAGGATCATAGCAGGAATCATATCCGCTGTTGGAAAGTTTGTTACTTTGTTCATACGGAAACCGGCTGCCAGCATGAAAAATCCACCCACAGCTTTGAAATCATTGATCATCGCAGGGGTTGTCAGGGGATAGATGACACCGGCCAGAAGAAATAATGTCATAAACAGGATAAACTGCGGAATCGCGATCAATGAAACAACACTGCCAAGGGTACAGGAGAAGATAATGGCTGTGAATAGATCAAGGATAGATTTTGCAATCATAATGCTGTGATCACCGGTCATGCCAGAGACAATAGAGCCATAGATGCCTGTACCGCTGGCAACAAAAATGACGATAATGGTAATCAGTGTTTCCGTAAATTCCTTTCTATCAAGAGCAGAAGGACTGCTTTTGACAATTCTGGAAGACGCTTTTTCCATCATCAGGGCGCCTGCGCGGATTTTATCCCCTAAATGAATGGCCAGACCGATGCCGGTTCCGAGGATAAGTGCAAAAATAACCGCAGGCATATTTTCCATAAGGACAATTGAGCTGATACCCATTCCCATGGAGCAAAGTCCAAAAATCATATTCAGGTTGGTGATGATACGTTCGCTGATAAAATTTCGGGCGAAAAGGCCGATAAAGCCACCCACGAAGATGCATAATGCGTTGATGATGATACCTATGGGCATTGATAAAAACCTTCTTTCTAAAAAAATACTGGTATAGTTTAGCACATTTTCAGGAAAACAGTAAAGAAAAAATGTCTGGGTTCCTACAATTTTGTAAGTTGTCTTTTGCTTGAGGCGCGGTATTGATATTTAATATAAAGAGGTCGGGAAACCGGCCTTTTTTGTATACTCAGATGGTATAAGGAGACAGGCTTTCAATTTCGTGAAATAGAAAGCATTTTTGAGGTACCTAAGAAAGTAATTTCACAGAATGATGTTTTTTAACACCCGCCAAAGAGCGATGAATAAGAGGCGGCTTGTCAATCCTCCAAAAACATACTACAATAAAGTGGACGTGAAATGAAAAGTGATGGATGAGGAGGATGACAAAGTGAAATTAATTTCCTGGAATGTGAATGGCCTTCGGGCTGTTGTTGGTAAAGGATTTGTAGATATTTTTAATGAACTGGATGCAGATATTTTCTGCTTGCAGGAGACAAAGCTTCAGGCAGGACAGATTGAGTTGGATTTGCCGGGGTATGAACAATATTGGAACTATGCGGAAAGAAAAGGGTATTCCGGAACAGCTGTTTTTACAAGAATCAAGCCGTTAAGTGTGAGATATGGAATGGATATTGCGGAACATGATACAGAAGGTCGGGTAATTACTTTGGAATACGATTCGTTTTATCTGGTGAATGTGTATACACCGAATTCTAAGGACGGGCTTGCCAGATTACCGTATCGTATGAAATGGGAAGATGATTTTAGAAATTATCTTAAAACGTTAGAGCAGACGAAGCCTGTTGTGATGTGTGGAGATTTGAAAGAGGAACAACCATCATGTAAACAGACGGGAAAACCACTCAGAAAACCGGTTATTATCTGCGGTGATTTTAATGTTGCCGCAACACCTATGGATATAAAGAATCCGAAGTCCAATGTGAAGAATGCCGGCTTTACACCGGAAGAGCGCGGCAAGTTTGCAGAACTTCTGGACTCCGGCTTTACAGATACGTTCAGATATATGCATCCGGATGAAGTTAAATATTCCTGGTGGTCCTATCGGTTCAAAGCCAGAGAAAGAAATGCCGGATGGCGTCTGGACTATTTTCTGACCTCTGACTTTGCAAAGGATAAGATTGAAGCTGCTGATATCCATACAGATATCATGGGTTCTGATCATTGCCCGGTGTCTTTAGAAATAGATGTCTAAGATGAATTCATCGTCGTTATCGCGGCTGAATTCAATCTTTTCGATATTCTTTTTGAGGTATTCGTTCTTGATATCGGCATCAAGGGTATCGTCCTTCAGGGCACTCAGGGCATCGGACATGCTCATGATTTTTTCCTGATATTCTTCTTTTTCAGGAACAGTTTTTTCGAGGTCTTCAATCTGGCGTTTGATAGCATCAATCTTCAGATTGTGGACCTCTTTTCTCTGGACGAATTCATTGTTGTCAATGATGCCATCTTCCCAACTGTCAAAGAGCTTTGATAGTTTCTTCTCCGCTTTCCGGATTTCATTTTCAAGAGTCGTGATCTGGTCTTGAATACTGTTTTCATCCACGTCTGGCAGATTATCAATCTTCAGCTCAAAATCATCAATATATGTATCCAGTGCACTAGTAAGCGCATCCATGACATCCCTGTATGTTGCGGACTTTACATTGCAGCTCTTTCCAAAACGATGGCAGAATCTCGGTTCAGTGTTTGGCCTGGATGGATAAGACTGGTATACCATTGCTTTTTCGCATTTTTTACAGAACAGAAGACCGGCTAGGGGATTCTTCAACTTCAGATTACCTTTTGTTTTGTCGGCATGAAATCTGGAAGATGTTTTCATGAACATTTCTTCTGACACAAGCGCCTGATGTTTCCCATCGTGCAGCATGTAGTGTTCGGTATGATTTGAGCGTGGACGGCTGCTGACCATTTTCCCATCTACCATTTTTTTAATTCTCATACGGTCATTCCAACGGACCTTGCCGCAATAGACAGGATTTGACAAAATGGTTTTAATAGTGGACAGATTCCAATCGGTGTCGCCTCTGTACGTTGGCACACCCATGGCTGTCAGCTTCTTTGCAATCTTTCCGGGAGTCATATGATCATCGACGGTCCATTCAAAAATTTTTTTGACAATTGGTGCCTCTTCAGCGTTGGGTATCAGTGTCCTTCCGGCTCTGTTCTTCAGAATGTCATAGCCATATGGACGGTAGGATCCTAAAAAGTTACCTTCAACAACAGCTTGTCGGCGTCCTCGTTCCAGTCTTTTCAGAATGGTTTTGTATTCCCTTCTGGACATGAACAGAACAAATTCTATATATTCCTCATCATCATAGTTATGTGAAACATCGTATGTCTTTGTGGGCGTCACTACAAGCAGGCCATTCCTGTTATTTGCGTATTTCAGGCAATCCATGATAGTCTGCATGTCCGCTTGATTTCCTCTTGAAAGGCGGTCAACATCAACGACGATGATGCCTCTGTATTTACCTTCATAGGAATCTGTAATCAGTTTTTGAATCTCCGGACGATTCGCAATGGTTTCACCAGATACAATCTCATGGTAGATTTTCTCAACATACAGCCCCTTCCTTGAGGCTAACTCTGTTAATATCTTCCTATGTCTAGCAAGAGTTTCACCTTCGCCTAGCTTTTCAGCCTCCAAATCAGCTCTTGATTTTCGAAGGTATATTGCGTATTTATCCATATGTATCACTCCAATCTTTAAAAAAGGGTATAAAAAATACACCTGTACGGTGCCGGTTTTTTGTGATACAATACGCTTGTGCAGGGTGTATTGCTCACGGACTCTGATCCGTACAGTATATCTATATCTATGTGAAGCCGTTCGGTGCTGGTAACACCGGGCGGTTTTGCTATTTATATAGGTTATGCTTTGTAAAGCGTTTCCCATTTTGAGGATGTACTAATCTCAATTTTTTTTACAGATAATGTTTTATTAATTTCAGCGAGATGGATTAAATAACCTGTTTTGTTTTTCCAGAATATCATACGGGCTTTGCCGATACTTCCGTTTTGCATATAATTAACTTCGCCAAAATAATCTTCCTTAGCGTCCAAGTCGTTATGTGAGGCATAAGCATAGTGAAGTGTCAATGGATACTTCGCCGGTTTTCCAGTGGGGGTGTGTGTCTTAGCTTCATAAAATGTAAATTTTTTTGAATAAAGAAATTTACGAGAATCAATAATTAATGTTTGGTGCAAATGTGCCATTTTTGTTGAACATAAAATTAATTGGTTCAATTGATCAAATTCATTGTCAATAATATGTTTATCAGATTGTGGAACAGATATCACGCCATCTTTTAAGGATGCAGGAATACTTCTTCCAAAACTATTCGATATCTTACAAGTAGGCTCAGATTTTCCTTGATATTTAGGCACTGGATGTTTTTCTTCAATCACTTCTTTGTGAATCGTCATCGCTTGAAGGCCTTTTGAGGTTAGCTTGCCTTTTTCAAGATATCCATTTTTTTCAAGAAAAAATTTTTCTCTTTTAAAGCAGATACCGTATTCGTATTCAAAATATGCTGGAATTTTTTTATTATTGTATTTGCTTAACCAATAAAGCATGTATACATGTCCCGGTAACAAGTTGTCTGGATATCGAACCATCTTTTCTTTCTTTGGCGTTACACCAGAAAGCTTAACCTGTTCAATCCAATTCGTGTTCAACTCTCTATCTTTTGAAATAAACGGCATTTCAGGATAATCTTTATAAAACATTTGGTAAAGTTTCTTACAATAATCATCACTTGCGTTAACTTGCTGAGTAAATTCTATTTGCGCCGGTGAAAGGCTTTTTCTATCAATCACTTCAGTAGAGTCTTTAATTTTATTCTTTTTAAAAAAATCAAAAAATCCCATAATATGTCCTCATACTAATAAAAACAGTATACTATCAAGTATGTATTGCAATAATAATCTTGAGGTGATTAATATGACCATATTACTTCAAGATTATATGTTCCAACATAATTTATCAGTTAGACAGGTAAGTATCAGCACCGGTGTTCCACGATCATCTATATCAGACATTTGCAATAATGATGTTATGCCACGGATGGATACAATGGAGCAGTTGGCCAAGGGCTTGCACTGTCGAATAAGTGACCTGTATGAGTCACCTTTTAAATAAGCGTCCGAGTTCTCGGACGATTTGTCAAAATACGTCCCATTTTGTCGAAATAAAAGATTTTAATAGTGTAACTAAAATTTACCAATGTGAACAAATGTTCTTGACAACACATCAGAATATGATATGATGATATCAGAACACACATTCGAACGAAAGAGGGGCGTATACATATGACAAGTAACCAAATTATTGAAAAAATTGTAGAAATCCTTAAAAAGATGAACGAACGGCAGCTGAATCTTGTTCTGTTGTTCGTTCAGAGCCTCAAATAATTTCATCTTGCAAATGCCAAGGAGTGGGTCAGTCCTGCTCCTTTTCTTTGTCTACCAATGAGAGAGCAAGCTTTTCGAGGGTTTCCCAGTCAGATTCATTCAATGCGCTCAGCGCTGAAATAAGTCTCTTTTTAAAAGAATCTCCCTCTGAATGCAATGTTTTCCCGATGAAAGTAGCGATTTCTTCGTCTCTTGTCATTTTAATGAACATTTCGCCTTTTCCCTCTCGGAGCCATTCTTCATTGACATTAAAAGTGTTGCAGATGTTGTTTACAGCGGCATCACTAGGGTTGCTTTTACCCACTTCATAACCACCGATAGTGTTTCTAGGAACTCTTAGTTTGTCAGCGAATTCTTGCTGAGTCATGTCTAATGTTTTTCTCAACTTTTTCAATCGTTCATTCAAATCGTTCACCTCCTTGATTTCATAATGTCATTGTACGCCATTAAAGTAATAATGTCAATGGAAAATGTGGCATAAGAACAAAAAGTTTGTATAGAACAAAAAAGTGCTTGACAAATGTTCTATACGGGCTTATCATTGTGGTGTAAGAACAAATGATGTGAATGAAATGATAATTGGAAGAATTTAAAAGTAAGGTACACAAATATGAAGCTGAACAAAGAGAAATTTTTAAAAACAGAGTTAGGAAGTAATTTGTATGAATGCATTACAACTTGGGACTGTTGGTTGAATTTAGAGAATTCAGTCAGTCGCAGCAGATCCATTGCCTGGTGTCAGGCACAGTGGGAAGTGTATCAGATGGCACTCAAACAGTTCTATGGTGTTGAATATCATTTCACCCGAACAGACAAGTATTTCGGCGTATGTACAGAAGATAAAACAGATTGGTTGTTTAAAGTAGAAAGAGAGGTATAAGAGATGTATCTATTTGGAGCGCATTACACAAACATGGACAACGGTGAAGAAATTGTAAGAAAAATCGAGTTTGACGGTCAGTTCATGAAGAATGACAAAGAATGTTATATGTATGCAATGAGTAGAGCATACGACTTGAAAAAAGAAAATGAATGTTTAGGTGTGGTTGAATTTATTGCGTGTTAAAAGCCGAAACGGTCAGCAATGACCGTCTGTCGGGAATGACCACCCGGCACTGATGATGGCAGGTTAAGAAAGGAGAATACGATATGTCAGAAAAGGAGAAAAAAATCATCGAAACATTGGTAGCAGCCATTCCAGACATGTCAGAATTTGACAAAGGCTATCTTCTTGGCAAAGGTGAAACCATTGCGGATATGAGAAGAGCAGAGAAGAAAGAGACTGAAGTAGTAAAAGCATGATGGTGTAGAGGATGATAAAAATGGCAGCAACAGTGATCAGAATCAATAATTGTACAGTTCGCATTCATGGCGAACCGGATGCAGAAAAGCTCAGAGCAACGACAGAGGCATTTTTGAAGAAAGTAGAGAGGGTGAGGAGAAATGGAACCAATGAAACAGCAGAGGGTCAAATTCATAGATGTGGATAGAATGAATGCCACTAGAACAACAGAACCGTATCATCCGGTGCAGGTGGGGAAAGAACAGAAACCTACTATAAAATTTAGAACAGCAGCCTGTGAGGTTGTATGTGGCTTACATCTGGCAGCAGGCGTATTCATGATTCTGTTTATTGATGTAGTTGAACAGTGGCCGTTGTTACTGCTGGCAATCCTGTATTGCTTTTTAGGTGGCAGCTTCTTCGGGAGCATGGCCAGTGCAGGAATGAGGGAAGAATGAGTGGGGTTCTGTATGAAGTACAAGAATATGCCGACATGCTGCGGGAACGTGAACAGGCTATGGAAAACGGTGCCCGCTATAATGAACTCAGCGAGCTGAATGCAGCAATCGACAAGAAACGTTGCGAGCTTTTCGGGGAACGGGAAGCAGCAACGATATATAAGGAGGCTGAAGATGGTTATAGATCTAATTCTGATAACGGATGATCAGCGGAAGAAAGTTCATGAACTGCTGGATGCAGTCCTGGACGCCTGTGCAAAAGGTGAATCCCATGTCTTTTTCTGGATGGGGAACGCTGACAGCCGGTCTCCGGCATACATATCACACAATGATGGCAAAGAAAAGTTGGAATCTTTTCTGAGCTTTACGGAAGAAGACATGGATGAAGCAAAAGGAGTGATCAAGAATGGCAACAACACAGCCAAACGGGAATTCTGGCACATACAGAGTACCGGCCGCTAGAGTTGGCGAACTGCGGATGATTGACGGCGCCTTGTTCGGTGATATTGTTGACCGCCTGGGTGCTTATGAATCTCTGAAGTTAGAACCGGAGCAGTTGAAGGAAATTGCAAAGCGGTACAA
>OLNC01001263.1_pt1 | contig 15313 bp, 13 predicted proteins | sample 1672011 | NCBI WGS metagenome assembly OLNC01 (sample SAMEA3136636, study PRJEB25190) | human gut metagenome | biome: human gut; feature: human-associated habitat; material: faeces | place: Austria | collected 2013 | reverse complement strand
CCATCTTATAGTTGTAGTAATCCTGAGTCAGACGGAACAGCCAGGTAACCAGAAGGTCAACCTCATTTGCCTGTGAGCTTGCCATTGCCTGGTTCGTTGTTGTATAAACATCCTGTGTAAGCAGATAAATAACATTAAAGTTATTAATATTTTTTACAAAGTCTGTGATTAGAGCAGGTCCTGTTACAAAGAGCAGATATGGCATCGTGATCTTTCTGAATATCTGGAAGTTCGTTGCACCGTCTACTCTTGCACTCTCAAGCTGGTCAGAAGGAAGGTTCATCAGGACTCCTGTTGCGATCAGCATCTGATACGGAACACCGATCCAGATATTAATAAGAATGATCATTACGTGCGCCCAGCCCGGAGCAGAAAGAAATGGAATATAGCTTGTGGAAACAAGTCCTATGCTTCTTAAGAATCCTGTCAGTCCAATGCTGTGACAGATTGTATTGACAATACCACCATTTGAAAAGAAGTTACGCACTAGCAGAAGTGACACAAACTGTGGAACTGCAATCGTTACAATAAATAAAGTACGCCACATCTTCGGCAGTCTTGTTTTCTTACTGTTGAGAAGCAGGGAAAGCAGGATACCTCCGATATAAGTTGTAAATGTTGCGAAGAAAGCCCATACAAGTGTCCATCCCAGAACCCGCACAAATGCATATCCGAACGTAGATGTAAGACCGCCGCCGCCAAACAAACTAATAAAGTTACTGAAACCTACCCATGAGAACAACTCAGTAGGAGGCATATGCTGCTGATCATAATTTGTAAATGCTATAAAGATCAGAAGTAAGATCGGGATTAATGTGAAGATCACAACTCCAAGCACCGGAAGTGTCAGTAATGTAATGTGGAATTTCTCTTCTGTCAGAGATCTGAGATCTTCTTTAAAAGTATTGATATGCTTTCCCGCTTCTTCCATTTTCTGAAGTGTATAAGCATTGATCACGTTCTTAAACCACACAATAGCTGCCGCAAACCATACAACAAAGCTGAACAATGAAAACAACAGGATCGTAAAGGAATTATCATAATCATTAAATTCACTTTTCATTGTTTTCATGTTAAAGACTTTTTCCATCTTTACAGTACCAAGGGTACTGAATTTTGGTACATACTGCATTGCAAATTTCACTGAAAAAATGATCACTGCGATCTCCAGCAATGTCATCAGCACTGCTTTCACATACTGTTTACGCTTTGCATAGCCTGCGCCCATCCAGATCAGGGACAGCTTTACAAAGGCATCACCTTTCACTACAGCAGTACCAAAGTCAGCGAAAAATCCACCGATGGATTTAAAGAATCCACTCACTGCCGCTGCAGCAGAATTATTGTCCTGTGCTGCCATATCTCTCCTCCTCGTCATTTCATTTTTGTTACTGTCTTTTCTCAGACAGCATCTGCCGTTTCCTTAAAACAGCCCACATGTCGTTATGCATATGGGCCATTTTTAATCTGTTATATAATTTTTTTATTTTACAATTATTCTACAGAAGCAGTAGCACCCTCTACCAGATTATCAAGTGCCTCCTGGATCGCATTGTCATCATCTGTGGATAATGTTCCCTGTGCAATCAGTTCTCCGAATGTCTTTGCAGGATCCCAGTATTTTCCGCCAACCTTCTGAGCCTGTGCATATTCAGACTGAGCTGCAAGTGCTGCAAGTGCTACATTTTCCTGAACAGATTCAGATGCTGCTACATTCTTGTTTGAAGGACCGCTTTCTCTCTGATCAAAGAACATCTGCTGGGATTCTTCGTTTGTAAGGTACTCAGCAAGAAGAACTGCCCATCCGGAATTCTCAGAATAACCGTTTACACCAACATATTTGTATCCGGCAACAGATCCCTGCTGAACCTGTTTATCACCAACTGTGAATGTAGGAAGCTTTGTTGCTGCATATCCGTCACCAAATACCTCCTGTGCTGTGATCGCATCCCATGTACCGGAAACACATGCTGCCAGATTACCGGATGCAAGCTGGTTAGACATATCACCATCAGCAACTGCCATAAATGCCGGATTTGATGCAATATCAAGCATTCCTTTTACTACATCAACACCGGTATATCCGTCAGCGCTTGTTCCGTTCCAGTCCATAGTTGTTGTTCCGTCATCATTAAGTCCTGTTGTAAATCCTGCTCCATAGAAGAAAGAAGCATTGTACCATCCGGAAGCAAGTGTCATACCAACTTTCTTTCCAGCCTTATCAGCTGCTTCAAGAAGGCTGTCCCAGCTTGCTGCATCTTCCTCTGAGATTACAGATGAATCATAGTAAAGAAAATATCCGTTGTCAGCTGCTCTTGGAAATGCATACAGGCTGCCATCAATTGTTGCTGCATCAATAGCGCCTTCAACGTTTGCAGCTTTTACATCATCAAGTGTTGTATCTGCAAGCTGAAGTGCTTCTGCATAATCATCAAGTTTCAGAAGTGCTCCGGCTTTTACAAGATCCGGAAGCTGATCATCTGCGAATGCATATACATCTGCACCAGCTTCTACGTCTGTCAGAATAGTATCTTTTGCAGTAGACTCAGATTCTACACCGATCTGGATGTCGAATTTCTGATCCGGGTAAGCTTCCTGGAATTTATCTGTCAGATCTTTTAATAAAGTCTGATCTTCCTCAGCTCCCCATACAGTTAATTTAATTGTTTCGTCTTCTGCTGCACTTACGCATACTGCGGAAGAAACAGCCATAACTGCTGCTAATGCCGGTACCATTACCTTTTTCACTGTTTTGTTCATCTCTCTACCTCCTGATATTCTGAAACGCTGCGCTCCACCTTCATTCTGATGTATTCAGATTCCTATTCGCTCTCGTTGCGCAACCGCTTGTTCATGTTTTTAGTATATTCTATCTGGTTCTTAATGTCAATTAGCTATTATTCTCTAATTTTGCATGTAACTTTTTAGCATATTGCACAATTCAGTTGTATGTGATATAGCGGTTTGCGCAAGCGTTTATCCTGCGAATGACAACAAAAAATCTCGAAAAGCTGACCTTGTCAACTGTTTCGAGACTTCCCATATAATCCTGTTTTATATCTCACTCAATGGATACTGATATTCATTTATAATTACTGTGTAGATTCCCTCAGAACTACCTGGTAATTCAACGGCAGTGTATCTTCTTCAGGAGTTTCCCCCAGAATCTTCAACAATTTCACACATGCCATTTTACCAAGTCTTACTGTATCGAACTTCACACTGGTAACCGGCGGATTGTTATATTCCAGATTTTTACTGTCATACATGCTGGCTACCCGTACTCCGGAAGGAACCTTCACTTTTTTCTCTCTCAGGCTGCTCAGACACATGTTGCAGATCACATCATCCATACACAGTATCCCGTCTGCCTTCTGATCCAGTGCCTTTTTCACCGCTTCAGTCACCTTCAGCTGATTGTCACAGTCCATAAAGACCAGTCCTGTATCCAGCGGAACACCCATTTTCTCATGTGCATCCTTATACCCCTGATATCTGCTTCCTGTCACACTGTAGGAACGGTTTCCTCCCAGCAGTGCCAGTCTGCGGGTTCCTTTCATAAGCATGATACTGGTCAGTTCTTCACTTGCTTCCTGATTCCTATTATCCACAAATGGGATTTCCTCATCCCCTGAAGGACCGATCACCACAAAAGGCTCCTTGCAGCTTTTCAGATATTTCTGCGCTTTCGAACTCTCCACCGCACGGCTGACGATCATTCCGTCCACCTTCCGGTTCGCCTCCAGACGCTGTATCTGTGACAGATCTTCCCCGTCTATCATAGAAATAAGAATATCATAATCGTAACTGGACGCTACCTCACAGATTCCATTCATACAGTCTTTGAAAAACGGAAACTCCGTAGCAGCATAATCCTTGGGCAAAAGCAATGCCAGATTATAAGTTTTCTTCTGGGCAAGCCCTCTCGCCATCACATTGGGACGGTAATCATGCTCTTCAATAAACTGAAGCACTCTCGCCCTGGTTGCCTGCCCGATACGTCCCTTGCCGGAAATTGCCCTGGAAACCGTAGTCTTACTGACTCCCAGTTCCCTGGCAATATCCTCTATGGTATATACTTTCTTCTCTTCTGTATATATGTTCTTTTCCTCTGATTCCATAAAAACACCCCATTTACGCAACCGTTTGTTCATTTATTAAATAGCATAGCAAATTAATGGGGCTCTGACAAGACCTATTTTACGGTTCACAGCCGGATAAATGGTTACAGGAGATATACCGGCAGCTCTTCATTGATATGCACAGGGCCTTTTACAGGCTCTTCCTGCTTCTCTGTAACAAAGGCTTTTTCCAGTTCTTCTGAATTCTGTGGAGTGAGGACTGTAGTCTTCACAGCTTTCTTTCTGGTTGTGGTTTTCTTTGCTTCTGCACTTGCTGCACGCTGAATGCTTCCTTTACCTACTGACATGTTCCATTACCTCCTCTGCTAATTGTGTGTATTCCTTTGCGCTTCTGCTGGACTTTTTGTATTCTACTACCGGAATACTGTTATCCTGTGACCATTCTATTGCACTGTCTACCCTGATCACCTGCTCAAATACATGAATATTCTCCAGTTCATGCAGGGTATCCATGGTCTGCTTATAATAGCTCTTGCGGGTATCCACTTTCGTGACCGCAATTCCCGCAACTTCCAGTTCAGGTGAGATCTGTTTCACCTCATTCAGGAATTCAAACATATTCGCCAGTCCAAACATCCCCCACGGGCTGGCTTCTACCGGAATGATCACCTGATCGGAAGCACACAGGATATTCATGACCCATCCTCCCAATGTAGGTGGAGCATCGATCAGAATATAATCGTATGCTTCTGACTCCCTGATCTTCTGCAGACATTTCCGCAATATAAACTCTCTCTGCCACTTGGTAAAAAGTTCATACTCAATAGAGCTCATCAATGTGGATGACGGAATCAGATCCAGATTCTCATACGGTGTATGCACCACATACTCTGTCAGATCCGCCTGTTTCCCAATGGCCCGGTACAGATTCAGCTCTCCCGCCGCATGCTCCAGCACCCAGTCTTCCGGGAAAAATGCCAGCGACAGGTTCAGCTGCATATCTCCGTCTATCAACAGTACTTTCTTTCCCGCCTTCGCCATTGCTGCCCCCAGGTTGGAGCAGGTTGTAGACTTCCCGCTTCCTCCCTTATTGTTCGTAAAACACATGGTTATGGTCTTTCCCATGGAAATACCTCCCTCGTTTTTGCTTTATATATACTCATTATATGAGCTTTTTCGTCTGTTTTCAACAATTTCCCACACTTCCTGAGTTTTATTTGATTTCCAAAATAAATACTTGCATTTTTGAATATTTGTGTTATAGTATTCATATACTTAGTATATAGTTTTAATTACTACATTACAAAGTTTTTGATAAGTTCTTTCATTTTCCATGCATTCTGTTTTATTATAAAAAGTTATAAAAAGAATCCATGGACTCATCTGTATCAGGAGGCGATTATCATGAAATTTAAGTTAAAAGATCCAGGAAGTGCCATCACCCACGGCATCGCATTACTTCTCGCACTGGCAGGAGCTGTTCCTCTTATTATAAAAGCAGCCAGATCCTACGATGTGATCCATATTTTTGCCCTGAGTGTTTTTATCCTCACTATGATCCTTCTTTATGCAGCCAGCACCATTTATCATTCTGTAGATTCCACAGATAAAGTAAACCGCAGGCTGCGGAAAATGGACCATATGATGATCTTCATTATGATTGCCGGCAGTTATACTCCCGTGTGCCTCATCGTGCTTCATAACCATATTGGCTATATTCTGTGCGCACTGGTATGGGGTATTGCTATTCTTGGTATGATCCTGAAAGGCTGCTGGATCACCTGCCCGAAATGGCTGTCCTCTGTGCTTTATATTGGAATGGGCTGGCTTTGTGTTCTTGCCTTTGTCCCCATCTTCCATGCACTTCCCAGGGCTGGCTTCGACTGGCTTCTGGCAGGTGGGATCATCTATACAATCGGCGGTGTGATCTATGCGCTGAAAGTTCCGCTTTTTGACGCCAAACACAAGAATTTCGGATCACACGAAATTTTCCATATTTTCGTTATGCTTGGAAGTGCCTGCCACTTTATCGTCATGTACTTCTTCGTAGCTCCGCTTCCTGTATAAAAGGTGTTCTGCAGGCGGGATTCTCCGCCTGCAGCGCTTTTTTTAACAACATATTTCACTGTTGCAAAAAAGACCCTTGCCCGGCTGCATTGACTATGCAGCTGGCAAAGGTCTTTTTTTATCATCTTTTTATTTAGTTCACACGTACACGTCTGATCGGAGATAATCCATAAGATGCATAGGTAGCTCCGAAATATTTATAATAATTTTTCGCCTCTGAGAATAACGGGTCATATACCAGCCCATTGATCTCTGCCCAGCAATGTCCGCTGTCATCAAAAAGATCTGTATCCACACATACGTAAACATTCTTGTATCCCAGTGCTCTGGCCAGATATGCGAAAGTGCATGAGTCAGAGAAACAGTCACCGCCCTGGCTGCCTGTCAGGAAATAATCATTGGCATACAATGCAGGCCAGGAAGTCTGATTCTGGAAAATTCTTCGTGTATTGTAATAATGTTTGATCACCCAATTATAGCAGGTCTGGAATTTCTCACTCTGAGACATTCCCGGAGTGGTAATGGCTGCTACGACTGCTTTCGCTCTCAGCAGAGTTTCATACTCATATGCTGTCTGATTCATCTTTTTCTTACCATTTGCATAATACATGGTATTTCCCTTTTTTCGTGCCTGGATAACACCATCAGAGCCAATATAGTAAGTAGTCTTTCCGTCTACAGTATTGACAATTTTCATAATTCCATATTTATTAAAGAAATAATATTTTCCATCAATCTTATGTAATCCAATACAGGCTTTTCCGGTTTTCGGTGAAAAATAGTGACGGCGCATTTTTCCATTTCTCACAATGTTTTTCCAGCCAGTTTTCATGTAGCCTTTGATCTGACCGAAATAGTAATATTCTCCTTTGATCTTATGCAGTCCCTTAAGAGTCTGTCCATCTTTACCATAATAACATTTCTTCGGCATGGTTCCGTACCATCCGCGTCTTGGTTTCGGTGCAGGTTTCGTTGTTTTCACTGAAGCCTGGGCAACAGTTGGCTGCACAGATGTAGTTGCTCCTGCTGCCGGAACTGCTCCCAACGCAAGACAAGCTGCACAGACAGCAAGCCATTTTGTAAACTTTTTCATCTTCTTTTTCCTCCTCATCTAAAACATTTATCCATCATCTGTCTGCAATCCACATTTACGGCTTACCGATCCGATTGATCCGGTTAAAACTCCATCAGACCCAGCTTCTTTTCTCTGGTGAGCTGCTTGATCTGATATTCCCGCCTCATGGCCTCTTCCTTTGTACGAAAACCTTCATAATATACAAGACTTACAGGTCTTTTGGCCTTCGTATATTTGGCTCCGTTTTTCCCCTCATTGTGCGCTTTCAAACGTTTCTGCAGACAGTTTGTCCATCCTGTATAAAGAGTTCCGTCTGCACATTTGACCATATAAGTGTAATTCAATCCAACACCGTCTCCATTCATCCTGAAATAATATGTAGTGGATAACCGTATATTCTATATACGATCATCCCATCACTGATCTCTATAATGAACAGTCGGTGTAAAACTTGTATTTCACCCGGACATATAAGCCTTTATGCTTATATGCGAAAAAGCAGGAAGGGAAACCGACTGCGGATTTGCTTTCCCACCTGCTTTATTATACGTGAATTTTTTTATTTTGTGAATAACATCCTGTTAAGATTCCATATATTTCCCTTAAATTTTCCGCCGCTGATCTTCAGACGTATCTTCTCCTGATCCGGATAATATCTGGTGGAGAATACAGTTTCTCCATCATTCAGATAAATTTCCACTGCCGAAGTATCTGCCAGAATTCGAAGGGATTTCAGGGAATCTGTCTTCGCTTTACGGACAGTCCTGCCTGCACCTGCCGCCCCGTGAAATTCGATCTGGGTTGTTTTCTCCAGATACTGGAAGATCATCATCCCTCCCAGCTTTACCTGAAAGCGTCCATCTTTAAGTTCGATTTCATCCAGAACCAGATCAAAACCTTCATCTGTTCCCATACAGAGTTCCATAACTCCCTTTTCGTCCTTCAAAGAAGTCCTGTCTCTTCGCAGTACATTCATTTCCTCCACAGGATACTGCAGGATCTTTCCATCTTTGTATTTCAGTTCCCTGGGAACAGTCAGGCAGTGCTGCCATCCTTCTTTGATCGTACGATTGGTATATTCCTCATCTGCATCCGGCATTCCCATCCAGCCGATCAGAATCCGTCTTCCCTTTCCATCAGTGAAAGTCTGGGGGGCATAAAAGTCGAATCCCATATCCCATTCCCGGAAGTCCTGCACATCTACAGAACCATCTTCTTTCATTGGAAAATATCCCGACTGATAGATATTCTGGAATCTGTATTCCTCACGCCTGAGTCCCTGTGGGGAAACAGACAGGATTTTCTGTCCGTCCAGTTCAAAATAATCCGGGCATTCCCACATATATCCGAAAGCTTCCGGTGTAGTAAGAGTTCCTGTAAGCTGCCAGTTCTCCATATCTTCTGATTCATAAAACAAAACAGAACCGTGATCCCCTTTTAAGCGTCCTCCCAGAACCATGCGATATGTTCCGTTATTCTTCCATACTTTCGGATCACGGATATGGCAGGTATATTCTTCCGGATACTGTTCAAAAGAAACTGCCACTTCTTTATTGCTGAAATGGATTCCGTCCTCACTTACCACATGAAGTGTACTTGTCTCTCTTCCTGTGTTGATATAATCATAGTCACCATCGATCTTAACATTTCCAGTGTAGAAAAGATGCAGTTTATCTTCATCCACCAGCGCAGAACCGGAATAAACTCCATGACAGTCATAAGGAGAATCCGGATAAAGCGCAACACCCTCATATTTCCAGTTCACCAGATTCTCACTTGTATAATGTCCCCAGAACTTCAGTCCGCCCTTTACTTCGAAAGGTGCATACTGGAAAAATACATGATATTTTCCCTTAAACCAGCACAGCCCATTGGGATCATTCAGCCAGCCCACCGGAGGCATCAGGTGATGCCCCAGCCTGTATCTGCCTTCGGTCAGGTCTGCTCTTTTTTCCACTTCTGCTACATTTCTCTCCAGAACCTTCGTTAAAGTACTCATTCTTTCACAATCTCCAATACTTTATCTCCGGACGCTGTAACCCCTTCCTTAAGAAGTTTCACATCCTTGTAATCGTCTGAATTGGTTACGATCAGCGGTGTGGTCACATCATATCCTGATTCTTTGATCTTATCCATGTCAAAAGAAACCAGAAGCTGGCCTTTCTTTACATGATCACCATCCTTTACATGAGCTGTATAATATTTTCCGCCCAGTTCCACGGTATTTACACCAATGTGGATCAGAAGTTCCATTCCGCTTTCTGTACTTAAACCAACTGCATGTTTCGTGTCAAAAACAGTCTCAACTGTAGCATCACATGGTGCCACAACCTCACCTTTATCCGGGATTACAGCCATACCTTTACCCAGTACTTCTGATGCAAAAGTTGCATCATTTACCTGTGAAAGTGGAATTGCAGTTCCCTCTAACGGGCTGTAGAGGATGTTTTCATCTTCCGGATCACTTTCTGAATTATTTTCTTCTGAGCTATCTGCTGCCTGTTCTACGTTCTTTCCTACTGCCGGGGCTTCATTCTCCGGTACAGCATCTTTATATCCGAATAACCATGTCAGAACAAAAGCTACACCAAATGCGATCACAAACATGATAATATAAGCAACCGGATTATTCAGACAAAGCAGAATTCCGAAGATTCCTGTGACACCGGTTCCTGTAGCTCCCAGACCTGCAACAGAAGCAAAAAATGCACCTGCTGCTCCACCGATACATCCCATTACAAACGGTTTTCCGAAACGAAGGTTTACACCGAAGATCGCCGGTTCTGTAATACCCATACATGCACTTAACGCAGATGGTACAGCCATTGACTTGATCTTCTGGTCTTTTGATTTCATGGCTACTGCAAGTGCTGCACCACCCTGGGCAATATTTGCAGCAGATGCCAGCGGCAGCCAGTATGTCATTCCGAACTTGGAAATCTGCCCCAGATCAATAATGGTGTACATGTGATGAACACCAGCTACAACAGTCAGTGCATAAAAAGCACCCATAATACAGCTTCCCACACCGAACGGCAGTGCGATAAGCCACTGGATTCCATTCAGAAGTCCATTCTCTACAGCTACGAAGATCGGTCCGATGATAGATAATGTCAGATAACCTGTTACAAATACACTGACCAGAGGAGTTACAAACAGGTCAAACATCGCCGGTACAACTTTATGCAGTCGTTTCTCGATCTGTGCCAGTACCCAGACTGCAATGATAACCGGAATTACATGTCCCTGATAACCAACCATATCAATGGAATACAGCCCGAACCAGACTTTCTGTGTTGCATGAACACCTTCTGTAGCTACAGTCCAGGCATTCTGCAGATTGGGGTGGATCATAATCATACCAATTACTGCACCCAGATACGGATTTGCGCCAAATACCTTCGCACCGCTGTAAGCGATCAAGATCGGCAGGAATGTATACGCCGTATTACTGAAAAGCTGTGCAAATGTATAAATAGAACCGCTTGTATCAATGTTCAGGAATCCATTGTTTACCATGAAGTTCAGTGCCTCCATGATGCCCATCAGGAATCCGCTGGCTACGATCGCCGGAATGATAGGTACGAAAATATCTCCAAGTGTCTTGATCAGTCTCTGAACAGGATTCGCTCTGGAAGCTGCTACTTTCTTCAGTTCTTCCTTACTGCTCTCGCTGACGCCTGCGATCTGGATAAATTCGTCATAAACTTTATTTACCACACCGGTTCCCAGAATGATCTGCATCTGTCCCTGTGCAAAGAAAACGCCCTTTACTCCTTCGATATTCTCCACATATTCTTTGTCTGCCTTCGCATTATCTGCAATAACCAGGCGAAGACGTGTGGCGCAGTGAGCAGCGGAAATAATGTTCTCTTTTTTTCCGATATGGTCATAGATTTCCTGAGCTGTCTTTCTGTAATCCATAATATCCTCCCTCTTTTATGTTATCGTTCCCATATAAATATTTTTGTTTATTTTATATATTCATTTTATTTATACAGCATTTCTACATGGAATCGTTCTCATATATTGTTTTCATTATATCCACGACATTTCCATTTGTAAAGATGTAACTTATCACAAATATTCTTTTCAGAATTTGTCGAATTTTCACAAAAAAGTACTACACTGCGGTGACATCCTGCCCAAAAGGCTTTCTCACATCACAGAAGTATTACTGATCAATTTTATGCGACAAAAAAGAGCAGTTACCCAGAACTGCCCTCATGATTTCTTATTTACTTTTCACAGGATCTCTGTGTGAACCTCTCAGTACCAGTTCACATCCCATTTTTATTTCCTTACAGACACCGCCATTCCCGGATTCCATCAGGCTGGTAAGCATCTCGGCAGCTTCCATTCCGCTGGTCTTATAATAGAAATGGATGGTGGTAAGCTTGGGTTCCAGGATCTTTCCCAGTGGACTGTCACCGATTCCGGCTACCTGCACATCCTGTGGAATCCTGTATCCATTTTCCTTCAGCCAGGTCATTGCACCGGCAGCCATGGTATCTGTGGCACAGATCAGCGTATCCACATCCCCCTGCTCCTGAAATAATTCCCTGGCAGCTTCATAACCAGATTCCAGAGTGAAATCTCCTGTTTTCACACATTTCGGCTGCAGCTCTCTGCCGTATCTGGCGAGGGTGTCCACCACTCCTGCTTTTCTTTGCTGTCCTACTGCTTCATCTTTATCCGTAACTGTGATATATCCGAATTTATTTCCCGTCTGAACCAGCTGTTCTGTAATTCTGCCTGCCGCCTTATAATCATCCTGAAAAATACACGGATACCCTTCCAGAAGCTGTCCCAGGATCACTACCGGTACCTTGCATTCCTTCAAGAGCTTTTTATGTCGGCGGGTCAGTATTGTTGCAATAAAGATCACGCCGTCCACCTGGTTATCTTTGAAAAGCGAAATATATTTAAGTTCTTCTTCTATATCATTATTCGTATTTGCAAGAATGATCTGATATCCTTTTTTCGTAAGAATATCACTGATTCCTGCGGCTTCCCTGCTGATGGTATTGGAATTGATCTTCGGCAGGATCACTCCTACCAGTCTGGTCTTCTTGGTCCTGAGCATCTGCGCCTGTGAAGATGGCTGATATCCGGTTTCTTCTATCACCCGGTGGATAACTGCTTTCTTTTCCTCACTGACATAACCATTATTCAGATATCTGGACACAGTTGCCCTCGAAACACCTGCCAGCCTGGCAATTTCATTTATGTTCATTTAAAACTCCTTTTTCGTTGCATTCTTCTAATGTATTTTCACAATAACTTATCCGGATTGTATGTCTTATTATACAACAGTTCCGCTTTCTATTGCAAACGAAATCAGAGCCAAACCATTTTTCAGGTTCAGCTCTGATTACTGTCTCAGGTTATAGAAAGGTTATCAAAAAATTATAGAAAAGTTATGGAAGGTATTGGATTGGATCAACGGGTTCGCCATTTCTCTTCATGGCGAAATACAGGTTTGTTCCTTCTGTACTGTAATATTTCGTAGGCTGCGCAATATATCCGATGGTCGTTCCCTTCTTCACTGTATCCCCTTCAGATACTGTCAGGTCTTCCAGCTGTCCATACACTGCCTGGTAACCATTTCCCAGTTCCATAGTTAAAGTAGTTCCCGTCTGTGCATCCTGCTCTATTGAATATACCGTTCCATTTACAGCTGCTGTTACAGGTGCCCCTTCAACTGCTCCGACTGAAATCCCCGGGCTTAATTTATACTGATCTAATGTAGGAAAATATGTGGTCTGATCCATACTGTAATCAAGCAGAATATTTCCGTTCACCGGCCACTCCATTAAAGTATCTTCAGAGAAATTCACTGCCGGAAGATTTACTGCTGAAGCAGATACATCTGTTGCTTCGCCTGCATCCTCGTTTTCGGTTGTCTGTAACGTTTCTTCTCCCGATGAAACATCTTCTTCATCGCTATTCGCATCTTCCCCACTGTTATCCTCATCTGCTTCACTGTCTTCGAGTGAGTTTTCCACAGTGTTTTCTGTGTCTTGTGTATAATCCTGGTTTTCTTCGCCCTCTTCCTGGATAAGTGGCTGATTTTCTGATTCTACCTGGCTGTTTCCCACATCCACCATAGAATCTTCTTCCTGACCTGTACTTTCTGTCTGCTCCTTAGGTGCGTTTTCTTTTACAGGAGCTGTTCCCAGCTGATATACTGTAATTCCCAATGCTGCCACTGCCGCCAGCCCAACCGTATTGGCGATGATTCGCGTGATTTTGTTATTCATCATATTCCTTTCACCTCTGTTTTCATCTTCATACCTATAGGGTGTCCAGAATATTTCAGGCTATACAGTTTTTCAGAAATATTTCTTACTGTTTCCTGTTACTCTTTTATTTTTCCCTGCATCTGCAGTTCTTCCACATCTGTAAGTTTCATTTTCGGAAAATATACAGCCAGGATTTCTTCTGCTTTTTGTTGCTCCTTTGCCAGCGCATTTCCTCCATACTGTGAAAATCCCAGCCCATGTCCCTTTCCCCTGCACATAAACCGGATGCTTTTGCCAATTCTCTGTACCGTGAAATTCGAAGACGGCAGTCCCATTCCCATTCGAAAAGATTCTCCTTCCAGAACTTTTCCGTCAGCAAGCAGTTCTGTTACATATCCGACACTGTCTCTGGTTTTTATCACCAATTTATCGGGCAGGCGGTTCGCGCTGACATAAATTCCCGTCAAATACCCGTCAGCTTCTTTGTCCGCAGTACTCTCTACAGATTTAAGATAATCATATTCTGAGTCATGTAAACATTCTGCACCCTCTCTGGTCTTCCCTGCACTTATTTCATGATAAGGTACTGTTTTCAGTTGCTGCCCTGCAGTAAGGATCAGCCCTTCTGTCTGGTTTGCAGCAGTTTCATATTTTTCATTCAACAGTTTTTTCAGAAAAATATCCTTGTTTCCTGTTTTCTGTAATTCCTTTAACTGAGCCCTTACCCCGCTTTCTTGAATCTGTCTGATGAGATTTGACCTTGCTATGATTGTCTGGGCTTTTATTGTTTCCAGCTCATAATCATCCGGAATCTGTGCCGCTGTAATAACAGGCAGGATCATTTCCATATTAAATTTACGAATTAATAATGCAGTATCTGCACCATTCATAAGTATAACCATAAGATAGGGAATAAAACACAGAAAAAAAAGACGATGCATAAATCTGCCTTTCCAGATTCTTTCTTTCTAATATATGGACAGAGACAGATTTATATTAATTTTGATGATTTTTAGACAATCCACTCCGGCCAGGTCCATTATCAGATCCTGACCAGAGCAGATTAATTATGAGCGCAGAAATCTTTCATCTGCTTTTATAATTTTACAGCAATCAAACATATAGCTTTTTGCAACAGTTACCCTGTATTGAAATACACAGATCTACTTAGTTTATTTTGTATTCTCGGTTCATTCCAATATATGATCTTATTTTTCCGTGAAGTCTTTCTTCTCTCACGGAACGCCCCAAATTCTTTCTTTTTCGATTCATTATCTTTTACAATATATGCTGAAATCATTTTGGCTTTCGGGTTGTCCCATACAACATTGTTTCCTGTATTTCTCCATATATTTCCCAGTTTCCAGTCATATTCTTTTTCTCTTTTTACAAATCCCATTAAAAAGCAGGTAACAGCAGTTACTATCATTTTTAAATAATCTTTCAGATTCTTCATATTTTCCCTCCTGTTCTGCATTTCATATTTCATTATGCCTGTCCCATTCGGACTGCGCACTTCCTATGGCTATCAGGCAATATAACTCTATGCAGATCACATTCTGTTTTAGAACTGAAAATTTAATTTTTTTTAGAAACGATGCAACCAAATAAACTGAAAGCTACTTTCTAAATATATTTATCAGGAAGCTATACTTTAAGAAGTTAAAAATAAGAAACTGCAGTTCATCTAAAACTTAAACATGGATTTTCTGACCTTATAAATTGTTATGAAAATCCTTTATCTAAAACAAAAAGACCTCTGTAGAATCTACAGAAGTCTTAAAGTGAAGCATCGGGGATTCGAACCCCGGACAACTTGATTAAAAGTCAAGTGCTCTACCGAC
>OLNC01001256.1_pt1 | contig 15410 bp, 2 predicted proteins | sample 1672011 | NCBI WGS metagenome assembly OLNC01 (sample SAMEA3136636, study PRJEB25190) | human gut metagenome | biome: human gut; feature: human-associated habitat; material: faeces | place: Austria | collected 2013 | reverse complement strand
CAGCCGACCACTGAGTTTGACTGCTATATCAAACAGTGCGTCGGGATCGATATCGGCGGGCATAGCATCATCAACCTCCACGCCAGGCTGTGCGCGTAACTTGTCGATAAACGATTGAAAACGCTGTGCGATCTGTTGATCTATCTCATGGTGGGGCGCACTAAACCACGTGCACACGCGGTAGTTTGCTTTGGCCTGATAACGGCTAAAATCGGGAATACGCGGCGGTTCCACCCAGAATGTGCTCAATGCGCGCATCATCAGACGCAGATCCGCCGCGCTGCGCGCCATGGGGCCCGCCGTCGAGAGATCCGGCTCATCAGTCGCTTGCGGACCACCACCGGGCACATGTCCTCTGACCGACATCAACCCCAAGCTACAACGATGGGCATAGACACCTGTGTAGTGTGCGGGAATGCGCAGTGAGCCAAACAAATCGCTGCCAAATTCCACGGGGGTGAAATCCGCCGCCACCGCCACCGCCGCTCCTCCGGACGATCCGCCGGGTGAACGTTGCCTATCCCACAGGTTATGGGTGGTGCCATACAGATCGTTATAGGTTTGCCAATCGGCAGTCATCATCGGCACATTGGTTTTTCCCATCAGGATCGCCCCGGCAGCGCGTAAGCGTGCGATGGAAGGAGCATCCTGCGTCGCCCGGTTATCTTTCAGATAATGGGCACCGGACGTGGTTAACCACCCTTGCACGTCAAACGACTCCTTAACAGTACAAGGTAATCCGTGCAACACGCCCCTTGCGCGCCCCTCCAGTCGCTCACGATCGGCGCGCGCGGCGGCCTCCAACGCCAACGCATAGTGCTGCTGCACCACCGCATTCAACGGCTTGTTAAACTGCGCCATACGTGAAAAATAGTGATTCACCAACGCCACTGAGGTGGTTTCTCCGGACGCCAACTGTGCCAACAGTGTCCCTGCGCTACGATAGCTCTGCTCACTCATCGCCCTTTTCTCCCTGTTGGGCACGTTTACGCCGCAACGCCAGATTCTCGCGCGCAGCGCTGACCTGCGAAACCTCAGCCTGCGCTAATACGATATCGTGGGCGGCGGGTAGATTGTGCAGTTGCTCATCAAGGTAACGCGCCACATCCGCGATGGTTGGCAGACGGAACAGATCGACAATGGGAATCTCCTGCCCGATAATCGCCTCAAGTGCCTGCTGAATACGCACCAATTCTATAGAACTGCCCCCCAGCGAGAAGAAATCGTCTTCGGCCGACACGTGGCTCACGCCGAGTACCTCCTGCCAGAGCGCCACCAGCCGCTGTTGTAACGCACTGTCCACCTGGATTGGACCCACGCCGTCACGCTGGTGGGCAATTTGTTCGCCCTGCAGCTGTAATTTTTGCCGATCTAGCTTGCCGTTAGCGGTTAACGGAAAATCGGTCGCTAACATCAGATCACTCGGCACCATATAGTCAGGCAGTTGCTGACGCAGGCCGCGCAGCATGGCATCTTTGTAGCTCTGCATGTCCAGCGGCGCAGCGGTTTCCTTCGGTTTCTCATAGGTGGAGAAATCGCGCAGCAATGCTGCAGCACTTGCCGCCTCTTGCCCTATCGCGCCCCCCACGGTGCAATGGACATAGCGATGATGTGGCGACAATTGAAAATGCGATGCCACAGCGGAAAAGTCTGCCATCCCAAGTTGGCACAGCCCCAATCCGTAGCGCGGCGCATCTTCTTCCAGTAAATGGCAGAGAGTACCTGCTTCCATCACCGAGAAGTGCCAAGCTGCCTCTTGCCCATAGAATGGCGAGATCACCGCCATATCAGCCACCATAAACAGCGTGAATGCCGCCCGATCGGCAATAGACTGATTAGGTCCGGCATGAAAACCACTGTTCAGCTCGACTTCTGGTGCTACCGGCATAAGACAGCTCTGTCGCGGGTCGAAGTAGTAAATACCGGATACTCCCTCTTCGATCTTGTCTGGATGCAGGTACACGTAGGTTTGCACCGGGTATAGCCCCCCGGCGGACGCATAGGCATACTTGGCAAAAGGTAGACCGGGTAGACGCATCTGCCCCAAGCCCGACAGCAATTGCCCCAACTGTGCCAGCGTGGTTTTTTGCGCGCTGAAATGACGATAGCTGCGGCGTTTGATGTAACGTGTGCTATCCGCCGGTGCCGTCAGTGCAATGCCCAGACCATCCAGCGCGCGAATATGTGGCTCCTTGAGTTTGAACGCTAGACGCTGTGCCGGATTCACAATAATACCCTGCGCCAGTGCCGCCGCCTCCGCTTCCTTAGCTTGCAATGCCTGCGCCTGGTGGCGATCGTGCAGTTTGGCAAAAGCGACCAGCCGACGATGTTGAGAATTACCCACTGCCACCACCACTGACTGCTCCACATCGGGATGTCGCGCAATGCAGCGCTCGATTTCCCCCAGTTCGATACGGTAACCATTCACCTTCACTTGGGTATCGTTGCGCCCCAAAAAGGCGACTTGCCCGTCAGCAAAGTAGCGCCCGCGATCCCCAGTGCGGTAAATTCGCTCACCACTCGCTTCGCGCCAGACAAAGCTCGCCGCCGTTTTCTCTGCGTCGTTCAGGTAGCCTTGTGCCAGCCCCATCCCGCCAATGCAAATCTCTCCTTCCACCCCGACCGGACATTCCTCCAGTTGCGCATTTAGCACGTATACTGGCTGGTTGCGCAGGCCCCGACCGTAGGGAATACTGGTCCACGTCGATTCCACCTCACCTATCGGGTAGTAGACCGACCAGATGGCGCACTCGGTCGCTCCACCCAGACTGATGATGTCCATCGTTTCATTGAGCCGCTCGCGCATCTGCTCCGGTAACGTTAGCGGGATCCAGTCGCCGCTCAACAGTGCCAGACGCAACGTCGGATAACTCATCCGATCGCCGCTGTGGTATTCGCACAGCATCTGCATCAGTGCGGGCACTGCATTCCAGACGCTTACATGACCGTGTGCCATAACTGTCTGCCAATGACGCGGATCTTTTTCCCGTCCTGCTTCCGGCAGTACCAGCGCTGCACCCACCATAAAAGGCGCAAAGGCATCGTAAACCGACAGGTCAAAGCTCAATGATGACAGCCCGAACACCCTATCCTGCGCATTGAGGCCAAAGCGTTCGTTGATGTCTTCCAGCGTGTTCATGGCCGCACGGTGGTCGATCATCACTCCTTTCGGGGTACCGGTGGAGCCGGAAGTGAAAATGATATAGGCCAGATCCGTGACATCCCCAGCCACTTCAGGCAACGGCGCAGCAGGCGTGTCCAGCATTCCGTCGTCGATGATCAGCACGGGCAGCGACGACTCCAATTGCGTGAGACCCGGCTGCGTTACTTGTACCCGCACCTCGCCCACCGTCAGCAAAAGCTGGCGACGCTGTGGCGGTAGCACCGGATCCACTGGCAGATAGACCGCACCCAGTCGTAAAATGCCGTGTACGGCGGCAATCTGCTGCCAGCCTTTTTCCATCACCACCGCCACGCGGTCGCCATGCTGCACGCCCAGCGCTAACAGGGCGCGGGCCACATGATCCGCCGCCGTCGACAGTTGGCGATAGGTCAATTCACGGATAGGACTGATCAGCGCAGTTTCCTGTGGCGTCAGTGCTGCCTGACGCAGTAATCCATGGTGCAACAAGGCCGTAGGTGCAGGAGCCTGCGTGACCGGTGCACTAACGGTGGGCAGCGCCAGCACATCTTGAGTCTCATGCCAGAGCTGTGGTCGCTGGGCTAGGGCGTGCAGGAGTTGGCAATAACACTGGAACATCTGATCCATTAGCGCCGGTTCAAACAATTGTTCCACCACGTCCCAATTAAAGTGCAATTCCCCGTTACGCTCCATTACCTGATGATCGAGCCACACCTGCGGTGTCTGTGAAATACTGTACAGATCATCCTGCGGTTGGTTGAACAGCGTATCATCCGTTTCCCAGCTCGCCTCATATTGATTGAGCAAGCTGGTGAACACGATAGGAATCACCGATTTCGCCGGATCGCGGTGAGTTTGTACCAGCAGTCGAGAGACCTGGATACCGCCAAACAAGCGGTTATCCAAATCGCGCCACAGTTGAGAGTGGATCACGTTTGCCCGCGCCTGCAAGGTTTCTCCCTGCGACATATCAATCTCCAGCAACGTCAGTGCAGTAAAATCGCCAATTAAGTGATTGATATCTGCGTGCAACGGCAGACGATTAAACAGCGTCAGGTTAAGGCTAAAGTGCGGCGAGGAACTAAAGCGCGCCAACACCTGAGCAAACCCCGTGAGCAGCAGTGTAGTAGGCGTGATACTCATCTGACCCGCCTGCGTTTTCAAGCGCTGCCAGATAGCACGAGATAGACAATAGCTACGGCGCACGAATGTGGGGTTTTCCAGCTTCGTGGGGTCGGTACGCAGCGGCAATCGTGGCCCCGGCGGCAGAGTTTCGATGCGGGCGCGCCAGTAGTCACGTGCCCGTTCAAACTGCGGCGTTTTCTCGTAGGATTTTAAGGTCAGCACATAGTCGCGGAAACTGTACGTCAATGTAGGCAATGCCGCCTGCGGATGGCGGTAGTGATAAGCTAGTTCCCGAATGAACAACTCCAGACTCCATGCATCGGCTATCAGCAGGTCGATAGATACATGTAGCCGGGCTTTTTGCTGCGGATCAACCACGACCTCCATCTGAAACAGAGGCCAGCGACTACAATCAATCATCTGATGTGAGAGGGTGTCACGCAGCTCACGGCAACGCTGTTGAAACGCATCCTCGCACTGGGTGGTATAGAAGGCAACGTGGTATTCCGGCACGTTTGGCAATATCTGCTGCATACCGTCATCGTTGACAATTGCATGCAACATGCTGTGCCGCGCAATCACCGCATTGAGCGCGCGGTTGAACGCTGTTTCATCTAGCCCCTGTAGTTCATATTCCACATAGATATGGGTGGAAATATTGCCCAATCCCAAGGATTTTCGCCGCCCAACCCAATAGGCCTGTTGCACGTCAGTCAGCGGAAAAGGTAGGTGCTGCTGGTCAGGGGCAAAGACCGTATCAGGCAATGCTGAAACCGCTGTCTCACTGCCGCCTTGTTCGAGCAGATAGCAACTTAATCCCTCGATGGTGGGATCGGCAAAGAATGCGCTTAGCGTACAGGTGATGCCGTAACGTTGCTGAATATCATATAAAATGGTTGACGCTAACAGCGAATGCCCACCCAGTTCGAAGAAGCTGGCGTGGTGATCATCAATGCTGACACCAAGCGTGCGTTCCCATATCTCCGTCACCACTGCAATAATATCGGATTTTGTTGCGCGGGATAAGAGATTATTCGACGATTCGTGGGAGAACGTGGCAGGCCGTACGGCCTCGACCCAATAGCGCTGCGGTGTAAAAACGGTCCCCGGCAGGGCGATGCGTTGACTGCCCAACATACGCTCCGCCGCATCCACCCAGCGCCAATCTAGGCTGACGCCAGCCAACCATAACTGCCCTAACGCCTCTAGCGCGGTGCGATTGGCATCACTCGCCGCGTCGTCCAGCATCAAAGAGCAGACATCGGGCTGCAAGAGGGGATTCGTCGGCACATCATCAAACGGTTGGCCCGCATTCAACCTGTGCCATGCTTGCTCTAGTGTGCAGTCTCCTCGTAGTACGGCGGCAGCATAGCCACCATCACCGTCGCCGCATAGCACCACATTCAACGTTTCCCGTTCGTCAATCAACGCGATCAGCGCATACTGGCTGATAAACGTCCGTTGCGCAGGGGAGAGATCTTGCAGACAGGCTGGTTCGAGCGGAAAATGCTCGAGCAGTTGTCCCACCGCCTGTGACAACACCTCAGAGCACGCCAGCCAGTCACTAAGCGTCTCGAGTGCAACAACGAAACGGTGCCCCAATCTCCAGTAGATCGTGCAACCCGTGGTTGCCTCCACCATCGGTGCGTCGCGGAGTTGTCGGGCTAGCTGGGTGCAATTCTCTGCGATGACACACTTACGTACCGGGGCGGAGAAACGCCCGTGACGCAGGGTGTAAGCCACGTCCTGTAAGCGTATCTCTGGATGTGCGGCCAGTTTCGCCAGCAGGGCGTTTTGCATCTGTTCCAGGGCATTGTGGTTTTTTGCCGAGAGTACAACGACACAAGGCCCCATCTGCTGCGCCCTCGCCTGCGGCGTCGATAACGGCGCTTGTACCACCAGATGTGCGTTGGTGCCGCCCAATCCGAACGCACTCACACCAGCGGTGCGTGGCGTGGTGCCCTCCGGCCAAGGCGTTAAACGGGACACCACTTCAAACGGGCTGTCCTCCAACCCCAGTTGCGGATTAGCCCGTTGAAAATTCAGCGTAGGGTAAAACACCCGGTTAGTAAGACTCAGCACCGTTTTTATGAGACTGGTGATGCCAGATGCCATTTCTACGTGACCCACGTTAGGTTTCACAGCCCCCAGACGCCACGGTGTCGCATTCGGCGCTGGCGTCCCAAACACACGTTTGATGGCCGCGAATTCGATAGCGTCACCCAACGGCGTGCCGCTGCCATGCAGTTCTAGATACTGAATTTGCTGCGGCGTCACCTCCGCCAAGCTATGCGCCTCAATCATCACAGCTTCCTGACCATCAACACCCGGCACGGTATAACCACTGCGCGCACCGCCATCATTGTTGATGGCGCTTCCCTTGATGACGGCAAGGATGTTATCCCCTTGCACCTGCGCGTCTGTAGCCCGTTTGAGCAGCACCATGCCCAAACCACTGCTGTAGACCGTACCGCTCGCCTGCGCATCAAAAGTATGAATCAGGCCATCCTCTGCTTGCAGCCCATCACCGTGCGATTCATAGCTGCGCTGCTCCTCCATGCGAAACGTGACGCCACCCGCTAGCGCCATATCGCACTGACCGCTCAGCAGCCCTTCGCAGGCCAGATGCACTGCCACCAGCGAGGTGGCACAACTGGCCTGAACCGTCACGCAAGGGCCGGTAATATTCAGGCGGTAAGCCAGTTGGGACGTCAAATGATCTTTGTCATTGCCGACCATGATTTGGAGACCACCGAGTTGTGCAAGCTTGTCTGGGTTGTTCATCAGGTGAGTAAGCAAATAGAAGCTGGTACTCACGCCCGCATATAGGCCGACGCGCGCATCGTGCTGCTTCGGGTTGTAACCGCTTTGTTCAAACATCTCCCAAGCACAGGTCAGAAATACGCGCTGCTGTGGATCCATGATTTCTGCTTCTGCACGGCTGTAGCCAAAAAAGTTGGCATCGAACTCCGCCATGTGCTCATAGACGTTGTTCAGCGTAATGTGATTGTGGCCGTTGCTCGGGGTCACTTTGGGGTCCAAAATGTTGCATCCGGTGCGAAGCACCGTTTCGAATGCCGCAACGCTGTGCACGCCGGGGTACCGGCAGTTCATGCCAACAATGGCAATATCGCTTTCACTGTAAGTCATTAGTTTTTCCTTAACGCTGACGCTGGTGACGACGTACAAGTCGTTGCTGGGCGCGGGATCGGGAAGCATCACGCTGCTGTGTTTGATTCACCGCCCGTGCATTGTCCTGCATAGCCTGCAAATAACCGGCAATTCTTTTCACGGTGGTTAAGCGAAATAGCTCAGCAATAGGTACCGTAACCTTAAAAATCTCCTCAATACGGCGATGCAACAGCACGATCTGGATTGAGCCGCCCCCCGCTTCAAAAAAGTTGTCATTCAGTCCGATCTGTTCTCGTTGTAGTACCTCGCACCAGAGAGCGGCCACCTGCTGTTCATAGGGCGAGGCGTGCGCGAGGGCCCTCGACTTCTGTGATGTAGATTGCGACATACGTTGGATAACCTCTTGAACCATTGCCGCCTGATCAATTTTGCCGTTGCCTGTCATCGGCAGCACCTTGAGAAGAAAGAAATGTTGGGGCAGCAGGTAATACGGCAACTGCACGGCTAACTGAGCACGAACACGCGCTAACAGGGCGTCAGTATCGTCAGGATGCAGGTTTTCTGCGGCAGTGATAAAGGCATACAGCTGTCCCTGGTGGCACACCACGGCGGCACTCCCTACGCTGTCGAGCTGTTCAAGGTGGCTTTTGACTTCCCCCAGTTCGATACGGTAACCATTCACCTTCACTTGGGTATCGTTGCGCCCCAAAAAGGCGACTTGCCCGTCAGCAAAGTAGCGCCCGCGATCCCCAGTGCGGTAAATTCGCTCACCACTCGCTTCGCGCCAGACAAAGCTCGCCGCCGTTTTCTCTGCGTCGTTCAGGTAGCCTTGTGCCAGCCCCATCCCGCCAATGCAAATCTCTCCTTCCACCCCGACCGGACATTCCTCCAGTTGCGCATTTAGCACGTATACTGGCTGGTTGCGCAGGCCCCGACCGTAGGGAATACTGGTCCACGTCGATTCCACCTCACCTATCGGGTAGTAGACCGACCAGATGGCGCACTCGGTCGCTCCACCCAGACTGATGATGTCCATCGTTTCATTGAGCCGCTCGCGCATCTGCTCCGGTAACGTTAGCGGGATCCAGTCGCCGCTCAACAGTGCCAGACGCAACGTCGGATAACTCATCCGATCGCCGCTGTGGTATTCGCACAGCATCTGCATCAGTGCGGGCACTGCATTCCAGACGCTTACATGACCGTGTGCCATAACTGTCTGCCAATGACGCGGATCTTTTTCCCGTCCTGCTTCCGGCAGTACCAGCGCTGCACCCACCATAAAAGGCGCAAAGGCATCGTAAACCGACAGGTCAAAGCTCAATGATGACAGCCCGAACACCCTATCCTGCGCATTGAGGCCAAAGCGTTCGTTGATGTCTTCCAGCGTGTTCATGGCCGCACGGTGGTCGATCATCACTCCTTTCGGGGTACCGGTGGAGCCGGAAGTGAAAATGATATAGGCCAGATCCGTGACATCCCCAGCCACTTCAGGCAACGGCGCAGCAGGCGTGTCCAGCATTCCGTCGTCGATGATCAGCACGGGCAGCGACGACTCCAATTGCGTGAGACCCGGCTGCGTTACTTGTACCCGCACCTCGCCCACCGTCAGCAAAAGCTGGCGACGCTGTGGCGGTAGCACCGGATCCACTGGCAGATAGACCGCACCCAGTCGTAAAATGCCGTGTACGGCGGCAATCTGCTGCCAGCCTTTTTCCATCACCACCGCCACGCGGTCGCCATGCTGCACGCCCAGCGCTAACAGGGCGCGGGCCACATGATCCGCCGCCGTCGACAGTTGGCGATAGGTCAATTCACGGATAGGACTGATCAGCGCAGTTTCCTGTGGCGTCAGTGCTGCCTGACGCAGTAATCCATGGTGCAACAAGGCCGTAGGTGCAGGAGCCTGCGTGACCGGTGCACTAACGGTGGGCAGCGCCAGAGAACTATTTACCCCCCACCAACTTTGCGGCATGGCAACCAGCGCCTGCAGCGCATGACAATAAGCACCAAACATCTGATCCAGCAGCGTGGTATCAAACAGTTGCTCGACCGCGTCCCAGTTGAAATGCAACTCCCCAGCCAACTCGATCACCTGGTGATCGAGCCACACCTGCGGTGTTTGGGTAATATTGGCGTCCGGACACAGAGTAAAACGGGTTGTGTCCCGAGGGTCTTGCGCAGTCGTCTCCCCGTCGATATCCAACATACTAGTGAATACCACCGGCATCGGCGCATGGAAACGACCGCTATGGATCAGCGCCTCGCTGGCGCGGATCCCACTGAAACGACGATGTTCGAGATCTTCCCACAGTTGCACCTGAATACGCTGAGCGTTGTGGGCATAAGAGTGCTGGCTGTCGTAACAAACATTCAGCAAGCTGACAGCGGTAAAATCACCAATAACTGCCTCTGCGTTGGGGTAACCCTGCGGGCGGTTGAACAACGTCAGATTGAGCGTAAACGTCGGGCTAAGGCTCCAACGTGCCAGCACTTGGCTAAAGACTGTCAACAACAATGCCGTCTTGGTGATACGTGTGCGTTGGGCCAGCGCGCTCAGCACTCCCCAGTTGTGGGCTGACAGCCGATGACGGCGACGTACGAACCTGATCGCAGACAGTTGCGCCAAATCGCCCTGTACGGGCAGCGTTGGTGGGCCATACAGCTGCGGCAGCGCCCGTTGCCAATAGGCCTGATCGCGTGCATAGGCTTCACTCGCCTGCTCTACCAACAGCGCCTGCACGTAGTCACGAAAAGAGAACGGTAGCAACGGCAGTGACACATGGGGCTCACGGTACAGCATCATCAACTCCTGCTGTAGCGTGCGCATACTCAGAGCATCGGCAATCAGCAGATCGAGACTGAAATGCAAGCGGCCATGTTGCGCCGTGCAAGCCGAATAACTGAAATCAAACAGCGGCCAACGATCTGCGGGATGCACATGATGCGACAGCCGATCGCGGATCGCCATCAAGGCATCGTTTCGTGCGTTAGGGGACAAAGCACTCAGATCGCGCTGCTCTAACTGATACGCCGGCACTTGCGCCAGAATCTGCTGAGTACCGTCGGGGAGTACCCGCGCACGTAGCATTTCATGGCGAGCGATCAGCGCATTCACCGCATGGGTAAAACGCGTAACATTAAAGTGTTCTACGTCAAATTCATGGTAGATGTGGGTCGCGATCGAGGTAGCACCCGTCTGTCGTCCAAGCCAGTAGGCGCGCTGAACATCCGTCAATGGGAACGGTTGATGACGATGCTCAGGGTCGTGCACTATCACCCAGTCATCCTGAGACGCGGCAGCGTCCGTGATAGATTGCTGTGCAATACGCGCACTCAGTGCCCGTAGTGTGGAGTAGTGGAAAATGTCCTTCAGGGTCAAGGCGCAGTGAAAAGTGCGGTTGATCTCTGCTACCAACGTTACCGCCAACAGCGAATGTCCCCCCAAGCGAAAGAAATCGCACTCAGGATCGACGTTTTTTATCGGCAAATAGCGCATCCACAGCGCCAGCAACATCTGTTCCGTGTCGCTCAGCGCTTGCGTCTGCGGCGACACAAGGGAGCTATCGGCAACGAAATTTTCCGCTAACCGCTTACGATCGATTTTACCGTTGTCAGTGTTCGGGAAGTCGGCCACCCTCTGCCACAGCGTTGGCACCATATAGTCTGGCAGTTGCTGCCGAAGCTCGTTTTTCAGTTGCTCGAATAGCGAGGGAGGCTCACTGGTGATGATGAATGCTGCCAGTGCTTTGTGTAACGGTGCTCTTTCAATACAGGCCACCACCGCGGCGTCCACATGCGGATGCCGTGCCAACGTCCGTTCAATTTCGCCTAACTCAATACGATAACCGCGCAGTTTGATCTGGCTATCTTTGCGCCCAACAAAAAACAACTGCCCCTGCGCATCACTCCTGACCAGATCGCCAGTGCGGAACATCCTGCCACCGGGGACCCCTGGTTCTGACAAGAAGAACTGTGCGTTCAACTCAGGCTGCCCATCATACCCTTGCGCCACACCATCCCCGGCGATGTAAAGCTCGCCGTCAACGCCTTGCGGCACTGGATGGCCCTCATTGTCCAGAATGTATATACGGGTATTGGCAATGGGAGCGCCGAGGGTGATGTTTTCCGCTTGGGTTATCTGCGATTTCAGCGACCAAATGGTTGTTTCGGTGGGACCGTAGAGGTTCCACAATGAACCACAACAGCGCAACAGTTCTTCCGCCACTTTCGTTGGCAGCGCTTCACCGCCTGCCAGCACACATAGTTCCGGGTCGCCACGCCAACCCGCCATCAACAGCCCGTGCCAGAACGAGGGCGTCGCCTGCATCAGCGTTGGTCGATAGTCGGCAATCAGCGGAATCATACGGAAGCTGTCTGCGGCGCGTTCCGCCTCTGTCAGATAGAGACTCGCACCGGAGATCAGCGGCAACAGATACTCCAAGAATGAGATATCAAATGTTGGCGTCGTCACCGAGAGCAGCCGGTCTTGCGAGCCAACCGCAAAGGTACGCTGCATATCCAACAACAAGTTCAGCAACCCGCGGTGAACAACGCACACGCCTTTAGGTTCACCGGTACTGCCGGAGGTAAACAACAGGTAGGCCTGCATATCCGGCAACAGCGCGCAAGGTGTAGAATACCGGATCGCATTCGACATGTCCTGCATCAATTCCGGCAACGACAGTTGTACAATTTCACCCCACTCTCCCGGCTGACGGACCACCAGACAGACCAAACGCGCGCGTTGCATAAGGCGTTGCAAACGCGCGGCAGGCTGATGAATATCGAACGGCACGTAGCACGCCCCCACAAACCACGTCGCCAACATGGTTGCAATCACATCCCTGTGACGTGGCAACAGCACGCCAATACGATCGCCCGGTTGTATGCCATGCGCTCGAAAACGCATCGCGATGAACTGCACACGCGCCCAGAGCTCAGCGTAGGTCAGTGTGCCGTCATGCTGCTGTATTGCCAGTTGCTTTGGGTGCTGCACACAGCGCTGTTCAATGATACGCAGCACATCCTGCGGCCCGAGCCACGGGACGTTAGTGGCGTTGAGCGGATCACGCCGCGGCGTTGCGGTCTCCGGTGCATGCAGAGGGATCGCCCCTATCGGGGTCTCCAGTGATGATGTCAACGATAAGCAGTGCTGACGCAGCGCCTCGGCAATCTGCTTCACCACATCAGCATCGTATAACCCCAAATCGTACTCAAAGGAGACGTCGAACGTGGCGTCGTTTTGGAACACCTCGACTGTCATGTCGTATTTGACGGTCTGATTGTGATACGTCACCTGCTCCCAATACGCACCAGCCAAGGTAAAAGCGCGTGGGGTCACGTGGTTATGGTAGATATAGAGGATCTGGAACAACGGTGAATGGGAAAGGCTGCGAGGGAGATCCAGCATATTCACCAAGTTTTCAAACGGCAGTTGCTGGCGCCCCTGCGTCTCTTTCACGCTGGCCTTCACACGCTGGAGCGCCTCGCGCCCTACCTCAACCCCATTAAAATCGGTGTAGATAACCGCAGTGCTGGCATAATAACCAATGCTACTCTGCAATTCCGGGCGAATGCGCCCCGATACTGGCATGCCTATCACCAATCGCTGTTGCTGAGCGTAACGCATCAGCACCAGTTGGAAGGCAGTCAGCATCAGCACGAACGGCGTTGTTTCCTGCGTGCGGGCTACGTGTTTCAACGCGAGGCTTAATGTTTCATCCAGGGTGATGCTGAACCGGGAACCATGTGTAGAGGGTTGTGCCGGGCGCGGGTGCAGCGATGGAAATGTCGACAGCAGAGGCGCGTCTTGCAAACGCGCACGCCAGTAGGCAAGTTCGTTCGCCAGCAAGGTATCCTGGAACCATTCGCGCTGCCAGAAGGCATAATCGGCATATTGCAGCGGCGGCGGAGGCAGCGACGTTTCATTACCAGCATGCAATCGAGCATACTGCTGCTGTAACTCATCGAACAATAGCCGTAACGAGATACCGTCGATGATGATATGGTGCGCGCAAAACACCAAATGACAACCTTGATCGGGTTGAATAATCTGAGTTACCCCCCACAGAGGACCGCGTGCCAGATCGAACCGGGTGTTTATCACCTGCTGAATTACCGCATCTAGCGCTGAAGTTGGGGCCTGCGCTGCCAGCGTGACCGTATCGAGAACTAACGAAGACGCATCATCTATCACCTGGCAAGGCCGATCGTTACGTACTATGATACGGGTACGCAAGATGGCGTGGCGTGCTTGCACATGGCGCAATGCCTCCGTGAGCATCGGCATATCCACCACGCCATGCAAACGATACACCACATAAAGGTTGTAGTTAGTGGCGGTACTGTCGTATTTTTGCAAAAACCACAACCGCTCCTGATTAAACGACAGCGGGATTGCCTGCGCCGGATCCGCTTTGATGATGGGAATGCGGCTGGGCGACACGCCTGATTGCGCCAACTGTCGTAATAGCTTTTCCTTTTTTTCCGCCGGTAACATTCGCGCCAATGCGGCATGATGTATCGTCATGACCGTCCTTTCCTTTTCGCTGTGTTAAATACTTTTGCCAACGTCACTCATTAATCATGTCGTTAACTAGCACGGCAAGTGCGGACCCTCCATCATCCTGCTGCTCCTGCTCGACCAACTGCGCTAACGCGCGCACGCTGGCATCCTCCATCACGTCGAAAAAGGAAAGAGTGACGGCGAACCGTTCCTGTACCTGCGCCAGCAACATGCCCAGCATCAATGAATGTCCGCCAGCTTCGAAGAAGTTGTCGTCAATGCCCAAGCCGTCAATTCCCAGCAATGCTTCACAAATCGCCACTAAGCCGCGCTGCGTTTTGCTCTCTGGAGCCGCGTAAGGCACCGAAAACGCCGGACGCGGCTGACGGCGCACCGACGGTTCGCTAGGGATGACACTTCCCGCGTCCGCCACCGGCGTTACGGCGCTCCTCTGTTCTTCTGGACTGTCGACCCAGTAACGGATTTTGTCAAAGGCGTAGGTCGGTAGAGAGACACGGCGCGGTTGCTCACCTGCAAACGCAGACAAATCGATGTTATGCCCTCGCACCCAAAGCGCTGCCACGGTATCTAAGATATGTTTGTGCTCATCGCTGCTGCGGGCACCTGCTGGCAGCGAGCTGAACGCGAGACGATCACCTAATGCATGACCGTTGGTCAGCTGGGTCAGGGTGGCACCTGGCCCGATTTCCAGAAAATCGACATCAAATGTAGCTTGCGCCTCTTGCAGTGCAGCGGAGAACTGCACAGGCATCAGCATCTGTTCAATCCAGTAGTCCGGTGTGGTGAGAGTGTCGGCACTGACGTGCGCGCCGGTTACGGTAGAGATGATGGTGAGCGTCGGCGGGTTCAGTCGTACATTCTCAAATGCCTGACGTAGCGCCTGCGCCGCATCTTGCATCATGCTAGAGTGGAAGGCATGAGAGGTATGCAATCGTTTGTTGATGATGTTCTGCTCCGTCAGACGCTGGCTGACGGCGAGGATCTCCGACGTAGGCCCGGCGATAACCGAATAGTCAGGGGCGTTAACAGCGGCAATCGCCAGCGGGGCGGTAATCAGTGCGCGAATCTGTGCTTCGGGCAGCGCCACCATCAACATGGCACCGCTTGGTGCCTGATGCATCAGCTCTGCTCGACGCGCCACCAAGCGCAACGCATCCTCTAAAGAGAACACGCCTGCCAACGTCGCTGCCACCCATTCGCCCAGCGAATGACCAATCATTACCGTTGGCGTGATTCCCCAACTGAGCCACAATTGGGCTAAGGCATACTCGACGCTGAACAGCAGCGGTTGTGTGAGGCAGGTTTGCGCAAGGCGTTCGCCTTGGGCTAACGAGACTTCTGCTCTGAACAACTCATGGCGGATATCCAGTTGGTATTCACGCTCGAGTAACGTCGCGCAACGGTCGAAGGCATCGGCGTAGGCCGGCCAAACCTGATAGAGCTGATGGCCCATGCGCTGATATTGGCTACCCTGCCCGGAAAACA
>OLNC01001229.1_pt1 | contig 15702 bp, 15 predicted proteins | sample 1672011 | NCBI WGS metagenome assembly OLNC01 (sample SAMEA3136636, study PRJEB25190) | human gut metagenome | biome: human gut; feature: human-associated habitat; material: faeces | place: Austria | collected 2013 | reverse complement strand
TGAAAGTTGTTTTTCATTTTTTCCCTTTGGGGAATGCCTCGGCTTTCTCTTAGGAAGCACTTGTTTTACCCGTTAAACTAAGCGGACGAACCAGTACATCCCCGTGTTTCACACTTAGACGCCTGTTTAAATATCATACTATTTACAACCTGAAAAGTCAAGTCTTGACCTGCTATTGAAAACTGTCTGTTTATTGAAAGCTGTCTTAGAGTCGGCCGATGGCACTCTGTGACCGCCTTTAGTCTTTTTTCAGCACAGCCACTTTCATGCTGCGTACATACTCTCCGATCGGCCCTGCTGCCTCCCGTCCGTACTTCTCACACAGACGAACAATAGCACTGCCCACAATAGCACCATCCGATACAGCCGCCATCTTTGCCGCCTGTTCAGGTGTTGAAATACCAAAACCAACAGCACATGAAACCTCCGGATTGGCTTCTTTCACCAATCGAACCATGGCACCAATATCTGTGGTAATCTCACTTCTGACACCTGTCACTCCCAAGGATGAAACACAGTAAACAAATCCTTTTGCCTCTGCAGCGATCATTTTGATGCGGTCATGGGACGTCGGTGCGATCATAGAAATCAAATCAAGTCCTGCTGCTTCGCACTGCGGGGCAAATTCCGACTTTTCTTCATATGGTACATCTGGAAGAATCAGACCATCAATGCCGACTTCCGCCGCTTTTGTCAGAAATCGCTCTGTACCATAAGAAAATACAACATTGGCATAAGTCATAAATACCATCGGAATCTTTACCTTCTGACGCACCCTACGAACCATGTCAAATACTTTATCCGTCGTCACACCGCCGGATAAAGCACGCAGATTGCCTTCCTGGATCACAGATCCCTCTGCTGTCGGATCTGAAAAAGGAATACCCAGCTCGATCAGATCCGCACCGGCCGCTGCCATGGCCTCTATAATTTTTTCTGTTGTTTCTAAATCCGGATCACCGCAGGTGATAAACGGAATAAATGCTTTTTCTTTTGCAAATGCTTCTTTAATCTTACTCATGGATATCCTCCCCTCTGTATCTTGCAATGGCTGCGCAGTCTTTGTCACCACGGCCGGAAATATTGATCACAATAATCTGATCTTTTGTCATGGTCGGTGCCAGTTTCATGGCATAGCTGACGGCATGGGCCGATTCAATGGCCGGAATAATACCTTCTGTACGGCTCATATATTCAAAAGCCTCCACCGCTTCATCATCAGTAACAGCAACATATTCCGCACGTCCGCTGTCATAAAGCATAGCATGTTCCGGTCCGATTCCCGGATAATCCAGACCGGCGGAAATAGAATAAACCGGTGCAATCTGACCAAATTCATCCTGACAGAAATAAGATTTCATACCGTGGAAAATGCCCAGCCGCCCTGTTGCGATTGTTGCTGCCGTTTCCGCTGTATTCACGCCGCGGCCCGCCGCTTCACATCCGATCAGTCTCACATCTTTGTCTTCAATAAAATGATAAAAGGCACCGATAGCATTGGAACCGCCGCCCACGCAAGCCAGAACCACATCCGGCAGTTTGCCTTCCGCTTCAAGTATCTGCTCTTTGATCTCTTTGGAAATCACTGCCTGAAAATCTCTGACAATCGTCGGAAACGGATGCGGCCCCATAACAGAGCCCAGCACATAATGCGTATCGTCAATTCTGCTGACCCATTCGCGGAATGTCTCTGAAACAGCATCTTTCAATGTAGCCGTACCACTCTCAACCGCATGGACTCTTGCACCGAGAAGGCGCATTTTGTAAACATTTAATGCCTGCCTTATCGTGTCTTCCCTTCCCATATAAATCTCGCATTCTAACCCCATCAAAGCTGCTGCAGTGGCTGTAGCCACACCATGCTGTCCGGCGCCTGTCTCAGCGATCACACGGGTTTTGCCCATTTTCTTTGCCAGCAGACACTGCCCCAGCGCATTATTGACCTTGTGTGCACCTGTATGATTCAAATCTTCTCGCTTCAGGTAAATTTTGGCGCCGCCCAGGTCTTCGGTCATACGCTTTGCGTAATAAAGACGTGATGGTCTGCCCGCATAATCATTTAAAAGTGCTGTCAATTCCAGATTAAATTCAGGGTCATTTTTATAAAAATCATAGGCTTTTTCCAATTTCAGAACCGCATTCATCAATGTTTCCGGAATATACTGTCCGCCGTGAATGCCAAATCTACCTTTTGTCATTGCTTATTTCCTCCTGCTCTTCTGACCGCCTGCACCGCCGCCAGAATCTTACTTCTATCTTTCTTTTTATCTGTTTCCACACCGCTGGAAATGTCGATACCCCACACATCCATCCGCTGAATAGCCGCTTCTATATTGTCCGGCGTCAGACCGCCTGCAAGAAAAAATTTTTTCTCCTGCATCATTACTCCCGCATCCTCAAGAATCGACCAGTCGAAGGTCTCGCCTGTTCCATAACCGTTATCCAGAATTACTGCATCCGCACTGCTTGCTATGGCTGTCCTCCTTGTTGAAATACTCTTCGGCTGCTGTATTCTCTGTCCTGGATCCCGAAACTAAAAAATCCCCGGCAATGTAAATCAATACATTGCCAGGGACGATTGGAATTCACTTATATCGCGGTGCCACCCTGCTTCGCAGGATAGAAAAATCCTGCGCGCTTGTTAAAGAAGTACTAACATACTCCCGGCAATTAACGCCTGCCCCGCGTCATAGAATACTTGACCAGCTCTGCTGCCTTTCACTATGCCCTCAGTGGTCCATTTGCCTATCTGCGTTCGGCCCGGCTCTCATCCTCCCGGACTCTCTGTGCGTGCACAATAAACGTTATCTCCACATCATCAGTTTAATTAACTAAATTATTCTCTGACTATTACTATACCTGCTATGAAAATATCTGTCAAGAAAATTTTATAATTTTTTTTATCTTTTTATTTCAGCGCATCTTTCAGCTCTTCCTTGGATGTCACACCAACCATACGCTGAACTTCCTGTCCGTTTTTGAAAATAATCAGTGTCGGAATGCTGACAACACGGAACTGACGGGCCAGATCCATCTGCTCATCCACATTGACTTTGCCAATCTGAACATCCGGCATTTCCGTTTCAAGTTCATGAAGAATCGGTGCCATCATCTGACACGGACCGCACCATACAGCCCAGAAATCTACCAGTACCGGCTTGTCGGATTTTGTAATCTCCACCTGAAAATTTTCTTTTGTTAAATCTATAATTGCCATAATAAAACCTCCTGAAATTAAATTTCTTCCATATCATTTACAAGCTCAGTATAACAGAGATACCCACAGAATGAAATATCTGATTTTATGAAGTTGCTTTACTTTTGTCCATTCACCCGCTATACTAATTTATATAGTACTTTATTTTAAACAAAAAGTAACTCCTTAGAAAACATTAAAGGATTGTGATCATTTTGAATCAGACGAATGTCTCCAACGAGCTTGCCGCCGCACCGGTGGGAAAGCTCCTTTTTAAACTGGCCGTTCCCACGGTCATTGCCCAGCTGGTCAATCTGCTCTACAACATCGTAGACAGAATTTATATCGGCCATATGCCCGGAACCGGCAGTTCTGCGCTGACCGGCATCGGACTGTGTTTTCCGATTATTTATCTTATTTCTGCTTTTTCAGCATTGATCGGTCAGGGCGGTGCCCCAAGAGCCGCCATCTGCATGGGGCAGAATAAGACAACCGAAGCCAACAGGATCCTGAATAACTGTTTCGTTGTCCTGATCATTGAAGCCGTTGTCCTGAGTGTATTTTTCTGGATTTTTGGTGAACCGCTGCTGTGGCTCTTCGGCTGCAGTGAACAGACAATTGTCTATGCGCTGCCTTATATGCAGATTTATGTTTCCGGATCGATTTTTGTCATGCTGGCTCTGGGCCTGAATCTTTTTATTACGACACAGGGATTCACACGTTTCAGCATGACCTCCGTCCTGATCGGTGCCGGTGCCAATATTATCCTGGATCCGATTTTTATCTACGGTCTGCATATGGGAGTCCGTGGTGCCGCCCTTGCAACAATCATTTCACAGGGTTTGTCCTGCATCTGGATTCTGAGGTTCCTCACCGGCAAAAAGACCCGGCTGAGATTGAAGAAATCCGATATGCACCTTGAGAAGCGCATTGTCATTCCATGTCTCGGACTCGGACTCGGTCCTTTTGTTATGCAGGCTACGGATGCACTTTTGAATATTGCCTTTAATTCCTCACTGCAGCATTATGGCGGTGATATTGCCGTTGGTTGCATGACCATTTCCAGCACGATCCAGCAGATGGTATGGATTCCCGTACAGGGCATTGGTCAGGGGGCTCAGCCCATCATCAGCTACAATTACGGTGCCGGCAACGCCAAAAGAATCCGACAGACGTTTAAATGCATGCTTGCTGTTTCTATGACAGCACTGACCGTTTTCTGGCTGTTTGTCCAACTGTCGCCAACAACCTTCATCCGCATATTCAGTAATTCTGAAGAAATTATTGCGACAGCCGGTTGGACACTTCGGGTTTACATGGCCGTTTTCTGCATGTTCAGCATCCAGATGTCTGTCCAGCAGACATTTACAGCCCTTGGAAAAGCAAAGGCATCCCTTTTTATCGCCTGCCTCAGGAAGATTATTCTGCTGATTCCGCTGATTTTTATACTGCCGCATTTCTTTGACAACAAAGTGTTTGCTGTATTTCTTGCGGAACCGGTATCAGACACCATTTCCATTACAGCATCCATCATTACTTTCCGTATTGTCTTCAAAAAGGCAATGCAAAGTATTAGTAAATCTGCATAGCAGAAATTTTTGTGTAAGATATCCATTGTATATTTTGTCTTTTAATATTATAATCAACTATAATACATCTATTATTGCATTATAATACTGATTCAGGATAGGGAGGTATACAAATGTATTGCGATTTTGAAGAATATGTCAAGAACCGAAAACCGGACAAATTGTCTCTGAAGAATCTTATCGACCCATCTCTTGAGAAACCGTACAACAAAGATGAACTAGCTCTGCTTTCCCACCTGGCAGTAATATACGGCGAATCTATTACACCTGCTTCGGAAGATGAGAACCCTGAAGCTGAAGCTGATGATGATGATGACGACGACGATGATGACTTTTAGAATCTTTTAAAAGAAAAAGCTGACGTACTGCGAATAACAACAGTACGCCAGCTTTTTTATACACTCTTGGACTCACCTGAGAGTCCCTACACGGAATTCAGGTCCGATTCACAGACACTGCTTCCATCTGTTTATACATAGTCCAGATGCCCCTGAAGCCAGATATTGCCGCGGAAACGGCGTCCCACTGCAGGCTCACCCAATAGATCTTCTGCATTCATACACAAATCGATCAACACATCATTGCATTCGACCTGTATCTGATACAGCTTCTCTCCTGTCAGCTGATTGTAGACTTCTTCTACACTGAGAATATCCCCCATCACCGAATACTGATCACAGGCAATACCATACGGCATAAAATAAGACTCTACAATCGTCAAGACATCCTCTGACTTGATACGCTTTGAAATAGAGGTATACATGTCAATATCCTCTAATGTGAGATTCTCCAGTGCATCCTGATCGCCCTGTCTGGCCGCTGCAATCATACCATTGCGTGATTCATTCTCCCGAAGCCGCTTCAAACGCTCAGAATCATTTCTCACAACAGGCAGGATCACCTTGCCGGAAATCGACAATGCCGACAACCTTACGGATACAGAAGAAATCTGACGACTCTTCGGGTTCATATCTGCATAATCCATCAGATGATTCATATGGAAAATAAGAGATACCCCAAGATTCACCACATCACACATGCCATCATATTCTTCTCTTTCAGAAATCTTCTCAACACTGACATCATCTGTGAGCGAAATCTGATGACCTGTATAATGCGGAAAATAATATTCATAACTGAACATACCATGCTCATCTACTTCACCACGCACCGTGATGCCTGCATTGGACACAAAATCTCGACACTTCTCTGCATAGACCGTGCCGCCGCAATCTGAAGCAAATTCACTGTCAGGGCTTCCCATGACCATATCAAGCAGCCGCTGCAAATCTCTTTTATGTTGAACCTTACTAAAACCTACCGCTCTCAAATAATCATGCATATAACCACCTGCAAATGATTTCTACTTGGAAATAACTTCAATACCGCCAAGATATTTTCTCAGAACTTCAGGAACAACGATAGAACCGTCTTTCAGCTGATTCTGCTCAACCAGTGCAGGAAGTACACGGGATGTAGCAAGACCGGAGCCATTCAATGTGTGCATGAACTGGATAGAACGATCTGCTCTTCTGACACGCATATTGCCTCGTCTCGCCTGATAATCTCTTGCATTGGATACAGAAGAAACTTCTTTGTAACCATTCATAGATGGAATAGAAATCTCGATATCGTATGTTCTTGCCATAGATGCAGAACAATCACCTGCTGCCAGTTTCACAGTTCTGAAGTGGAAACCAAGGCCTTTAACAAGGTTCTCAGCCTTTGTTACGAGTTCTTCAAACGCTTCATCTGACTTCTCAGGCAGTGTGTACTGGAACATCTCTACCTTGTTGAACTGATGGCCTCTGACCATACCTCTTTCGTCCGCTCTGTAAGAACCTGCTTCTCTTCTGAAACATGGTGTGTAAGAGAAGAATTTCTTCGGCAGATCAGCCTCTGTCAGGATCTCATCTCTGTAAACAGATGCCAGCGCAGCTTCTGCTGTAGGCAGCATGTAATGAATTCTGCCTTCATCTGTCGGATTAGCAATCTTATAAACTTCATCTGCAAACTTAGGGAACTGACCTGCTGTCAGACCACACTGATATTCAAGCATGTACGGCGGCATGATCATCTCATAGCCGTCAGCCAGATGTGTATCAATAAAGTAGTTCAGTAATGCCCACTCAAGACGTGCACCCATGCCTTTGTAAATCCAGAAACCGTTGCCGGCCAGCTTAACACCGCGCTCATAATCGATCAAGCCAAGGTTTGTACAGAGATCCACATGGTTCTTTGGCTCAAAGTCAAACTTCTTAGGTTCGCCAAAATAACGCAGCGGTTCATTATTCTCCTTACCGCCCGGTAAAAGATCATCATCCGGCATATTCGGCAGACAATATAAATCCTGCTGATACTCGTTCACAACATTTCTTAACTGTCCGTCCAGCGCGGAAATCTTGCCTTTGATCTCACCCATTTCCTTGAAGATTGCTGTTGTATCTTCACCAGCCTTCTTCAATGCAGGAATCTGTTTGCTTACTTTATTCTGTTCAGCCTTCAGCGCTTCTGTCTGCTGAAGGAGTGTTCTTCTCTGTTCATCTAACTCGAGAATACGGTCGATCAATTCGTCACAATCTACCTCTTTTGCCTTCAAACCGGCTTTGATCTTATCCGGATTCTCTCTGATTAATTTAATATCAAGCATCTTCGTCACCTCATCATCACTGCCCGCCCAGGGGCGGATCCATTCATTCTTATCGAGCATTAATTATACCATTGTAAAAATACTTTTTCAATACTTCTGCCTGCCCTTTCTTTATCAGCATACTCTTTTTCATGAACGCATATACTATAAACATGGCATTTTACTCCGCGTTATTTCAAATTCTGATTTTGAAAGGAAATATAACCATGACTGATTTTTTATATCCTGATATTTTAAATGAACAACTGACCTATGCCAGACAGGCACGTGCCGCATGGCTTTGGACCAATGTTGCCGAACGAAGCCGGATTTTTCTGCAAGTTCTGGATACCCTTCAGCCCATCTGCGCATCCCTTGCCCGTGACAGCGTCCAAGAGACGGGCTACGGTATTTTTGAGGACAGGATGCTCATAATCACACGCCTGCTTCGTGACCTCCGTTCCTGCTGCCTTCAAACAGAATCTCCCTTTTCAGAACGTCTTTCCTGCACGGACACACACACCCAAAGCCAGCCCTCCGGCACTTTGCTTGGCATACCGTCATCCATACATCCGGTCACTGAAACCCTCTTTGCCGCTGCTATTGCCATTCAAACAGGAAATCCGCTCATTTTTTTCTTTTCTGACAGTGCATTTCAGATATCAGCCCGAACAGCCTCCCTGGTCCGTGATGCTGCAATTGCTGCCGGTGCACCTGACAACTGCATTCAATGGCTGGAAATTGCTGATGACAACCTGCTTGAAAAATGCAATCACTGTCCCGACATCAGCGGCCTTATTCTTTCCGGACTTTCCACCAATATCCGCAAAGTATTTTCTGCTTTTTCAGCGGAATGTATCCTTTCCTTTCCACAGCCTGCTTTCTGCTATATCCACTACAGTGCTGATCCGACACTTGCTGCAAGGCAGATTGTTTTATCCAAAACCTTTGACAACGGAATGTGCTTGAACGGTGAGCAGATAATCTGTGCCGATGCTGTGATCCTGCCGCCGCTGAAAGATGCCCTGCGCCGCACCGGCGGTTATTTTGCATCCCCGGAAGAAATTGTCCGCCTCACTGCGATTCTTGCCAACCTTTCGGACAATACAGTTAATCCTTCTGTTATCGGACAATCTGCGCAGGCACTGGCTGATCTGGCCGGTATTGTCATTCCTGAATCCACCCGCCTCATTATTCTTGAAATCGAACCGGATAATGCTTCCCACCCACTTCTTCTGCCCTTTTTGTGCCCGGTTCTTGTACTGATATCGGTGAATGATTATGAACAGGCAGCCGACAAAATTCGTCTTTTATCCACAAAAAGTGCATCTTTTTCCACTGACTTCCCTTTTTCCGACACCCGCCCCCTGCCGACACATCATTATCTTGCGCTTTATGCCGCCGACAATGCACCGATTTCATTTTTATCCTATGCACTTCCGGATTTTTCCATAATTGAAAATGCTCCGGCTGCTTCTGTATCCATGATCCAGCAATATATGGATATCTATGGCCATCTTCTTCCTTATTCAGCCATTCCTCAGCTTTTTTCCATCCGCCGCTGCCATTCGACAATGATCGAAACCGCCCGCTGCTTTTCTTTTCCTGCAGAAATTTATTATGGGCAAAATCCCCTTGAACAACTGAAACTTTATGAACATGAAGACCATCTTCTCTTTCTGCAGTGTCCTGTATTTTCAGAATCTGCCGTTCAGACTGTCATAAAAAGGATACAGCAAAAATACCCCTTTATTCAGTATGAATGCCTAAAGCTTGCGACCGATGATTCACAGATCACCGACTTTCTCTGCCAGCACTCGCTTTTTCCTGAACTGCCTGCTGCACCGGATTGTCTCATTGTCATCGGTGACAGCACCGCTGTCCATATTGCCAAAATGCTCATGACCCGTTATCAGCAATCCGCAAGTTCTTCCCTCCCACGCCTGATCATCATGACTTCGGATGCCGGATGCCATGCGGCGCTTCTGCCTTTTTATCCACACTATGACAGCTGCAGCAACCGATTGACAGATATGTCCTGCCGGCTTTCCCATTTTACATTGATTGCTGACAGCCATTTTTCCTTTTTCCGAAGCCACAAACATCTGATCAGTGCCTGCATGGCTGCTATGGCCGATGCTTTTGATTCTCTCTTATTCGTCGGCGGAGATGATATTTCCGATGCTATGGCTTTCCGTTCCATTCAGCTGTTTCTTGTCTGGCTTCCGCTTTTTTTGTCCGCCCCCTCCGAAAGAGGGCATCAAAAAAACAGGCCTGACGCCTGTTTGGAACATTTGCAAAATGCATGTATTTTATCCGGACTGGCCTGTTCTCATACCGGCCTCGGCCTTTCTCATATCCTCTCACAACAATTATGCTGTGAATTTCGGATATCGATGTCTGCCTTGCAGGCACTCCTGATACCCCGTCTGCTCCTGTATTATGGCAGTGATTCCACACATCTCTCCGGAAAAGCCTGGACGGTTTCTGCCTCCGCCTGCTCTGCTGATAACTATTTAAAAATGCTGGCTGCCATCAATCCATCCTTCGACGGAAACCGACGGGCAGCCGATATACTGGCCGAAAAAATTGACACACTTCTTGATGATGCCCATCTCCCGACCAATATTAAGAGCTGCCATATCCGAGAAAAAGACTATCTTCAGCGCATAGAGGACCTGGCTCTGCGCAGTTTTGAACAGTTGTCCGCCATCTGTGCCGATGCCGGATCCGGATATCCGCTGGTCAGTGAAATTGTCCGGATTCTAAAGGATATCTATTAGATTCTGCCTGTAGATCCAAAACCGCCTGCACCGCGCTCTGTCTCATCCAGTTCCGCTGTCTCGACAAATTCTGCTGTCAAAAACGGTGTTATCACCATCTGTGCAATACGTTCACCGTTCTCAATCTCTGCCGGCTGATTGGAATGATTATGCAGAGCAACCATAATCTCGCCTCTGTAATCCGCATCAATAACCCCTACCTTGTTGGCTGGTGCCAAACCTTTCTTGGTTGCCAGCCCGCTTCGCGCATAAATAAGCCCTGCATAACCTTCAGGGATTGCTGCACTGATGCCTGTATGTACCAGATAGGTCTCACCCGGTGCGATCGTCACTGCATGATCCATACATGCATACAGATCCGCACCTGCTGAAAACGCTGTTCCGTATGTTGGAATGATTGCTCTGTCATCCAGTTTCTTTATATTCACCTGCTGTTTCATCTTCATCTCCTCCTAATTCTCTCTGACCTCAACATGAACATATTCCTTCGGCTCCCAGAGGACAATATGCCCCTCTTTCAATGAGGGCTGTACTTCTATAATTCTCTGGTTCGATGAGCCCTTAAACTGCAGGCTCGGGCTCTTGAGTGCCTCTTTAAACTCGCCGTCCACCAGCACATCAATATAAGACAGCATCTCTTTTGTCTCTTCCCACTGCTCTGCCATTCTTCCGAGAATATCCTTTTCAAAATCATAGCCTGTATAACACCAGATATTCTTCTCCGGGAATCTTGCCTTTACTTTTCTCAAGAGTGGAAGCAGTCCCTGCTGGTTTACATGCTCAAAGGGCTCCCCGCCAAGCAGACTCAGACCCGCAATATAAGATTTGTCCAGATAATCCAGTACCTGTTTCTCCGTTTCTTCTGTAAATGGCTTTCCGTAATGAAAATTCCATGTCTCCTCGTTAAAACATCCTTTGCAGTGATGCGTACATCCGCTGACAAAAAGCGACACACGAACACCCTTGCCATTGGCCACATCGCAGTATTTAATATCTGCGTAATTCAAATTCATCAACCTTCTATTCAGTAAATATATTTGTTCCGGCCGTGATCACATCGCCCCGACCCGATTCACATTCTGTGCCAGCTGTACAGACATGCATCCTTATCATTATATGAGAAAACAACATGAACCGCAAGCAGCAAATTTATGAATAATACCTCTGCGTTAATTTATCCTGCGTTAATTTATGGATTGCATTTCTTGCACGGATCATATCCCTGAGCGATCAGATCATCCCTGGAACCTGTGTATTCCTTTTTATTGGACGCTTTCATCTGCTTCACACTAGAACAGGACGGATAATGAAACTTCTTGGTATTCGTATTCAATATGTACTCTGTCCCTGTGCTGACTGGTGCGCTTGTCTCCTTGACGGATTCTGTCTGAACCGCAGCCTGCTGTGTACCGCTTTTGTCTGCGGCTGACTGGCTGACTGCAGAATTGCCGCCGGAACTGCTGTCGGAATTTCCCTTTTCTGAAGACAGCCAGCTGTCACCGGTTGCATAGTCTATTGTAATTCCCGGCTGAACATTGTACGCATAAACGCAAAAGCAAATACCGTCGCCTTCATCTTCGACAGAATATCCCTCCATCAGTACGCCATCCGCTACAAGATTATCGCCCGTAAATATAGGCGTCACTCTATAAAGCACATGGTTATCTGTTTCTTTCACGTAATCGGCCACCATATTCTCAAAAGGCAGCATCCCGTCCACATTCAGATAACGTGTACCGGTAATAAGATTCTGCTGATTGGCATTCTCAGCAGTCAGCTGATAGCCAATCAGATGACAGCGATTGTACAGCGACTTGCCGTCCACATTGTCATATTTAACTGAATGCCATCCTGTGGGCTTCACTTCGCTGATGCTACCGCGCTTCTCTGTAGGCATTGTCTCAAGGCAGACATTGGCATAAGCCACCCCGCAGCGTCCAAGCGCATCCAATTCACTGTAATTCTCAAAAGCTTCTGTTGTCAGATTATCCGATGTAAAATAGGGTTCATTATTGTTGACAGCTGTATATGGTTCCCCGGAATATGCCGGAACATCTGCTGCATTAAATGCTGATGCGGTACCGGTATGAACCACTTTTTGCTTTGAGTCATCCGACTGGACTTGTGCAGCAGCCTGTATCTCTGTTTCATCCCCAGGATCATTCTCCGCAGATTCCGTCTGAACCGTCTCAACATAAGATTCTGTTTCTGAATCTTCTGCTTTCAGCATAACCTGGGTTGCTGCACCGGATCCGCAGCCAACCAGCATGCACAGACACAACAACAGCGTCAAAAAATAACTTAACTTATTGTTCCGCTTATTGCTTCTCATCGTTCATAAACCTCCATCGTTATCTTCTCATGAGAAAATCCCACGAACTCCTCTTCCTGAACCTTAGTCATTTTGGAAATATCAATATCCAGATGCTGATCTGCCGGATAAACACGATTCCATTTAAAAACGATGCATTCATCTATTTTGTCAAAATAAGTCGCCAGCGGCTCTTTCTCGACAAAACACAAATCCTGTACTCCTGCTTCCTCCAGATAATTCTCAGACACTGCAATTCTGTTATCTTCCGGAAATATCTTAGCTGAATACGTATTCATATACACGCTGCAATCACGCTCATCAGCCATCTGCAGCACGCGCTCACAAAGCACTCTGTCCCTGCTCTGTCTGCGATGATTAAACAACATACCTCCATTGTCATCCACGCAAACTATTACTCGCATTATTACTCCTCCATCATCTTTTTCTGACATCCTATTGCGCTGCTTAAAATCTCTAGCGCAATTATTTTGCCAGTGCTGTCAACAACATTGGTTGTCAATAAATTCGTCCTCACACGACATAAAACTATTATACCATACATCTTCTTTTTTTTTGAAGCAGAAGTACCTGGCTTTTGAAATTAAAAAGACGATTTTTACATTATTAAATGTTGTAAAAATCGTCTTTTTTGGTTTTTGATTTGAATTACAAATGCATCACTCTGGCATTAATCTCTTTCGTCTTACCCACATTCCAGAAATTCTCGCCAAGATAACCGCATGTACGTCTTGTAACATTCATCTTAGAGTGATCCTTATTGCCGCACTGCGGACATTCCCACTCAAGATCATCGTTGATCTTGATCTCGCCGTCATAACCACAGACATGACAATAATCAGACTTTGTATTAAATTCTGCATACTGAATATTGTCATAGATAAACTTGACAACTTCCTCTAATGCCTCAAGATTATGTCTCATGTTCGGAATCTCCACATAAGAAATAGATCCGCCGGATGAAATCTTCTGGAATTGGCTCTCAAATGAGAACTTGCTGAATGCATCAATCTTCTCTCTGACATCCACATGATAAGAATTCGTATAATATCCCTTATCAGTGATATCTTTAATCTCACCGAACTTCTCAAGATCGATTCTTGCAAAACGATAGCAAAGAGATTCTGCCGGTGTACCATATAGACTGAAACCGATGTTCGTCTCATCACGCCATCTGTCTGCTGCTTCCTTCATATGATTCATGACACGAAGTGCAAACTCCTCGCCCACAGGATCCGTATGACTGACACCCTTCATCAGCTTGGTTACTTCATAGAGTCCGATATAGCCAAGAGACATGGTAGAATAACCGCCATACAGAAGTGGATCAATCTTCTCACCCTTATCCAGACGGGCAATCGCACCGTACTGCCAGTGAATAGGACTGACATCCGATAATGTACCCTTCAACGCATTGTGACGGCACATAAGCGCCTCAAAACATAACTGCAGACGTTCGTCCATCAGTTTCCAGAATACTTCTTCATTCCCTTTCGCCAGAATACCGATCTGCGGCAGATTAATGCTGACAACACCCTGATTAAATCGACCTTCAAACTTATAGTTGCCGTTCTCATCCTTCCAAGGTGACAGGAAACTTCGGCATCCCATACAGCTGAAAACATTGCCTTCATAATTCTCACGCATCTTCTTCGCAGAAATATAATCCGGATACATACGCTTTGCAGAACATTTCACAGCCAGCTTCGTAATGTAATCATATTTGCCACCCTTTAAGCAGTTGTTCTCATCCAGAACATAAATCAACTTTGGAAATGCAGGTGTTACATAAACACCCTTCTCATTCTTAATACCTTCAAGACGCTGTCTGAGGATTTCCTCAACAATCATTGCATTCTCTTCAATGTATTCGTTATTCTCATCCAGATTCAGAAAGAGTGTAACAAAAGGTGACTGACCATTGGTAGTCATCAATGTATTAATCTGATACTGAATCGTCTGAACACCGGACTTCAGCTCATCCTTCAGACGATCCTGGACAAGTTTCTCAATGGTATCATCATCAAATTCATCGCCAAAATGTGCTCTATAGGCCTTTTCATACTTATCATGGCTCTTGCGCAGATACTTGCCAAGGTGCTTCAGATCAACAGACTGTCCACCATACTGACTGCTGGCTACTGCTGAAATGATCTGAGTCATCACCGTACAGGCTACCTGGAAACTCTTAGGACTCTCAATGAGCTTGCCGTTCATAACGGTACCATTGTCCAACATATCCTGAATATTAATCAGACAGCAGTTGAAAATCGGCTGTACAAAATAATCCGCATCATGGAAATGCAGAATTCCCTCTTCATGGGCCTTTGCAATCTTCTCAGGCAAAAGCAGTCGTTTCGTGAGATCCTTGGAAACTTCGCCTGCGATCAAATCTCTTTGAGTGGAAGCTGCTGTCGCATTCTTGTTGGAATTCTCTTCCATAACCTCTTTATTGCTGTTCTTAATTAAGCTCAAAATCGAATCATCTGTTGTATTGGCGCGGCGCACCAACTCACGTGTATAACGATACACAATATATCGCTTTGCCAAATCAAACTTCCCTAAGGCCATCAATTTCTGCTCGATGATATCCTGAATGTCTTCAACAAGAATTCTCTTTCTCTTTCTAGTCTCCACATAAGAAACGATCTCTTCAATCTCCTGATTCGAGATTCTCTCTTCTTCCGGAACCTCCTCATTGGCTTTCCCGATAGCAACTATAATCTTACTGCGGTTATAATTGACTTCCTGTCCATCCCTTTTGATAACAATCATAATGACCTTCCTCTCATCTATAAGAAACAATATCATGTTGTCTACAAACATAAACAACAAATTAACCACAAAATATAGTAAGAACATTCGTTCTGTTTCTCAAACGCTCCGTGGACTATTATAGCACGCTTGTCATTAAAATACCATAGTAAATATCTCGAAGAATAAATATCGTCACTTTTCACGAATTTTAAAAATTTTTTTCTGTACAGCAGATCATTAGCGAAAAAAAAGACTCTGAAATTATTTCAGAGTCTTAAAAAAAATGAGACATCCGGGGTTCGAACCCGGGACACCTAGATTAAAAGTCTAGTGCTCTACCAACTGAGCTAATATCCCATCGTGCCCAGAACCGGAATCGAACCAGTGACACGAGGATTTTCAGTCCTCTGCTCTAC
>OLNC01001225.1_pt1 | contig 15758 bp, 24 predicted proteins | sample 1672011 | NCBI WGS metagenome assembly OLNC01 (sample SAMEA3136636, study PRJEB25190) | human gut metagenome | biome: human gut; feature: human-associated habitat; material: faeces | place: Austria | collected 2013 | reverse complement strand
GACTCTCACTCACACTCCTAATCTCCTAAAGGGAATTTTTTGAGAGTATCATCTTAAAAAGCTAGGTTTCTTTTTCTCCCTAGCTTTTTTTGCGTCCGATCTCATGGCTTGTTGATTGATACCTTATGAAGTGCTGGCTCTTGCTGGGGCTTCTTTGCAAATGAAGTTTAATCTGGGATAGCCTTTAGTTAAGGGATATAAAAACTTCAATAGGGGATATTTAGGCTTCAATAACTCCAGAGAAACACGAAAAGCCTTGGTGATTTTGATACATCAAGGCTCTTCTTTCGTCTTCTATTTGTTTCTATCACGCGCAGACCTAGTTTCCTCTCCTTTCGTTTCAGAGGGTTCTATGGGCTTGTCTGTCCGTCTTATGAAGTGCTAGTGCTTGCTGGTACTTCTTTCAGCAAATGAAGTTTAATCTGGGATAGACTTTAGTTAGGGGATATATAAACTTCAATAGCTCCAGAGTAGCACGAAAAACCTTGGTGATTGTGACACATCAAGGTTCTTCTTTCGTCTTCTATTCGTCTCTATCACGCGCAGTCCTAGTTCCCTCTCCTTTCGTTTCAGAGGGTTCTATAGGTCTGTCTGTGCGTCTGAGAACGTCTTAGAATAGGTTAGTACAACCATCTAACAAGTCTTAGAATTAAATCAATCAAGTCAAAGATAAGTTTGTAATCTATCTTAGTCTGTTTCTTGCTGACACGTTTTCCGTGATATTGCTTTGCTTGATAAAAGCATACCACTTTAAAAATTATTCTTACAACTAGAGATAGAATTGACAAGATAGTTCTCTTGTCTTCATGAGTTAAATTTTTGATTGTGTTTATAATGTTTTCTAGCATAATATATTTACCTCTCTTTTTGTATTTCTGCTTGTCTCAATTTTAAGAGATAGTCACACTTCAAGCAGTAAGATGACATCTCAACTTTTTTCATAGTGATTATGCTCGATTTTCTAAAAGAACCATCGAACTTTTTTGAGCAATGACACCTCTTTCTTTAATTTGTTTATAGATGTCCCCCTTTACTGTTATTATTCTTTTCTTTATGTCTAAACTGCCCTTTCGAGAAAAAATATTTAAAAAATATTTTTATCTGACTAGTTTTGAAAGCTATTTGCCTTATAACTTTTTAGTTTGGCAGTGCTGGTGTCAACTTGGCTCACTATAATAAGGAAATATGGCCAAACTTGAAAATAAGATTGCGAAGTTCATTTTTTATGTTGGGGGTAGTTGTTTTTTATGTTTCCCTTACTTTGGGTCATATCATAATGAATTGCTATGGTTTCCCTTTGGTTCGTCTCATATCACAATGACTTATTGTGGTTTCCCTTGTTTTTAATTATTCTTTCTTTGTTTATCTAGGTAAGTGCTGGTATAATAGCTCTTGTAGGCATAAGCAACCTACAGGACTTTATACTTTTTTCATAACATTGCCCCTATTGGCATTAAAACAACAGCAATCTCAATCTCCGAGATCTGATTGACTTTCCCCTAAACGTGCAAGATGTTTAGACACATAACTTAAAAAAGACAAGTGAACCGTGAACACTTGTCTTTTTGATTATGCTTTTTTGTGAAAATAAAAAATCACGCGCGTGATTGACTCTTATAAGCCATTTTAAGCGTGTGATTTTGTCTAGGGTCTTATCGGTCTTGGGTGATAAGTCATAGGTGTTTTTGGGGCTGTCTGAGACGCTGGGAGTATTTTTTAGAGGTTTTCTTATTAGTTACTCGTTGCTGGTAGCAAAAAAGCCCCTCTTGGGGCTGGGGGTTAGTCTAGGAAGTCTTCAATGTCCACTAAATCATCTAACACGTAGTAAAGTTTTCTGCTACTTTGTTCATGTTCAATCGTCCTGTCCCAGTTTTCGTCTGGGTGCATTGGACGGATAAAGACTTCTTGACCTTTTTCGTCTGCCTTTTCTTTAATCAGTTCTATCAATTCTGCCTTTATAATGGCAAAAATACCTTTATGGTTCTCAACATAGTAAGTTTCAGTGTTCATGAGTTGTCTCCTTTGTTTTATCTTTATGATTGTATTATATACCTATCTCTATTACTTGTCAAGGGGGTCACGCAACTTTTTTTGATTATGCTCTTTTTTGTGAAAATAAAAAATCACGCGCGTGATTGACTCTTATAAGCCATTCTAAGCGTGTGATTTTGTCTAGGGTCTTATCGGTCTTGGGTGATAGGTCATAAGCGTTTTTGGGGCTGTCTGAGACGCTGGGAGCATTTTATAAGGGTTTGCTTTGTGGGTGTTTGTTCTGGTAGCAAAAAAGCCCCTCTTGGGGCTAGTGGTGACTAGAAATAGACCATTATAAATAAAACGATAAATAGGGCTAGGGTAATTAGTAGGAATGGTGTCACCACAAACCATAAAAACTTGTCCAACAATGTTTGTCTCTTGCCAAAGTTGATAGGGTGGGAGAAAGCGTATCGGTGATTTTTCATGAGATTTAGAAGCACAAATTTGGTATAAGGGTAGAATAAAGTTACCGTTAATAGCCCAAAAAGAATTTTTCCTGAAAGCAAACAGTATGAATAAAGTCTGTCCATTTGTTCAATTTGTTCTGGTGTCATGGGTTGTCTCCTCCTTTGTCAATCTGCTAGAAAGTCTTCAATGTCAGACTTATTGTTGATTTTTAAATAAGTCTTGTTCTCTCTTTCCTCATGACTAATCGTGTTGCTCCAGTCCTCTCTTCCGTGCATTGGGCGAATAAAGAGGTTAGCATTTTTAAAATTTGCGTGCCTTGTTAGTTGCTCAAATGTTTCTGCTTTTACGAACGAAAAACGACCACTGCTTTCATTCTCCACATAATAGTGACTTGGGCCTCCCAGAGTAGAAATAATTGGGGCTTTTTGATATGACGTTGGAGCTTTGCTTTTGCGCTTTATCATCTCATTAAGAGTCACCAACATAAAGAGCGTGGCAGATACAATAACAACAGCATAGATTATCACTCTAACTATCATCTTTTCCCTCTCTTTGGGTGTCTAAAATACTGACACCCCTTTTTCTGCCCAACTTGAAATGAACTCTTGTTGGGCTTTTCCATCATAACCACAGGCGTAAAATGCAAGCCCATAGTTATTTTCTTTATCTGCTAGTTGGTCTTCGATTAGATCGCCACAGGCTTCCACAAAAGCCTTAACGCCTTTGAGGTCGCCACAAGGGTAAAATAAGACATCCCCCTCGTCTGTCACTGGGTGCCACTGGAAGCCAGTACCAGCGAGGTTGTCGTAAGTGTACTTAGTGATTGTCATTGTTTCTCTCCTTTTGGGTCTATTATAGCTTATTCTGGTCACAGGAGTCGAACCTGCCTATCTCGTAAGTCAACTATGGAAGTTGTCAAACGAAGCCTATCCATCTTGGCTACACCAGTGATGGCTCTAGTATTGCGCACTACTAGGACTCTATACAAGTCTGTTTTATACTGCTTGCCATTGAGCAGTCCTACCAGCTTATTAGGTGAGATTTTGTGGTTTTGTCCTCACTCTCATAAGCTCTCAGCTCCCTTGTTTAACGTCTAGGGCAGACGGTGAAGCCCCTACTTTTTATGGCTTATGGACACGCTAGCCATGTTGGAAGTTCCGTGTCCATGTTCACCATTGAGTCAGTGAGGATTGGGTCATCAATCCATGTTTCACTGTCTCGGTCAAAGTGCTTCAAGGTAAGCAGATGACCATTGGCAAGGCACACTTTAATCACTGCTGTGGTTGCTGGAGTCAACCCAGTGACAAAGACTTCAAAAGCTCCAGTGTTGGGTTTGACCCCAAGATTGTTGAATTTTTCAGCAACAATCTTCCCTAGTTTTTTGGGATCGATAGGGAATGTGATGTCTCCATCTTGAAAGATGAAGTCATCTACTGGGAGGGGGTGGCGACCTGCCACCAAACCGATGTTGATTGTGTTTCTCATGTTTTTATTTCTCCTTTTGTTTATCTTTATGATTATATTATATACCTTGCTTCACTTCCTGTCAATAGGTTCACTCAACTTTTTTTGCGCTTTGCGAAAATCTTTTTCAAATTTCTCAGCGCTGGATAATAAGATACACATTAGCTCTTCATCACGCGCATAGGTGTTGCGTTCTTTTTCTCGCTCTTCTTTGGGTACAAGGTCTTTTATAAATAACCAAAATAACCGTGTTGTCATTGCGTCCTTAAAGGCTTTCTGGTAGATTTTCGCTGAGTCAAAGTTCCTTACGTTTACGCTGTCCAAAAAAGATTGGATATATCCTTTTGCCTCTTTCAAGAGCTGGTCAAGAGCTTTTTCGATTTCTTGTTTTGTTGGTTCTTCAAGGAGGATTGTAGTTAGCTCTGGGGCAGTTACTTGTTCTGATAGAACCAGTTCGCTTTCGTCCTCTAGGTCAATCGTGCCATCTGCTGTTTCTAAACGTCCTTGGAAAGCAACTCCCTCTGAATTAGCTTTACCCTCTTTGTACCCTAACCACTCTTGATATAGCGATTGATCGTGAGTTTCTAACATAGTATCAAGAGCCTCTACAGTTTCCTTGCTTCTGTCAATATCCCAGCGTTGTCCGTTATATTTTGCTGGAACGGTGAGACGATACACGTCTTTCCCTGTAATTTGATACTCTAAGATTTTCAGGGTATTTAGTTTAACCATGACGTTTCTCCTTTTTTGTTTTATCTTTATATTTATATTATAGTTCTAACTTCACTACTTGTCAAGGGTTTCAGACAACTTTTTTAAAAAACCAACCCCTTTTTGGGGTTGGTTTAGTTAGTATGTGTTTCTGCAAAGAAATGAGATGTGTCTTTATATTCGTCATGGATTTTTACAAACTCCAACAGTTGGCGCATAACATCAAGAGTCTTTTCATATTCTTGAAGTTCCTTATCAATCTCTTCGATAGTCCCAAATCGTTTTGACATAACCAAAACAAAATACAAAGTCATTCGACTGTTAAACTTTTGGTAATTACTCTCCGATGATGACACGCGCCACTTTTCAATACTTCCTAGAAAGTCACTGTGATATTTGCCAGCCTCTTTCAAGAGCTGGTCAAGAACCTTTTGAATTTCTTGTTTTGTTGGTTCTTCGAGGGGGATTGCTGTTAGCTCTGGAGCAGTTACTTGTTCTGATAAAACCAGTTCGCTTCCGTCCTCTAGGTCAATCGTGCCATCTGGTGTCTCTAAGCGTTCTTGGAAAGCGAACCCCTCTGAACTCATTCCAACCTCTTTGTACCCTAACCACTCTTGATGTAGCGATTGATCGTGAAGTTCTAGCATAGTATCAATAGCATTGATGGTTTTCTCTTCCATCTCAATATACCAGCGTTGTCCGTTGTATTTTGCTGGGACGGTGAGACAATAAAGGTTTTTGCCTGTTACTTGATATTCTAAGGTCTTCAAGGTAGTTAATTTAACCATGATGTTTCTCCTTTTGTTTTATCTTTATGTTTATATTATATCACGAGCTATCTTTTCTGTCAACAAAAAAACACCCCTTGGGGTACTTTTTTAAGCCAGTATTTTATAGTCGGTCTCCTCACCAAAGACCTCGTCCAACTCTTCCTTAGTTACAGGTGTTCCTCTCCTGTATAGAGTTCTCAGCGTTTCCAAATCTTCGTCATCTATATTTTGTTTATCATATATCAGATATTCTGGGTCTTCTTTAAAGCCTTTCATCTCTTCAATAAACTCGTCATTTGAAGATTTTACATTGATAACGAAACTTGGTTCTCCAGCATATTTAGCTTCCCACAATTCGTTTTCAATGTCGTAGCTAAGTTGAAATTCCCAATCAGCCATTTCTCCCCTTGTCGTGTGATATACCTCTAAAACCCTTTCTCCCTTGTTCTCTCTGATGTCTTCCTCAATACTTCCTAGACCAAATTCTTGATATTCTAAGTAGTGGGAGAATGCTTCTAGCACCTTATAAGTTATGCTGTCTTTAGATAGCTTGGCCATATAATTACCTCTCTTTTGTTTTATCTTTATATTTATATTATATCACTTATAACCATATTAGTCAAATAAAAAAACACCCAAAAGGGTGATTTTAAGATAATATCTCATAGTTAGTATTTCTTCTGAATATCTCGTCTAACTCTTCTTTAGTAGGGGGCGTTTCTTTTTGATAGAGGTCTGTTAGTTTTCTAAGGTCTTCATCAATGATGTCCTGAACTTCGTATAACAAACATTCTGGGTCTTCTTCAAAATCTTCAACTGCCTCGATAAACTCATTTCTTGTTGCCTCTTCCCTGATTATAAAGTTTATGTACCCATTGTATTCAACCGTCCATATCTCATTTTCAAGGTCGTAGCTAAGTTGCAATACCCAATCCCCTAATTCTCCTCTTTCTGAACAATACATTGCCAGCACAGTCTTATCTTCATTCTCTTTGATAGTTTCTTCAATACTCTCTCTACCCTCTCCTTGATACTCTAAGTAGTGAGCATATGCTTCCAGCACCTTATAGGTCATGCTGTCTTTAGATAGTTTAGTCATAAAATTACCTCTTTTTTTGTTTTATCTTTATAGTTATATTATATCACGCGCGACCTTTTCTGTCAACAAAAAAACACCTGTGACGGTGTTCTCTTAATCTTCTCTCTTATACGTTATCATGGCGCTATACGTTACCCCTGAGAAAAAGCCATTCGACTGCGTGCTATACTGGACACTTCCTAACAATGTTTGACCTGTTGCAGTTAGATACTCTAGGTGGCCATTGACCATAATCTCTAACCCCTCCAGACTTTCTGCCTGCAACGTTTTGACTTGTGGAGGTGTCTTAGTCTTCTCTTCTGGAGTATAAGCATTTAGCAACACCTCCATGCGTTCTGCCAGTCCCTCTTTAGGAAACTCGCCTTGCTGGTAAGCCTGATATAGTTGGACAAACTTACTTAGTAATTCTTTTTCGCTATTGATCGCCATGCTCAATCCCCTTATCTTGATATTTTCGATAATATTCTTCAAACTTCAACCTAGCCAAGCCAATAAGAGCCTCAGATATAGATAGCGTCATGACGATAGCCAAACCTGAAACTGGTTTTAACAAACCTACTAACCCTAGAGACCCTAGTATCAAAACTAGGGTTCTTAACTTGCTTTCAAAGGCTTTTACCTTGTTTTGGCGCTCTTCAAATGTTATAGCCAGCTTTCCGATATGACGGATATTGAGATAGATGATTACAACTGTGACCACAACACAGATTAGAACTCCGTACCATCTACCATCTAACACTTGACCTATTTTTTCCATTGTTTTCCCCTTACTACGCTATTTCCTTATTCCTCTAAACTCTCTTGGTTCAGCTTAATAATCAAAGCGTTTGTTCTGACGTTGTAGTCTTCAAACTCTTCTTTTTGGCGTTCTAGCCATTCCTTTTTAGACTGCTGTTCTTTTTGTAGTGCCTCTACAAATAAAGCACGCGCCTTTTTCTTGTCATTGCTTCGACTAAAAATGTTAAAGCGTCCATAATAGGATAATACAATATCAAGGCTCTCTTTAGAAAGAACACTTAGCACTCTATAATCAAAATAACCACTCAGTTTCTTAAATTGCTTTGGTGTCTCTTTAACCTGATGTTCCTTTACTTCCATATTGTTTTGACTGGGAATTAAAATAAATTCATATAGTTTTGTTTCCATACCTTTGCTCCTTTGTTTTATCTTTATATCTATATTATACACTATTCTTTGGTTTTTGCAAGGGTATTTTTATAAAAAATAGGTGAAAACCTGCTATGGTTCTCACCTAATATCTTGCCTATTCACTTCTTGTACTAAACCGTTCAGGGGTTAAATTTCCTTTCATCGAAGAAATAACAAAGCCCAATATCAATCTAAATAGCAAGTAAATATTCCAACCAGATAAGACTCCAAAAACCACTTTTACCAGTATATTGTCACTGAATGTCATTGAACCGAAAACATATACTAGCAATCCACTAAAAATCATTCCAGTTTGATTGACCAATGCTCCTAATCGTTCAACAGACCAACTATATTTTTCAAATAAAACATGGTTCAGAGACGCACCCACAAAGAATAGAAAGAGGGGTAAAACACTACCAGCAACGAACTGAGATAGTGTTCCTCGCTCAATCAAAGAACTATCTCTTAGGTTGCTATCGCTCACCATCTGAGTGAAACTAGCATGGTAATTATGGGTTGCTATTCCTTTAATCGCTGAAACTAGCACCACCAGAAAGACAATCAGCAATATAGCTACTAACGTACTTTTTACACTGACCTTAACGATTTTTCTCATTTCTCTTTTTCCCTTTCTTCTGGTTGTTCAACAAAAGAGCTATACATAGAACTTATTGACCTTTGAGAATTGTTGTGTTCTTCATTTTTGGTCGGCATAGTCCACCCCGTAATTATACCAGCTATGAACAAATAGAATACTATCATAACAGATAGTGTTAAAATTATTACTCTCTCTGAGCTGTCATTGTTATTTTTTCTATCCATAAGCTACCCCTTTCATCTTATCCATTCCCAGACTGGGTTTTGACTGCTCGTTCTTATCGACATAGATTTCAGCTATCGTCTTTCCGTTTTCTTCTTTCCTAGAAACGTGTATAGCCATAAACTTTCGATTATAGTTTGATGGCAAGCCAATTCGTTCCAGCTCTTTTTCAAAGTCATTTTGTCCGTCACGGTGTCCTCTACCCAATTTAAGCAAGGCAAAGTGAACCAATTCGTGACTTAATGTAGGTGCTACGATTGAAAATTCTCCACAATAGATACTAGCGTGAACCAGCCAATCGGATAAGTAAATATAGTTATCATGGTCACCAAAATACGAGTATAAGGCTGTATGTCGTCCATTTAGATTGTTGTCTAGCTTTTGGTCTAGCAATCTAAACTCAAAGTCAACACCTACAGTAGGGTAATATTTCTCCAGAAAACTCTTGGCGTAATCTTCCAGCTTTACTTTAAAGGCTTTCCAATCCTCTTCTGAAACTCTATTCTCTTTAACCTCGTATGTCTTGTAAAGATTTCGCTTGCTGTCTGATTTAAGAACTGCTCGACCTAGAGAGGGCGCGTGAGTTAGCACCAGCTCTCCATGATATGGCTTTAATGCTCCAAGTGACTTGAACAATCCGAAGAAGTAAGTAGCAAATATCACGCTTGCAGATAGCAGAAAATCACTTGTTTCGATGTTATTGTTTGATACTCCTGTAAAGATGACTGACCATGACCAGATATTACTAAAGGCAATAGAGAGCGCTCCTAACTTCCTAAGTAGTCTCATTCTCTACCCTCCATCAATTTCTGGCTTACTTTACGTTTTTTTAGTTCTTCTTTTAGCCTAAAACTAATCATGTCCAGTCCAACTCGAAGTATAAAGCCTGTAACAATCACCATAGAGCCAAAACCATACTTTAACAGCCCTAATAGGGTCAATAGTGACGCTATGACTACAACGTTTGTCAGATAAAATGCTATTGATCTCAGGCGTTTTATCTGGTCTTCTAAAGAGCCTTTTCGTGTTGCTGTAATATATACTGCCAAACAGATAACAAACACGCAAACCAATCTTCCCTGTAGTGTATCGTTTAAAAAATTCCCTAATTCTACCATTTTTTATTTCCTTACTTTCTTTTGCAACTGACCAATTTTAAGAGTAAATAGGGTTTCTAGTTTCTCTACATTTTCAGCGCTGGGAAAAACTTCCCCTCTTTCCCAACGAGAAACGGTTTGGCGTGATACACCTACCTGCTCACTTAACCAAACCTGAGACTTTCTAAAAGACTTTCTGAGAAAAACAATAGACTCAGATAGTTCTTCTGGTAGGTCTAATTTAGGTGGTAGCTTTTGGAGAAAACGTTCAACTTTGTTTTTAGTTTTTGTATCTTCGTCAATCTGATAATACGTTCCTGCCTCCAGCTCTTCAATAAGAGCAACATCTAGCTTCAATTTCAAAGCCAGCTCCTCTTTAGTCAGCCCAAAAAGTTCTCGTTGTTGCGTCAACGCACGCCCCATTTTTTGGCGTTCTCGTAGCCTCTGGAGGTTATGCTTACCTTTTCCAGATAAACGATATTTTTCTAACCAGCGCTTCTGACCCTGTTTACCTTTCTCGCTACTCATATATTTTAATTTAGCTCGTTTTTGAGCTTCTGTTACCATAATTCCCCCTTTTAATCATAACTGAACCAGTTTTCACTTTCTGGCAAGCCCTCTGAAAAATCAATCGTAGGGCCATTGCTAAATTCAATGGTCTTTTTGTTTAAAAGACCATTCCAAAAGTCCCTAATCATTTCATTTTGAACGTAGTCTGCTTCTGGGTTCTCTATGTAGTTAGTCTCGTAATAGAGTTCCACATAGTCAAGATAGATGTTGTAGAGTTCCTTGATTGTATAGTTTCCATACAATTCAATAATTCTCTTTTCTCGTTCGGGGCTAATACGTTTTGAAAACTCAGCTATTGTCATAGCTTCATAAACCGTCCACCAGAACACGTTAGTTTGAGACTCTTCACTCTCCTCTAACACAGCTTCACGCCATTGTTTTTCAGTGGCTAACTCCCATAGCCCCTCATGAAATTTCTCCATCATATCCTCAAACTTCTCTGGTTCATCTTCGTATTTCTTTTCCCAGAAAGCCATATTCATTTCTTCGGAAAGTACCTCCTCTACTCTATCCGAGATAGGATAGGAAGATATTCCGTAAGAATTATTATTGATTTCTCCCTCGATCTCGCTGGTAGCGTCTTGATAGCTACTAGCGTAGAAATACAAGTCAGTAGTTCTTCGATTTACGTGCCACGTAAATTTAATTACTTTGTTAGTTTTCATTGTTTTTACCCTTACCGTTTTTAACGGTTCTTTCTTTGTTTCTTTATATTTATATTATATACCTAATTTCATTTTTTGTAAACCTAGAAACACAAAAAAAGGCAAGTTTTTTCTTGCCTTAATTTATTCTAAAAAGGGAGGTCATCATCTGAAATATCTAGTGGGTTAGCATTGCCAAAAGGACTTTCATCACGACCAAAGTTTGGGGTGTTTCCTGTCATACCACCACCAAACGAACCACCAGCATTGCCATTGTCCCCAAACGCTCCAGATGTATTCCCTAAGTTGTTGTCAAAACCACCTGAGCTATTACCCTCACGATTAGCACGACTTTCCAACATCTGGAAGTTGTCAGCAACTACTTCTGTCACATAGACACGTTGGCCTTGTTGGTTTTCGTAGTTGCGCGTTTGAATACGCCCTGTAATTCCAATCAACGCCCCTTTTTTAGCCCAATTTGCTAAGTTCTCGGCTTGCTGTCTCCAGATAACACAGTTAATGAAGTCAGCTTCACGTTCACCGTTAGACCCCTTAAAGTTGCGATTTACAGCAAGGTTAAATGTTGCTACTGCAACATTACTCGGTGTATAGCGCAACTCTGGGTCACGTGTCACACGCCCTACTAATACTACATTGTTAATCATTCCTTACTCCTTTTATTCTTTTTTGTAAAAGCTATTATATCCCACGCACCTTGAAAAAGAAACACGGTATCACGCCCTTTTTAAATCGTGCCAACGTGACCCCTTGCGGACATAAGTTGTTTTTCCGTTGACATTAGTAAGCGTCCACCCATTCTTTGTTGTGCAAATTGAGACATTCTTTCTGTAGCCTTTCCACGGTGTTTCAGTAACTTTAAATTCGTTGATAACACCATCTGCAAGCCATTTATGATAATCATGTCTTTGCTTGCGTTTATTCGCCACAGTCTCAGCTTCTTCCTTACTGTCGTAGTAGCGATAACGGTTGTTCTCGTTGTATGAGCCATAGTTAAAATATACAGCATAATACACGCCCAAGACTTTAATAGCTTGTTCACGTTCTCCTCGTAGCAAAGGAACTTCTTTATATTTCAAAGACGTACTTTGATACGTCTCTGGAATAGGTTGCAACTCAATACTATAAGTTACTTTTTCGTCCCATTGTTTACAGAAAAGATAGGCTACACCATCTTTGGCCAAAACTATTTCAGAGTCATTTTTCCCCTTATAATTAAATAAGGCCACATAACCCTCTTGGAGCAGTTCCATTAAACAACGTGAATAAATGCTATCCACTTCAAATTCAGTCAATTCCATGATTGATCCTCCCTTTGTTTTGTTTTATCTTTATGATTATATTATATGCAAGAGGGAAGAAAAAGTCAACACTTTTAGTCAACTTTTTTTACACTTTTTTCAATCAAATCGCGTAGCAAGTATTCATCTGCTTCATCTGAACTGACTCCGTGGTTCGCCAACTCTTCCTCAACGTAATTACGAATAGCTTGAACAGGGTACTTAAATTCTACGATTTTAGCCACTGTTTCATCTTCATAGCCTAGTTTATTTGCGTATTCTTTCAAACGCTCCTCAGACAAATAGACTGCCCCTCGCTCCGTTTGTCGGATTGTTGCTACTGGTACTCCAGTTTTTTCGGACGCTTGGGTTTGCGATAGACCTAAATCAGTTCTTAACGCCTTAACTGCTCCAGCATAGCCCTCACGTGTTAGGATAGCGATTTTTGCAGTAGTACGCTTTTGCGCCTCTTTCCACTTGTCGGTCTTACGATATTTTTCAGAAGACTTTTGGACACTCTCAGGGTTATTAGCTAGCCATTTTTTTCTAGTTTCTTTTCCCTTTTCTGATTTTTGGTAATTAGCATTGCTTTTCTGCCTATTCTTTTTACCATCATCAGTCTGATTGTAGTCTCTCATGTAGTCTCGCATATAGGCTGTGCGATCAAACTTATTATTTTTTTCTTCCTTGGTCATCGTCTTTTCTCCATTTCTATTTTTTGTTTTATTCTCTGTATTATTATAGCACTATGTTAGGAAACATAGTGCCTATTTCTCTTTTTTAAGTCAAAGAACTACATCAGGCGCGTGCTGTGTCTCATACGAGAACGCTTCTCCACTGCTTTTTCCAAAGCATGATACATAATACTAGCTCCCTCGATAGTAGTTAGCACAACTAACCCTGTAATAAGTAAATCAGCACCATAGGCGTATAGTAGCACAGATAGTGCCATCATAATTTTTCCAATTTTCATCTCACAATCCCTCAATCCATAAATCAAATTTTTATGGTATCACTAATAAGCATAGTCAAGGGTGATAAACACCCCTTTTTTTGCTTATTGTCTCCTCCTCTAAACTAGAGGAACTTCTAAATCGTAGTAGAGCCAACCACTTGCTTCTGCAAGGTTCTTAGCCCTTTCGTCAGCCTCAGTCAAATCTTTGGCGTTTAAACTATAAGGAAACTCTTTCCCATCTTTATCTTTCATGTGCGCGATACACTTCATATCTTTACCTCTTTCTTTATGTTTTATCTTTATGTCTATATTATACATCTTTTCTTTGACCTTTGCAATAGATTTTATGTATTTTTTTAAATGTTTTTTTATTTACAAAAAAGTCTAGCATTACGCTAGACTGTCTTATCTTTTATGAAATGGAAATGAGGGAAAGTTGTTGATTAGTCTTCTTTACGTTTAGCACCTGCAATGCCTACAGCTGAGAATGCCATGAGCATACCTGCGATGATTGAAAGTCCAGTTTCTGCGTCTCCTGTCTTTGGCAATGCTGGAGCTTGATTTGCTGGTTTCGGTGCTTCTGGTGTGTAAACTACTGGTGTAGTTGGTGTTTTTTCTCCAGTTGGTGTTACTGGTTTTGGTTTTTCTGGTGTGTGTGTCACTACTGTTTTAGAAATAACAGTCTTATCGTTGAAAACTTGCACCACATCGTTATAAGCGTCACCTGACGCAATGCGTTTTGCTTTCAATTTAACATCAAGATCAAATGCGCTCTTACGGTCAAGTTTAGCAAAGAATGTTTGTGGCAAGTCGAGTTCCCACTTGTGATTTTCTGCATTGTAAGTAACGTTAGCATTTTTTACAATGTCGTCCACGGTTACTGCCGAACCGTTCGCATATTTAACACCTTTGAGGGAGTCTGCAATAGGTTCCCAGCCAAGATATTCGTCATGCTTGCCATCAAGGTAGTCAATCAATTTCCATTTCTTGATAGCTTCTGCTGATTGATTTTCAATGCGTGCGCCATTAAGAACATAGGCAATTTCTTGACCTACTTGAACAGTACCATTGTTGATGTCTTTACCATCAGCGTCCACTACTTGTTTAGAAACTGAAATTGGTTTCTTAACATTGTCTTTGTGCCATGACACAGAAGCAACTGCTGGCGCTGTAGGTGCTGTGTTTTTGTTTTGAATACGGAAGTAAAGCTGACCAAATGTGTCTTCGATCCATGTGTCATCAATCTTCAAGAAGTTGACCCAAGGAGTGTACTCACCTGCTTTGACATTGAATGTTTGGTTGAGTGCAAATGATTTGTTGATAGCGTTATCTTTTGACTCAAGACCATTGTGGCTCCATGCAAACCATTCTGTTCCGTCTGGAGATTTCGCTACATAGCGAATATCCTTATTAACTGCTGTGTTTGGCCCTGTAACGTTGAGATTGTAGCTGTTCAAATCTACAGTTGATACTGTGATTTTTTCGCTACCATCACCATTATTAGACACTGTGTAGTTGATTTTTCCTGAGAGTGTTCCTTGTGCAAATGATGAAACACCGTCGTTTAGATCGTGTGTGCTTGTGAAAGTACCATCGTTGTTGACAGTAACTTTTTGCCAAGTCTTGTATTGCCCTTGGTCTTGGGTAGTTTGAGACTCCCCTTTACCCTCAGTTGCTACATCTGTAGCTTTGTTGTAGGCTTCAACTTCTTTGTTATAAGCCTCTGTTGCTTTTTGATAATCTTGTGTAGCTTTATCAATAGCTACTGCCTGTTTGTCGTAATCGCTGTGAGCTGTTTTGTCACTATCAACGGTTGTCGCTGATGTTTCATTGACTGTCACACCTGCATTTTTAGCATTAGAAACAGCTTCATTAAGTTTTGCAGTCGTAGGAACTTCCGTATTAAACGTAGCGTCTTTTGAGACTTCAACTTTTTCAGTTGTGTTTACTGGAGACACCTGCGTAGTGTTTGCTGTATTAGTGTTAGCTGGAGTTGCCACTTCATCTGCCGAAGCGCTTCCTACTCCTAGAACAACAAGGACAGCACCAGCAATGATAGCACCACACAAATTACGGAATTTACGAGATTTACGAACTGAGAATACTTGATTATTTTTAAACATTTTAATATAATACTCCATGCAAGGTTAAATTTTCAAACCTTGTTCAAATTTTTTTACTTTTCAATTAGCGACCTATTGCCGACCTATTGCTTTAGGTTGCTTTTTTATTAACATTATTTAAGATTGGTCTTTTTCTTGCCGAACAATGACAAGGCAAAACCGACAACGATTGCACCGATAGCAGTCAAAACTCCTGTTGACACTTCGCCAGTTTCAGGGAGTGTTTCTTTTTCGCCACGGTTATTAGTGACAGTATATGTACGGTCACTATTTTTTGTTGCTCCGAGATCAACTAGGTTAGCTTGTTCACCAGATGAAAGTGTAGCAACACCATTTTGAATATTTGTGATTGTGTACCCTTTATCAGTTACAACTGGGTTTGATGGGGTAACATCACGAACGACTTGACCAGTAACAGATTGAGTTCCAACTTGGCTTTGACCATTTTGGTTAGCTTCGGCTGTAGATACTGTTGGAGGTGCTGGCTGTACTGGTGTTTCAACTGGTGTAGTTGGTTTAGCTTCTGCTTTACCAACTTTATCAGTCTTGTCAGTTTTATCAGCTTTATCTGCCTTGTTAGTATCTGCCTTATCTTTCTTATCCTTATCAGTTG
>OLNC01001224.1_pt1 | contig 15783 bp, 20 predicted proteins | sample 1672011 | NCBI WGS metagenome assembly OLNC01 (sample SAMEA3136636, study PRJEB25190) | human gut metagenome | biome: human gut; feature: human-associated habitat; material: faeces | place: Austria | collected 2013 | reverse complement strand
TAAAGATTACACAAACGAACCCACAGATTGCCAAAGTGATCATTTCACAATTTGGCGGCCCGGACGGGGAGCTCGCTGCATCGATGCGGTATTTATCTCAGCGGTACACCATGCCATATAAAGAGGTGACAGCAACACTTACGGATATCGGCACGGAGGAATACGCTCGTAGAAGATGCAACTAATGAATAGAATCCGAAAGCACCATTATTTCGGTACTTTCGGGTAAACGTCAATAGTGAATTCGGAGTTTTTCTGATTCTTCTTGTTCCGTTTTGTTTTGGTCAGTATAATTCTGTCAATAAGCTGTCTCAATGCGCTGTTCTTTTCTGGGACAGTCAGAGATCCCCACTCGCTTAATAAATTCTTGCATTTCGGGACGAAATTCTTCCGGTTAGTCTGTCTTGCGATTATGGTATGCAAGTCTTCCTGAGCGGTAGCGATGTTGTTCATGCAGTCTCTGATCCGCTGCTCCAACGCATTGGATCGTTCGATGAAAATCTCTTTCGTGTAAATTCCCTGCTCTAAAAAATCGAATAAGGATTCTCGCTGTTTTAAAAGAGTCTGATGCTCTGTTTCAAAATTCGTGACGATCATTTCTTTTGCAGCAATGGCAGCAGCGTCTTCCTCATGAGTGTCGGTAAATTCATACTTAACGATGTAGTCTTTCAGCCATTCAAGCAGAGCCTCTTCCAGTTCATCGATTCGGATCCCGACGGTGGAACATTCGGTATACTGGCAGATCAGCACATCATAAGGCGTTTTTGTCTGCGCTGTTTTGCGGACCATAAGTCGGCCACATTGAGAGCAGCGAACCAAACCGGCAAATAGATTCTGAATCGGTCTGTCATTTCTGACCGGAGAGGAAAAACAGCCTTTTGGCTGATTCGCACGTTTGAATAGGTCTGTGCTGATGCGTGGCGCCCATGCTGCATCAGCGAGAATGTAATCCGTGGCGTTTGGTCGGGATTTTACCACACGACCATCCTTTACGGCTCTGACCGTTTTGCGATATCCCCAGCGGACTTTTCCGATGTTGGCCGGATTTGAGATAATACCCTTGAGGGTGGAGGGGGAGAATGGCTTTCCACTCCTTGCAAGAATCCCCATGTTGGTCATGTAAGTGCAGGCTTTCTGATATCCATACTGTTTATTTCCACACAGATCATACATTAGATCAAGAACCGGCGCCTCTGTTTGGCTGGGAGTAAGAGAATAGTGTTTTCCATCCGGTGCAATGATACGTTCCCATCCATAAGGGGCAACATTGCCGACATAATAACCATCAGAACTGGAACGTTCCCTGCCACGCTGCATTCGGCGCTTGATTGTGGCGTACTCCCGGCGGCTCATAAATAAACTGAACTCAAAGTACTCATTATCATACTCATTTGCAGGATCGTAGGTTTTATTCGGTGTTACAATCCGGGTGTTGGAATAAAAAAATGCACGCTGCACACGCCCCTGATCGATCGTATCACCTCTGGCCAGACGATCTACGTCCATTACGAGGGCACCATCCCACATACAGGCTTCTACCTCAGAGAGGACTTGCGTCATGACTGGGCGGGCATCAATACTGTCTCCGGACACAACTTCCCGGTAAATCGCACCGATCGGAAGAGAGAGAGTCTTTGCCAACTCTAACAGGGTAGTAATGTGGCGTTCCAGAACATCAATCCCTAGCGCTTCCAGTTCGGCGTCTTTTCTTGACTTTCGTGCGTAGATAAAATAAGACATTGTATCACACTCCTATGTAATTGTATTTAAATTTGGGTACAAAAATAACAGCCAGCGCAAAACATATGTTCCGCTTGCAAGCTGTTTCCGAAGATGATACAATATTCTTGGATTTTAATCGCATATCTTCGGATATGTAGACCGTCTCTGTTGGCGCAGGGGCGGTTTTATTTTATTCTCCTAAAGAATTTAATGAATTCATTATGTCTTCTGTGCTCATTCCGGCAGCAGAAGCGGTATATGCATCAGTAATTTGTGCGGCGTACTGTGTATACACATCAGTTAACTTTAATGACCATTCCTCGTAAACACTATATTCGTCTCCATTTTTCTGCATCAGCGTAGCCATTTCGGAAACGCCCTGATTAGAAATCTCGGCCAGTTTTTCAACCTTGCTATTTGATAATTCAGCAAGCGCATTTAAGTCTCCGGCAATCGGAGCTGCTTCGTTATTATATTCTTCCACAAGTCCCGGAGTCGCGTCAGCAATCTTCTTTGTATAATCATCGAGAATGCTTTGATATGTCACTTCGACTTCCGGTTCTTTTTCCGTAGCCTCTGTTTTCGCAGTATTCTCTTTTTCTGGCTCTTTATCTCCGCCACACGCTGTCATGGACAACGCCATAGTTCCAATCAACAGCATGGTTACAATTTTCTTTTTCATAAATTCCTCTTTTCTCCTGTACCTCAACACCACTTTACTCTATATAAACGCCGAAGCGGTTATATCATTCGCTATTTATAATTGTCATTTCTTCGTTAGTTGGAGTCCGATTGGCCTTTTTGATCATGCGGATCATGCGAGCGCGTTCATCCATGCCGAAATGGATAGCTTGTTTGCAAACATCCGCAGATGATTCATATTTACCTTGACGTTCGTATAGCATTGCCAGCCTTTTGAATGCAGGAATATTTTGCGGTGAAACCTCACCGTACTTGGTATCAATAGCGTGCATCTGTTCAAAGCAATTTATGGCATCGATGCATTCTTTTTCAATTTTGCGTGCAAGAATGCCTGTGTACTCTTTTAAGTTGTATAGAGCAGACCAATCTTTTTCGATTTTTTCCAGAAGAGCGTAGTACTTGCTAGATATTGGCTTTAATGCTTTTTGGTACTCCATGAAAATTTCTGTACTATCTTTTGGAAAATTCCAGTTATTTTTTATTTTTAGTGACTTCCATTGTGCATCTGTTCCGCCCATGCTCATATAATTTAGCCAATTATCGTATTCTGATTTGGAAAAATCCGGTTGGAATGAAAATACATTTTTAGCAAATAGTTTAGATAACAATCCCATAAAACATCCCTCCAGTTTATTAGATTTTTTTAAACTCCATAATTCTTTCATCGTACCCAGCCAGTCTTGCAATCTGGCTTTTTGTCATGCCTGGATTCTCATAGATGAGAGAATCTGGTATGAGAAGCTCTGCGGCGAATGTGTTAGCTTCTATTTCATTGGCAGAAGATAACAGAAGAGTCTTGTTTCTGATAAAGTAGCAATTTTCTTTTCTGTGAAGAATGGAGTGTGCTAACTCGTGAGCCATTACAAGATGCAGCTCATGTTCCTCTAAATCTTCATTTAAGAAAACACATTTGTGATTCTTCAGAAACATATAGCATCCAGCTCGACTTCCCAAAGGGCCTAATTGAACTTCGACATTTAAGCAGTTTGCAAGTTCAAAAGGATTTCTTGTATTAAATTTCTTTATGTAGTATTCAACTAAACGCTTAATATCGTTTGTTCTCAATTTATACACCTACTTTTTATTTTTGTTAGGGTTGTACTTTTCTTTGTTAATCGGTTTCAACCTTCTCATCATCAGCTCGATTTGCCCAAGAAGTAAGTCAATATCTTCTTCCGGGATAGCTTGACCGTCATAAGAAGCAGGACCTTCTTCATTGTTTTTTAACTTATTTCTAATGTTTTCCATGTCTTTTGCAATGTCGCGTTCATCTTTCGCCGTGAGTAATGACAGATTATCGCCATTAGATTCCCCAGACATTAAATAATCTAATGATACGCTGAAGTAATCAGCGATTTGCTGCAACTTATTAACATTTGGTTGGCTTGAACCTAATTTGCTTATGTACCCTTTTCCAAAATTAAGCTCGTTTTCCAATTTATTCATTGAAATTCCATGTTCTTTGCATAGATGTTTTACGCGTTCTCTCAGTGTCATATGTAGACTCCTTTCAAAATTCTGAAAAAATCGCAAAAATAACTCTTGACATTCTGAAATTATCGCGTATAATGTGATTATAGGGTTCTGAAAAAATCGCAAAAAACTTGCGATAATAAGAATGCTGGAATTTATTTTGTAATTTTGCTTGACAACTTGATTATAGAATATTTTCAGAACTTAGTCAATATAAAATTGTGATATTTTCAGAACTTAATCAAAAAGAAAGGAGTGATTGATACGGAAAATAATATTTTCGACAATGTATCTAAGAGAGCGGCAGAAAAAGGAATTTCTATCAATTTATTAGAAAGTCAGGCTGGCGTTTCTACCGGAAGCATTTATAAGTGGAATACAGTGAGTCCAACAATAAGAAGTCTGTCCAAAGTAGCAAAGGTGCTAGGGTGCACTATTGATGAATTATTAAAGTAGGAGAGAAGCAGTGAACAATTTAACAGTAATTGAAAACGAACTTGTCCCAGTATACGAGACAAGCACAGGAGAAAAAGTAGTATACGGATCAGAACTGCATGAGGTTCTGGAAGTAAAGAGCAACTATAGAGAGTGGATTAAAAGAAGAGTGTTAGATATCGATGCGGAGGAAGACGAAGATTTTACCACCGTCGAAATTCCGACAGTGTCAGGAGGAACCTCTAAAAAAGACCATATCATCAAACTGGATGCTGCCAAAGAAATGGCAATGCTTGAGCGGAATGAAAAAGGGAAGCAAGTACGCAGATATTTCATTCAGGTAGAAAAGAAATACAAAGCGGCGTCTCTTGCCACACAAGAACTCTCACCGCAGTTGCAGGTCATGATTAACTTGGAAATTGAGCAGAAGCGTCAGGCAGAGAAGCTTGAGCACGTGGAAGAACGAATTGAAAGCATCCGTGAGGTTGTTGCAATCGATACAACATCATGGAGAGAAGATACCGGAAGAATCTTGAGAAAAATCGGTATGGAGTGCGGAGACAGTAAGTCCTATCAAGATGTAAGAGCAGAATCCTATCAGTTGTTAGAAAAACGCATGGGAGTGAATGTGAAGCAGAGGCTCACAAACAAACGTAGAAGAATGGCAGATGAGGGTGTTTGCAAATCCAGAAGAGACAAATTGAATTATCTGGATGTGATCGCTGATGATAAGAAGCTGATTGAGGGATATACGGCTATCGTAAAAGAGTTGGCTATTAAATACGGAGTTGCATAGGAGAAAAGGAGGAAAAGGAAAATGTGTTGGAGTGGCAGTCCGGGAACACCGGGAATGGATTCCGTTCAAGAAGCGGAAAAGCGTACAGGAAAGATGTTCAATGCTCAATCGCAGAGAATGGATCAAATTGAGTTTGATGCGTTTAAAAAAGAGGTAGAAGAACTTAAAACAGAAGTAGATAGCCTAAAACATAAGACCCTCTATCTGCTTGTAACACTTGTTGTCTTTGTGATTTTTGCTTCATTTTCAGTTGTGAATATGTCAAGACAGTATTCAACTATTCATGATTACTACATGGATTCGCAGAGAATTGATCAGGAGATAAGTCAATCTCTGGAAGAACTGATTCCGAAGATAGAAGTACTTCAGTCAGAATTTAAATAAGGAGGGAAAACACAATGTTTAGCACTGTAAAAATAGAAAACGGGGTAATTTTAGACGGCAAGAAACTTAAATGCGTGAAATCATACAGATTAGAACAGGTAGATGGAGATTGCGTCGCTGATCTTACAGTAAATATGGATGTCCAGGTTACCGATGTGACAGACATGATAATTGATAGGTTTGGAACGAAGCGTAAATAGGATTGAATGGACAACATATCATGGACAATCTAACCATCATACATAGTAGAGAGGTGATGATTTTGATCGTAGAAACAGTAAAAGTAAAAAATGCAACAATCCGAGTACATGATGATTGTTATGTGGATCGCACAGAAGAGGAAGTCAAAAAACTTATAGATGGATGTTGCCGGATTATTCAGGGAGCATTGATACGAAAAGAGAAAACCGCCTAGGCGGTAGAAGGGAGGACAAGCATGGAGATTAAAGGAACCTACCACTGCCAGACCACTCAGCAACCCAACACATTAAACGGTTGGGACATCCGCTCCGTATCGGTAGATCTGCCGGAAGTGCAGGACAAGCCTTACTGGCACAAGGTTGCGGCATCCGTGATCGGGGGCGGGCTGGTGGCGATCGGCTGGTGGCTGGTGTTTGGGTATTAAAAATGAGCACTCAGAGGATGACCGGGGGGATTGGTTCTCTCTAAGCGCTCAAGCAACTACAACTTTATATTAACAGATTTTATGAGGAGGTGCAAATGGAAAAATCTTGTGATAATTGTGCAAATCTCTGTCCGATAGGAGAGGGAGACCACATATGCGAAGAAAAACCAGGAGTATTGGTATTGGAAGAGTATTTACCCACAGATGACTATCTTTGGTGTAACGGAGATTGTTGGAGGAACAGATAAATGACAGCGAGAAATTTTGAGATAAAAGAAACAATGCTTGCTCTTCCCCAAAAGAGCGAAACGGATATTTACCACATAGAGCTAAACCGCATCAGTTGGTTTGGGAAAGAGGACAAGTTGGATATCCGCGGATGGTCAGAAGACCATTCAAAAATGACAAAAGGAATCAGCCTCACAGAGGATGAATTCATAAAGATAGCCCGTGCAGGCTTAGAAAAAACAGGAGGTATTTAAAATGGCACAGATTACACTTACATTTGATAGTTATGAGGAACTGGTTTCTTTTTCGGAGAAACTTTTATCCAGAGAGGGTGGAATGGAAACGTCTGCAGTCAGTACAGCTGTTCCGGCTACTGAGGTTAAACAGGCAGAGTCCTACGGACAGCAGATTGCACCGCATTTTCCAGAGGCGAACACATCCGCACAGCTAAATCAGCAGGCACAGAATCAAGTTACTCAGAGTGTAGCTCCGACCCAAGCAGTCCCTATAGCTGCGCCGACGTATACAAGGGAAGATCTGTCAAAAGCTGCCATGTCTTTAATGGACAAAGGGATGCAGGCACAGCTGCAGCAGCTGATCCAGAGTTTCGGGGTATCCTCTCTTGTGGAACTACCAGCAGAACAGTACGGAAGCTTTGCAACGGCGATTCGGGAAATGGGGGCTCAGATCTAATATGGCACATGAAGAGAGAAACCATGCTCTGTTAAGTGCATCTTCGGCTCACAGATGGCTGGCGTGTACCCCAAGTGCACGGTTGGAGGAACAATTTCCGGATACTGCTTCTGAGGCTGCAAAAGAGGGGACACTGGCGCATGAACTTGCAGAGCTGAAGGTAAGGAACTATTTTAAGCCACATGATGTGTCTAAAAGAAAGCTGACTTTTGCAATCAAAAAAATGAAAGAGAACCCGTTGTGGGATGACGAAATGTTGGAGCATACGGACACATACATTGACTATATTCGGGATGTGTCCATTAAGCTCCCAACAGATCCGTATGTGGAAGTAGAAAAACAAGTCCGGTTCGACTCCTATGTACCAGAGGGGTTCGGTACTGCAGACTGCATCATGATTCAGGGAGAAACCCTGTTTGTGATCGACTTTAAATACGGCAAGGGTGTTCTTGTTTCCGCAGAGGAAAATCCACAGATGATGCTGTATGCACTCGGTGCATATGACGCATGTAAGTTATTTTATCCGATTAAACAGATCCGGCTTGCTATCGTGCAGCCGAGGCTGCCAGACGGAATCTCTGAATGGGGATGTAGTCTGGAACAGCTTTTGGAATTTGGAGATTATGTGAAGGAAAAGGCTGCGGTTGCATTTAAAGGAGACGGAGAGTTTGTTCCCGGGGAAAAACAGTGCAGGTTCTGCCGTGCGAAATCCCAGTGCAGGGCAAGGGCAGAAGAAAATGTGAAGCTGGCTTTTGCAACAGACAAGAAACCGCCATTGATTACAAATGAGGAAGTTGGAAGATACCTGGAACAGGGAGAAGATGTTGCAAGATGGCTCAAAGATCTGCAGGAGTTTGCATTGTCAGAATGCCTTGCCGGAAAGAAGATTCCTGGATGGAAAGCGGTAGAGGGCCGAGGATCCAGAGACTGGACAGATATGGATACAGCATTTGAAAAACTTTTAAAGAGTGGGATTACAGAAGAGCCGATGCTGTGGGAAAAGAAACCACTGACTTTGGCGCAGGTAGAAAAGCTGATAGGGAAGAAAGATTTTCAGGACGCAGTCGGAGAGTTTGTGGTGAAGAAGCCAGGGAAACCGACACTTGCAAAAGAGTCAGATAAAAGAGAAACAATTACAAACAAAGTGACAGCCGAAGAGGCATTCAAGGAGGAAAACTAATATGAACGAATTAACAAACGTAACAACAGGAAAAGCAAGATTATCTTATGTACACTTATTTAAACCTTATGCGGCTACACCGGGACAGGAAGAAAAATTCAGTGTTACCGTGTTAGTGCCGAAATCCGATGTGGATACTATGAACCGGATCAATGCAGCTATTGAAGCCGCGAAGCAGAGGGGAACAGCGGAAAAATGGAACGGTGTATGCCCACCTGTGGTGTCAACACCAGTTCATGACGGGGATGGTGTGCGTCCGTCAGATGGGATGCCATTTGGGGCAGAATGTAAAGGACACTGGGTGTTCACGGCAAGTGCAAAAGCAGATTATCCACCGGAGGTGGTAGACGTAAACATGAATCCGATTATTAACCAGTCTGAGATTTACAGTGGGATTTATGCGAGAGTAAATGTGAACTTCTTTCCATATTCTTTCGGGGGAAAGAAAGGAATTGGATGTGGCCTGGGTCCGGTCATGAAATTGGAAGACGGAGAATCCCTGGGAGGAAGTGCGCCGACAGCGGCACAGGCGTTTGGTGCAATGCCCCAGCCAGTCAATCCAACACCACAGTACAGGAACGCACCGCAGAATGTACAGGCAATCAATCCGATCACAGGGATGCCGATGTAATCAAGAGGGGCTTTAGCCCCTCCTTTTAACAGGAGACGTAATTATGCAACACCATTTATCTATAGATATTGAGACAAAAAGCAGTGTGGACATCACAAAAGCGGGAGCTTACAGATATGCACAGTCCGAAGATTTTGAAATTCTTTTGTTTGCCTATAAATATGATGAAGAGGATGTACAGCTTGTAGATCTTACCGTAGAAGAACGTATTCCAGAACGGATTTTGACCGCTCTTATGAATCCTAATGTGGTCAAGCACGCATATAATGCGGCATTTGAGTGGTACTGTTTGAATACTGCAGGGTATCGTACTCCTTTGGAACAGTGGAACTGTACGATGATCCATGGACTGTATTGCGGGTACACTGCAGGGTTGGATGCAACAGGAAAGGCAATAGGCCTTCCGCAGGATAAGCAGAAGCTTTCCACAGGAAAGGCTTTGATCCGATATTTTTGTACTCCTTGTAAACCGACAAAAAGTAACGGCGGCAGGAGCTGGAATCTTCCGAAGCACGCTCCGGAAAAGTGGGAGCTGTTCAGGGAATATTGTAAACAAGACGTTGTCACTGAGAATGAAATCCTAAAAAGGTTGCAGGCGTTTCCAGTTCCGAAAGAAGAACAGAGATTGTGGAGGATGGATATCTTGATGAATGCGTATGGAGTTCGGGTAGATACAAATCTGATCGCAGGGGCTTTGGCAATTGATTCTCATAGCACGGAGTGCCTGACAGCAGAAGCATTCAGGATTACCGGTCTTTCCAACCCGAATAGCGCAACACAGTTGCAACAGTGGTTGTCCGGAAAGGGTGTGGATATTCCAAACCTGCAAAAAGCAACAGTAGAAGAATACTTACAGCGGGAAGATCTTCCGGATGATGCGAGAAAGATTTTGGAAATTCGTCAGCAGTTAGGGAAAACATCTATTAAGAAATATGTTGCCATGGATACCGCAAAGGGAGCGGATGATCGTGTACGCGGACTGACACAGTTTTATGGTGCGAATCGGACCGGGCGTTGGGCAGGAAGGCTTGTACAGTTGCAGAATCTTCCGAGGAATTATTTAAAGACCCTGGATTATGCCAGAAACCTTGTAAAAGATAAAAACTATGACGGGATTAAGCTGCTATACGGGAATGTTCCGGATACTCTGTCGCAGCTGATCAGAACAGCGTTCATCCCCTCAGATGGGAATAAATTCGTTGTGGCTGACTTTTCTGCCATTGAAGCTCGTGTGATTGCGTGGCTGGCGGGAGAACAGTGGGTAAATGAAGTATTTGCTACACATGGAAAGATCTATGAAGCAACAGCATCTCAGATGTTCCATGTTCCGATTGAAAAGATTGCAAAAGGAAATCCGGAATACAGCCTGCGGCAGAAAGGAAAAGTTGCCACGCTTGCGTTAGGGTATCAGGGTGGAACAGCAGCCTTAATTGCCATGGGAGCATTGAATATGGGGCTGGCGGAAGAGGAACTTCCCGATATTGTACAGAGATGGCGGAGCGCAAATCCGCGGATCAGAGACTTGTGGTATGCAGTGGAGCAGGCGGCCCTTACTACGATGCAGACGGCACAGCCACAGGGTATCTACGGTTTGATTTTCCGGTACGAGGGGGATCTGGTATACGGACAGTCATTTTTGACAGTGCAGCTTCCAAGCGGGAGAAAGCTGTTCTACCCGAAACCATTTCTGCAGGAGAATCAGTTTGGGAAGATGGCAATCCACTATTACACGGTCGGGCAACAGACAAGAAAATGGGAAGTGGCATCCACTTATGGGGGAAAGATGACAGAGAATATCGTACAGGCAATCGCACGTGACTGTCTTGCAGAGACTCTAAAAAGAATTGACAGGATGGGGCTGCAGGTCGTGTTTCATGTACATGATGAGGTGATCATCGATGCCCCTGTATCAATTACGGTGGATGAAATCTGTGATCTGATGGCAGAGCCGATACCTTGGGCACCTGGACTGATCTTAAAAGGTGCTGGATTTGAGAGTGACTATTACATGAAAGACTAGGAGGAGTTGAAGTGGAATATAACAGAAAACTTTTGGTCAGCATGGCCGGATCAAGAAAGGCTACATACTGGCCGAAAAGTGAGATCATGTGGTCGGAATTTGTTGACCGGTTGAAAACTCCGGCCAGAAGTCTGGAAACCTTAGAAAATTATTTAGCATTGTCAAAGAGCCAACAAGCTGAATTGAAAGATGTTGGAGGGTTTGTCGGCGGTACCTTTTTCAATGATAGAAGAAAAGGGGCTTACGTGCAGGGGAGAGATCTGCTGACATTGGATATGGACAATATACCGGCAGGGCAGACAGAAGAAATATTGAAGAGAGTATCTGGACTGGGATGCGCAACAGTTGTTTATAGTACGCGGAAACATTCCGGATACGCCCCGAGGCTCCGGGTCATTATTCCTGTGGATAGAACGGCTACTCCGGACGAATATGAACCCGCAGCAAGAAAGGCGGCTGCATTGATTGGGATCGAGTTCTGTGACCCGACTACATTTGACGCAAGCCGGCTGATGTACTGGCCAAGCTGTTGTAAGGACGGGGAGTATGTTTATCAGGTATATGATCATCCGTTCTGCAGTCTGGACGGGCTGCTAGGAATGTATAAGAACTGGAAGAATGTAGCCGAATGGCCGCAAGTACCCGGAAGTGAAACCATCGAAAAAAGGCGTCTGGCAAAACAGGAAAATCCGACAGAGAAAAAAGGAATCATAGGAGCATTCTGCCGCACGTATTCCATTACGCAGGCAATGGAACAGTTTATCCCGGGAATGTACGAACAGACGGATATTCCAAACAGATACACTTATATGGGAGGAACTACAACGGGAGGTGCGATTCTATATGACGGTGATCTGTTCCTCTATTCCCACCATGCTACGGATCCGTGTTCCGGGCAATTGGTGAATGCGTTTGACCTGATCCGTCTGCATATGTATGGCGACCTGGATAAAGAAGCAAAAGAGGGCACTCCATCCGTAAAGCTTCCGTCTTTTCAAGCAATGGCAAAAATGGCACGAGCGGACAAAGAGGTGTCTACTCTTCTTATTAAAGAGAAGTTTGAACAGGCAAAAAAAGTATCTGGTCTGGAAAGCCCGGCACGGGAAGAGGACGGGAATGTAGACTGGGTACTGAATCTTACAAAAGATGGAAATGGGAAAATCGAAAAAACAATCGCAAATGTAACACTGGTACTGGAAAATGATCCGCTCTTAAAGGGGAAGATCGTTATCGACCAATTTGCAAGCTGTGGAATGGTGCTGGGCGCATTGCCGTGGGATCAGAGAGAGGAAAAACGCCGTTGGAAAGATGTTGACTACGCAGGGTATTACCGATATATGGAGACATTTTACGGACTTACGGGAAAAGAAAAGCTGGATAACGGTCTGCTGATCGTGAGCAGCCAGAATCAGATTAACGAGGTGGAGGACTATCTGGAGAGCTTGAAATGGGATGGTAAAAAGCGTGTGGATACGCTGCTGTCGGATTATCTGGGTGCAGAGGATAATGCCTATACAAGGGCGGTGATCAGGAAGTCTTTATGTGCTGCAGTAGCAAGAGCTGTAACCGGAGGAGTGAAATATGATTATATGCCGATCTTTACCGGACCACAGGGAATCGGGAAAAGTACATTCCTTGCAATTTTAGGAAAACAGTGGTTTTCGGATTCTTTGACAAGCTTCGAAGGAAAAGAAGCAGCGGAACTGATACAGGGTACCTGGATCAATGAAGTAGGAGAACTGACAGCAATGACAAAGCAGGAAACCAGTGCGGTCAAACAGTTTTTAAGCAAGACACACGATATCTACCGGGCAGCGTATGGGCGTACAACAGATAAGTATCCCAGGAGATGTGTATTTTTTGGTACTTCAAATGACAGCGAATTCCTAAAAGACGCCACAGGCAACAGAAGATTCTGGCCGGTGGATGTGGGAGAGTATAAGGCAAAGAAATCTGTATGGGTGGATCTTCCGGAAGAAGTGGACCAGATCTGGGCGGAAACGTACATGTACTGGGTACTGGGAGAGTCCTTATTTCTGCCAAAAGAGATTGAAAAACTGGCAGAAGAACAGCAGGAGAAACACAGGGAGTCTTTTGCGAAAGAAGGTGTGATCCGGGAATTCTTAGAACGGAAAATCCCTGTGGGCTGGGATGGTATGAATCTAATGCAGAGGCGGCAGTTCCTGCAAGGGGGTACGCATTTAACAGCGAACGTTGATCTGATGGATCGGAGAAAGGTATGCGCTGCAGAGATATGGCAGGAGTGCTTTGGTTCCGATATCAAATACATGGGGAAGAGGGACAGCATGGAAATCAACAACATTCTATCTTGTATAAGCGGATGGAAGAGGAACAAAGCAACTCAAAGATACGGGTTTTACGGGACCCAAAGGGGGTTCGAAAGGGTGTGAACAAAGTAATCTTGGAAAGCGTGAACATTGTCCACTTCCGTGAACAAAGTACAAAAAATGCTGATTTTTGATGTTTGTTTACGTGTTCACGGTGTTGTTACTATCTTGTTCACATAGAAAACCCAGTATATACGTTGTTTGTAGATATATGTGAACAATGTGAACAAACTTTTTATAAAAAATAAAAAAATATAATTAAAGATATATATATATACCATAATACGCCATAAACGGCATACGCGCGTATACATATACGCGTATAGGGCTTGTTGTTGCCAGGAGGTAAGAGAATGTCAGAAAAAGAAATTGAAAAAATTTTAGTACAAGAGGTAAAAAAACTGGGAGGCAGGGCTTATAAGTGGGTAAGCCCGGGAAATAACGGAGTGCCCGACCGGATCATCATCTTTCCGGGGCAGATGCCGATCTTCGCAGAGTTGAAAACGGATTCTGGAAAAGTGTCATCCGTCCAGAGAGTCCAGTTAAAGAGGCTGTCAGATTTAGGGCAGCGGGTGCGTGTGATATATGGCATCTCAGGAGTCTGCCAGTTCTTTCGGGATCATGGATTTGAGGAAGCAAGCAGAAAGCTGGTGCAGAGATATGGGCTGTGATGTAAAGAAGTTCATCCCCCACGAATACCAGAAGTACTGTATCGATAAGATACTGGAGATTAAAAAAATCGGGCTTTTTTTGGATATGGGTTTAGGGAAAACAATCACAACATTGACAGCGGTAAAGGAATTAAAATACAACCGGTTTGAAGTACAAAAAATTTTGGTGATCGCACCGAAAAAAGTCGCAGAGGGAACCTGGACGAAGGAAAAGGATAAATGGGAGCATACACGGATGATGCGGGTATCCCAGATACTTGGAAGCGAAGCAAAAAGGATACGTGCCCTCAATACGCCGGCTGATCTATACATCATCAATCGGGAGAATGTGGTGTGGCTGGTGGATTATTACCGTAATGCCTGGCCGTTTGACATGGTAGTGATTGATGAGTCCAGCAGTTTTAAAAGCCACAAGGCGAAACGGTTCAAAGCCCTGGCAAGTGTCAGTTCCAGGATTGGCAGGATGGTGGAACTGACAGGAACTCCTTCTCCGAATGGTTTAGAGGATCTTTGGGCGCAGGTCTATCTTTTGGATGAGGGTGATCGGCTTGGAAAGCGGTACACCGGATTCCGGGAACGTTATTTTGATCCGGGAGACCGGGGACAGAATGTGATATACAACTATAAGGCGAAACCGGGAACCGAAGAAAGTATCCTACAGAAGATCTCAGATATCTGTATCAGCATGAAGGCAGAGGACTACCTGCAACTTCCGGATATCACATATCATGAGATCCCGGTGGAACTTGACAGCAAGTCAAGGAAGGCCTATACGGAATTAGAGTACAAGATGGTGCTGGAGTTGCCGGAGGATGAAGAAGAAATCAGTGTCACAAGTGCAGCAGCATTGAGCAATAAGCTGTTACAGCTTGGGAACGGGGCAATTTATGATGAAGACCGGAACTATCATGAAATACATAACTGTAAGATCGAAGCATTCCTAGAACTGATCGAGTCCCTTCAGGGGAAACCGGCACTGGTGTTTTATAATTTCCAGCATGATAAGGTCAGGATTCTGAAAGCACTGGAAAAATCAAAATTGCGGATCCGTGAGCTTAAGACGACGCAGGACGAGGATGATTGGAATGCAGGAAAGATTGACCTACTGCTTACCCATCCAGCCAGCAGCGCTTACGGATTGAATCTGCAGCAGGGGGGAAATCACGTGATCTGGTTCGGCTTGACGTGGAATTATGAACTGTATACGCAGGCAAATAAAAGACTACACCGACAGGGGCAGACGGAGAAAGTGATCATACATCACCTGGTCTGTACGGAGACCAGAGATGAAGATGTGATGAAAGCGCTTAGTAAAAAGGACGATGTGCAAGGCTGGGTAATGGCCAGTCTGAAGGCAAGGATTAAAGCGATAAAGGAGAACAAGGGTATTGACAGATCAGGCAAAGAAAAAGGCATTAAATAAACATTTCAGTGAGGTGTTGTGTCCGGGATGCGGACAGGCCATTAGAGAATCTGATGATATGAGTCGTATCCAGTATGTGAGGACAAAGAGGGCAACGGATGTTTTTTTTCACACTGAATGTTTTAGGAAAATATGGAACAGGAGAGAAAAGAATGGGAAAAGTTGATGATTATACAGCCGGTAGATCACAGGGATTGATTCTAGCAAGGGAGATTGTAAAAAAAGACGGTATCGAGGGGCTGGAAAAAGAAATACAGTTCCGGAATATCACGGGAGTCAATACGGCGCTGACCAGAAAAGAGTTAAATATCGCCTGTGAGAAGATTAAAAACATGACACTGGACACAATGATGGTGATCGCAGTCGCAACGCTGCATGATGAGTTCGGTTTTGCTGGGAAACGGTGCAAGAGATTTATTGACCGAATGAACCTGAAAGCAGAGTGCCTGGTG
>OLNC01001214.1_pt1 | contig 15924 bp, 16 predicted proteins | sample 1672011 | NCBI WGS metagenome assembly OLNC01 (sample SAMEA3136636, study PRJEB25190) | human gut metagenome | biome: human gut; feature: human-associated habitat; material: faeces | place: Austria | collected 2013 | reverse complement strand
ATAAACTCCTTTTCGATAAGAATTGTCATATCTGTAATTCTTACCAAAAAGGAGCTATTTTTTACCAAAGCCACAAAGTTTTTTACACTACCACATAGACAATCTCGTAAGGTGTCGTTTTGTCTATTCTGTCATTTTGTTTTTTGAGAGTCTTTCCACTATAATTAGCATACAATCAATGGGAGAGTTCTTTCTCCCAAAAGACCGGACTTTCCGGCTATCCATTCTTTATCCGGCGGTTTCCGCCATTTATTTCCAGACCTTTTTTGAGCTCACTTAAAGGTTGCAACGGTTTGTTTTGTTTTCTATAATGAAAGGAGAAAATCAATGATGCAACAATTTCATACTCAGGAATATCCCACTGCGAACCGCAACTACAAGGATCGCCTGTTTCGCTTTGTGTTCAATAACAAGAAGGATCTTCTGGATCTATATAATGCGATTAATGGGACGAACTATGACAATCCAGAAGAGTTGGAAGTCAACACCCTGGAAAATGTGCTGTACCTTTCCATGAAGAATGATTTGTCCTTCCTGATTGACGCAGAACTGAACTTGTATGAACACCAGAGCACTTATAATCCCAACATGCCTATGCGTGGGCTTTTGTATTTTGCAGGCGTTTACAACAGACATATTTCCAGCCGTGAGATCAATATCTACAGCAGTTCGCCCAAGGAATTTCCCTTTCCCGGGCATATTGTGTTCTACAACGGGACAAAAGAGGAAGCGGATCGGAAGATTCTGAAACTTTCAGATCTTTTCCGGCGGCCAAACAGGGAGAAAGAGCCTTGCCTGGAATGTCAGACTTTGATGTTGAACATCAATTACGGGCATAACCGAGAATTGATGAAAAAATGCAGGCGTCTGGAGGAATACGCTATCTTCGTGGATACCATCCGGAAGAATCAGGCGAAAGGGCAAGATCTGCAGGAAGCAGTGGAAGGGGCAGTGGAAAGCTGTATTGCCAGCGGGGTTCTGGCGGATATCCTGAGAGAGCAGAAAGCAGAGGTGGTACAGATGGTACTGGAAGGTTTCGATCAGGAAGCATATGAGAAAGCCATGAAGAAAGAGGGCTATGAGGACGGATATCAGGATGGAAAAGAGGCTGGGAAAAAGGAAGAACTGGAGCGGGGGATCTGCGGATTGATTCATTCTTTGAGGGAATTCGATATTCCGAAGGAACAGATTTTGCAAAAACTTCAGGATACCTATCAGATTACGGAAAAAGAAGCCATGGGTTATGTAGAAAAATATTGGTAAATGAGAGAAAAACGGGAATAAAAGGGAATCATGAGAAAATGCAGTTACCGGGTTTGTAACCGCTGTTCCCCATAACTTCTCATAAGTTGTTATGTCCTTGTATTTGCTGGGTTTCTTCTATACCGATAAATTTGGAAACCTAATGGTCTTTCTATATAGCCGGAATATAAAGAAAAGTCCGGATTAAGAGTGTAAATGCTGTTTTGCAGCAGACTCTTATGAGGGCTTTTTTTGTTTTTTCAAAATGATGAAAGATAGTAGTGTTTTCCTTGTGAAGTAAAAAAACATATGTTAAAACAGTCTAAAAGGAGACTAAATATGAACGAGATAGACAGGCCATATAATTTAAAACGTTTTTATCTGCAATGGCAGAAATTGAATCATGTATATGAGGACTATGCAAAGATACATGATCTGACCTATATTTCTATGTTTATATTGCAGCTGCTGGACGGTGAGGGGACGACGCAGAAAGAACTGTGCGATATCTTATATTTCCCGAAGCAGACTGTCAATAAGGTGATACTCTCTTTTGTAAAGAGGGGATATGCTGCCATGGCTGAAAATCCGAAGGACAGACGTTCTCGTTTGATCGTACTTACAGAAAGGGGGAAAGAATTTCAACAGAAAGTGATTTCCCACATTGAGCAGGCGGAACTACAGGCGTTTGCTTCTTTATCAGAGCGGGAGCAGGAAGTGATAACAGACCTTTGGGAAAAATACACCAGCATATGTATCAATAAGATTAATGGCAGTTAAGTGTGCCGGATGGAGGAACGGATAGATGAAAAAACTGGGATTTGGACTTATGCGTTTACCGCTGATAAATGATGAATTTTCTCGTGTAGATAAGAAAATGTTATGTGATATGGTTGACTATTATCTGGATAAAGGATTCCAATACTTTGATACAGCATGGTTTTATCACGATGGACAGTCGGAAATATCTGTAAAAGAGTGTCTTGCAGACCGTTATCCCCGCTCTGCTTTCCTGCTTGCGGATAAAATGCCTCTTGTACTGATCCGGGAAGAAAAGGAACTGGAAGAATGACACGATTCAGTCGGAAAAGTGTTATCAGGTAGCGAAAAAGCACGGGAAACCGGTTATTGTTATGGAACCTGTCAAGGGTGGAACTCTTGCAGATATTCCGGAAGAAGCGGAAAAGTTATTCAAGTCTTATCACTCTGATATGTCTGTTGCTTCGTGGGCGATCCGCTTTGCGGCAAGCCATGAGAATGTTATGTTGGTTTTAAGTGGCATGAGCAGCATGGAACAGTTAAAAGACAATTTATCGTATATGGAAAATTTCAAACCATTTGCACCGGAAGAATTTGAATTAGTCTGCGAAGCTGCAAAAATGATCAATCAGAGTGTTGCCATTCCGTGTACCGGATGTTCTTACTGTATCAATAAATGCCCGATAAATATTGCTATTCCTAAATACTTTGCACTCTACAATGCAGACATGCGGGAGTTGGAAACGAAGGCATGGACAGCACAGACAATGCTGTACAGTCATTTTTCGGAGCAGTATGGCAAGGCGGGTGATTGTATCAGGTGCGGTCAATGTGAGAAGATATGTCCGCAGCATCTGCCGATCAGAGAATGGCTGAAAAAGGTGGCTGAAAGATTTGAAGGAGACCAGGGTAATTCCTGAATTGAAAAACCCTACCAGATATGTTAGAATTGATAAGAATTATGTAGGAGGTTTGAAAGATATGGAACAGTACAAGCAGGAATTTATCGAATTTATGGTAGAAAGCGACGTGTTGAAATTCGGGGAGTTCACACTGAAAAGTGGAAGAAAATCTCCGTTTTTTATGAATGCGGGAGCTTATGTGACAGGCACGCAGCTTAAAAAGCTGGGTGAATATTATGCAAAGGCGATTCACGATAAATATGGTGATGATTTTGATGTGCTGTTCGGACCTGCTTACAAGGGAATTCCGCTGGCAGTGGTGACTGCAATTGCGTTTAGCGAGCTTTATGGAAAAGAAATCCGTTACTGCTCTGACCGGAAGGAAGAAAAGGATCACGGAGCGGACAAAGGAAGTTTTCTGGGAAGCAGCTTAAAAGACGGCGACAGGGTCATTATGATCGAGGATGTGACTACGTCCGGAAAATCCATGGAAGAGACTGTGCCGAAGGTAAAGGGTGCGGCGAGTGTGGAAATCAAAGGACTGATGGTATCCTTAAACCGTATGGAAGTCGGAAAAGGCGGAGAGAAGTGCGCGCTTGATGAAGTGAAAGAATTATATGGCTTTGATACGGCTGCGATCGTGACTATGGAAGAGGTAGTAGAATACCTTTATAACAGAGAATGTCAGGGAAAAATCGTGATCGATGATACATTAAAATCTGCAATTGACGCATATTATGAACAGTACGGCGCAAAGTAGCGGATGCGGCAGGTGCAGGTGAACAGGTAAAATCAGGAGGGACGCATATGAACGAAAAAGCATATAAGGCAATGAGTCTGGCAGGAGCGGCAAACATCGCCGTGGGAATCGTGATTTTAGTTGTGGGAATCGCGGCGGGAGTGATCGCGATCGTTACGGGGGCTCGTCTCCAGAAAGAGAAGAAAGGTCTCACTTTCTAGGGACTTATGTAATAGAAAGGAAGCATTTTTTTGAATAATAAGACAAGGAAGAGGATACGTGTCCTTGGAAAAATCTTATTTATACTGTATGTGATCTTTATTGTATATTTTCTGATATTTTCTGACTGGTACGGCAGGACAGGAGAAATGCAGGAGTACCATTATAACCTGGTATTGTTCAAAGAAATCCGGCGGTTCTGGGAATACCGGGATCAGGTCGGATTCTTTGCAATGTTTACCAATCTGTTTGGAAATGTGATCATTTTCATTCCGTTTGGATTTTTTCTTCCAATGGCGAGCAGGTACCGGAGTCTCCTGGGAACCGTGTTCTACAGCTTTGGATTGAGTCTCTGTGTAGAAACTTTTCAGCTGTTTTCCAGGGTGGGAAGCTTTGATGTAGATGACCTGCTGCTCAATACGATCGGAGGTCTGGCAGGATATATCATATTTGTGATCTGTGCGGCAATAAGGAGAAGACATGTTACTAAAAAGAAAAAAAGTAAAAAAAGAAGATGACAGGGCAAAAGCTGCGGTAAAAACAAGAGAAAAGCAGCGGCGCAAAATGATCCGGACAAAATATGGGCAGGCGCCGTTAAGACACGCAAGGAAAGGCGTGTATTCCTGTATTTATGGGGCAGTGGTCTTTGCCCTTTTGTTTTTGATGATCCTGATCTCTTTTGTGACCAAAGGAGAAGTCGGGGTATTGATCGGTCTGGTGGGGCTGGGTACTGTGGCGCTGTCCATAGCCGGAGTGACACTCGGCGTCCGCGGCTTAAAGGAGCGGGATAAAAATTATCTTACCTGCAGGATAGGGATCGGCGTGAACGGGCTGTTCCTCTTAGGCCTTGCAGGATTATTTATCAGGGGGCTGTTATAGAGGATGATAGAGGAAAGATATGATCTTGCGATCGGAAGAATCGGCAGGATCGGAGGAGAAGAAAGCGTAAAACTGCCGTTTCGTAATTTTTTTCAAAAAACGGCATCTTTTCTTCTGATGATCGATGAACTGAAAAAAGAGATAGAAAGCGGGGAGTATGAAAAGCGGGATCTTTCAGAGCTGGAAGCGTGGAATGACCGGCTGTACAGAGACATTCTGCCGGATAATTACAGTACAAGCTACGGAAATCCGGGTTTTGCGGTAAAGGAGCTGGGAGAAGGATACGGACAGATATTAAGCTTCCTTTATACAGAACTCAGGGGAGCAATTCCCTATGTGTTTGAGGGGAAAACAGAGTATCTGGATATCCTGCTTGAACTTTTCCTGGAAATATACGGGCAGTTTGAAGAGGAGGAGATTCCGAAGGAGGAGCAGATTAAAGAGATCATTTACTGGTATGCCAGTGACTACTGCGATGTGTTTGTGGCGGACCGGATCAGAGAGCAGATCGACCCGGACTGTTCCTTTGCGCTGAATATCATCTGCAGCAGCGATCTTTCGAATCTTCGGTATCTTTACCGGTTCGGGGAATATATCAGTGAAAACGAGAGAAGAACGGCAGAACATCTGCTGGAGCTTTCGGAAGATGTGATCTGTAAGATGGCCGATGTTTATACGGAGGGGTATCGTGTCGGATTTGTAAATACCGGGAAGGATCTGTCAAAAAAGGGCACGGTGGAAATCCGGTATGTGCTGGGATTTGAAAGAGTGATCAAAAAGGCGGTTGAAAACTTCCGGAAAATGGGACTGCGTCCGGTATTCTGTCGGTCCGGCGCCAGTGTGCTGACAAAACGCCGCCACCTGAAGGTGGGGTATTATGGGGCAGTGGCCAATAAGCAGTTTGACTACGATCATGGCAATGACCAGGCGCTGTTTTTTGATAAGAAATTTATGGAGCGCAAGCTTGAGGTTATAAAGACTACCTATGAGCATCACAAGGAACTGGCGGCAGAGATGGCGGGGCCTGCGGTGATCGAGATGTTTGGGGAAGAGCCTTTTTCTCCGGAGCAGACAAAGGAAGCTCTGTCCCTTACTGCTAAACAAGAAGAGCTCTCATTGCAGTTTGACAGTCGGCAGAGCCAGATCGTGAACAGCTACATTCCGGGAGATGAAAGAAGCTTTACGATCATTGCCTATCCGGTGCCGGAGATCGGAAAGGATTATAAAGAAATCTTTGACGAGGTGATCCGGATCAATACTTTGGACGCCAAGGTATACGAAAAGGTACAGCAGACGCTGATCGATGCGCTGGATCAGGGCGAATATGTACACATCCTGGGTGGAAATGGCAACCGGACAGATCTGAAGGTGCAGCTTCACCGCCTGAATGATCCAAAGAAGGAGACGATTTTTGAAAACTGTGTGGCTGATGTCAATATTCCGGTGGGAGAAGTGTTCACTTCTCCGGTATTGGAAGGGACAAACGGGGTACTCCATGTCAGCAGGGTATATCTGAATGAACTGCAGTACCGGGATCTGGAGATTACCTTTGCCAATGGAATGATAGCGGACTACAGCTGTGGAAATTTTGAGCGGGAGCTGGAAAATAAGGCTTATATCCGGGATAACATCCTGCACAGGCATGAGACACTGCCGCTTGGAGAGTTTGCGATCGGCACCAATACCACGGCTTATGTGGCGGCAAAGAAGTACGGGATCGAAGAAAAGATGCCGATCCTGATCGCAGAGAAAATGGGTCCCCATTTTGCGGTGGGAGACACCTGTTACAGCTGGAGCGAGGATATCCGGGTCTACAATCCAAATGGGAAAGAAATCGTAGCAAAGGATAATTCCGTATCCATCCGCAGGAAAGAGGATGTGTCAAAGGCATATTTTCATTGCCATACGGATATCACGATTCCCTATGAGGAGCTAAAGAGCATTACGGTCGTGACGGCGGACGGCGGCAGGATTCCTCTCCTGGAAGAGGGAAGATTCGTACTGCCGGGCTGCGAGGTTCTGAACGAACCGTTGAAAAATGCATAGAAACCATGTTATGATGAACAATGAGAAAGAGAGGATGAAGACTATGGCAAAAGTAGGAATTGTTATGGGCAGCGACTCAGACCTGAAGGTGATGAGCAAAGCTGCATCCATGCTGGAGAAGCTGGGAATTGACTATGAGATGACGATCATCTCCGCACACAGAGAACCGGATGTGTTCTTTGAGTGGGCGAAAGCAGCAGAAGGAAAAGGGATCAAGGTGATCATCGCAGGTGCAGGCATGGCAGCGCATCTTCCGGGAATGTGTGCGGCACTGTTCCCGATGCCGGTGATCGGCGTGCCGATGTCCGGCAAGAACCTGGCGGGAGAGGACGCACTTTTCTCTATCGTACAGATGCCGCCGGGAATCCCGGTTGCAACGGTAGCGATTGACGGCGGCATGAACGCTGCTATCCTTGCAGCAAAGATCCTGGCTGTCTCCGATGAGGAGCTGCTGGAGAAGCTGAAAGACTACAGCAAAGAGATGAAAGAGACTGTACAGGCGAAGGCTGCAAAGCTTGATGAGATCGGCTATCAGGCATATCTGGATCAGAAGTAAACGTAGAAAAAGAGATAAAGGAGACTGGTTATGGATTATAAGAAGGCAGGCGTGGATATTGAAGCAGGCTACAAGTCCGTAGAACTGATGAAGGAGCATGTAAAAAAGACCATGCGTCCGGAAGTACTGGGAGGCCTGGGAGGCTTTTCGGGAGCATTTTCATTAAGTAAGATCAAAGAGATGGAGGATCCGGTCCTTCTTTCCGGAACTGATGGCTGCGGAACGAAGGTAAAGCTTGCAATGGTCCTTGACAAACACGATACCATCGGCATCGACGCCGTGGCGATGTGCGTCAATGATATTGCCTGTGCCGGCGGAGAACCGTTATTTTTCCTGGATTATATCGCATGCGGTAAAAATTATCCGGAAAAGATCGCAGATATCGTGAAAGGTGTGGCAGAAGGATGCCTTCAGTCAGAAGCGGCCCTGATCGGCGGCGAGACAGCAGAGCATCCGGGGCTGATGGCAGAGGATGAGTATGACCTGGCCGGATTTGCTGTGGGCGTCTGCGACAGAAAGGATATGATCACTGGAGAAGCGCTGACAGGCGGAGATGTTCTGATCGGAATGGCATCCTCTGGTGTACATAGCAACGGATTTTCCCTGGTGCGCAAGGTGTTTGAGATGACGAAGGAATCCCTGGAAACCTATCATGAAGATCTGGGAACCACCCTTGGCGAGGCACTGCTTGCACCGACCAGGATCTATGTAAAGGCGTTAAAGAGCATTAAGAATGCCGGTGTGACAGTAAAAGCATGCAGCCATATTACCGGAGGCGGCTTTTATGAGAATATTCCCAGAATGTTAAAGGACGGCGTAAAGGCCGTGATCGAGAAGGACAGCTACCCGATTCCTCCGATTTTTGCAAAGATCGCAAAGGAAGGGAATGTGGAAGAGCAGATGATGTACAATACCTACAATATGGGACTTGGCATGGTGATCGCTGTAGATCCTAAAGATGTGGATGCGGCGATGGAAGCAATCCGCCAGGCAGGGGACAAGCCCTATGTGGTGGGCCGTATCGAGGATGGAGAAAAGGGAGTCGAGCTATGCTAAATGTGGTTGTCATGGTATCCGGAGGCGGTACCAATCTGCAGGCCATTATTGACAATATCGAGAGCGGGCAGATCAGAAATGCCAGGATCGCGGCCGTGATCAGCAACAATGCAAATGCATATGCCCTGGAGCGGGCAAAAAAGCATGGGATTCCGGCAGTGTGCATTTCTCCAAAGGATTTTTCATCCCGGCAGAAATTTAATGAAGCGTTTCTTGAAAAGGTAGAAGAGATCGGACCGGATCTCATTGTACTGGCAGGTTTCCTCGTTGTGATACCTCCGGAAATGATCCGACGGTATCCGAATCAGATCATCAATATCCATCCGTCCTTAATCCCTTCATTTTGCGGAACCGGATACTATGGGCTGAAGGTACATGAAGCCGCACTGGCCCGTGGGGTCAAGGTGGCAGGCGCTACCGTTCATTTTGTGGATGAGGGAACGGATACAGGCCCCATCATTTTGCAGAAGGCTGTAGAGGTGCGAAATGGAGACACCCCGGAAATCCTGCAGCGAAGGGTGATGGAACAGGCAGAATGGCAGATCCTTCCAAGAGCCATCGAACTGATCGCAGAAGGAAGAGTGAAGGTGACAGGAAATATCGCAGAAGTTTCTTAAGGAGGATTAAGAGAAGATGAAAGTACTGATCGTGGGAAGCGGCGGAAGAGAACACGCGATTGCATACAGTGTGGCAAAGAGTGATAAGGTGGACAAGATTTATTGTACACCGGGCAACGCAGGCATTTCGGAATATGCCGAATGTGCGCCCATCGGAGCCATGGAGTTTGATAAGATCACAGCATTTGCGAAGGAAAAGGAAGTGGATCTGGTCATCGTGGGGATGGACGATCCGTTGGTAGGAGGGCTGGTAGACTGCCTGGAGGCAGAAGGAATCCGTACCTTTGGACCGACAAAAGCGGCTGCTATTCTGGAAGGCTCGAAAGCTTTTTCCAAGGATCTGATGAAAAAATATAACATCCCAACGGCAGCCTACGAAAACTTTACAGACCCGGAAAAGGCACTTTCTTATCTTGAGACAGCCAAGTACCCTATCGTATTGAAAGCTGACGGGCTGGCCCTTGGAAAAGGTGTGCTGATCTGTAATACCCTGGAGGAAGCAAAAGAGGGCGTAAGGACTATCATGCAGGATAAAAAGTTCGGAGATGCCGGAAATGAAATGGTGATCGAAGAATTTATGACAGGACGTGAGGTGTCTGTGCTGTCCTTTGTAGATGGGAAGACGATTAAAACCATGACCTCTGCTCAGGATCATAAGAGAGCCGGAGACGGAGATACCGGATTAAATACCGGAGGCATGGGAACCTTCTCTCCGAGTCCGTTCTACACGAAAGAAGTGGATGAGTTCTGCCAGAAGCATATTTACCAGGCTACGGTAGATGCCATGAGGGCAGAGGGACGGCCGTTTAAAGGAGTGATCTTCTTTGGACTGATGCTGACAGAGGAAGGCCCGAAGGTTCTGGAATATAATGCGAGATTCGGAGATCCGGAGGCTCAGGTAGTGCTTCCAAGGATGAAGAATGACATCATCGAAGTGGTAGAGGCCTGCATCGACGGCACACTGGATCAGGTGGATCTTCAGTTTGAGGACAATGCGGCAGTCTGTGTGGTTCTGGCCAGTGAAGGGTATCCGGTATCCTACGAAAAAGGTTTGCCTATCAGTGGCCTGGAAAGATTCAAGGATGAGGAAGGTTATTACTGTTTCCATGCGGGGACAAAGTTTGACGGCGAAAACATTGTGACAAACGGCGGACGTGTTCTTGGCATCACGGCGAAAGGAAAAGACTTAAAGGAAGCCAGGGCAAACGCTTATGCAGCCACAGAGTGGGTGCAGTTTGACAACAAATATATGCGCCATGATATCGGCAAGGCGATTGACGAGGCATAATAATAAAATCTAATAGAAACTGTCAGGGATCTATGCTATTATGTAAAAAAGCATTATATTTCTGGCAGTTTTTCTTTAGCGGCAGTTGCCGTGTCTGAACATTCTAAAAAGATCTAAAAGAAATCTCAATGCTTTGATTCCTATTTACACGGCAGAGAGGTTTCGGAAGAATCTTTTGAGAAGCCTTGGCGAAAAGGCAGAGAAAGAAAACGACAGAGGATTTGTTATGGGGAACCTCCTGCAGGATTTTACGACGAAGGAGGCAGTTATGAGTAAAAAGAACCCAGTTCCAAACCGAACCTACAAATCCACGATCTTCATTCGGCTGATGGAGGACAAAAGAAAGCTGCTGGAGGTGTATAATGCAGTCAGTGGAAATCATTATACGGATCCAGAGCTTCTCACGATCAATACCCTGGAGAACGCCATCTATATGTCGATAAAGAATGATGTTTCGTTTCTGATCGATTCCAGGCTGTATCTGTATGAGCATCAGTCTACATACAGTCCGAATCTTCCACTGCGGATGCTTTTGTATTTGCGAGATCTCTATGCGGGGATGACAGAAAACGAGAATCTATACGGCCGGAAGTTGGTAAAGATCCCGCCGCCGCAGTTTCTGATCTTTTATAATGGGCAGGAAGAACTGCCGGATCAGCGGACTCTGCGTTTGTCGGATATGTATGCGGCAGAGGAGACAGAGCATAAACTGGAGCTGGAGGCATTGATGCTGAATATAAACGCAGGCCACAATCCAGAGCTTTTAGAGACATGCAGTGTTTTGTGGGAGTATGCGGAGTATACTGCCCGGGTGCGAAAGTATGCAAGGGAATTGCCTGTTGAGGATGCAGTAGAAAATGCTATTGTGGAATGTATTGAAGAGGGGATTCTGGAGGATTTTTTGAGGAAGAACCGGGCGGAGGCTAAGAATATGAGTATCTATGAGTATAATCAGGAAAAGCATCTGAGGCAGAAGCGGGAAGCATCCTGGGAGGAAGGGCGAGAAAGTGGAATTAGCGAAAGCCGTCGGCAGACAGCCATAAATCTTTCTAAAATGGGAATGGATGTGGAAAAGATTGCCCAGGCGGTGGAAGCAAGTGTGGAAGAAGTGCAGACGTGGCTTGCGGATGAAGATGTGAGAAAATAGCATTTTGAAAAAGAGAAGATAAGAAAAACAGTAGGAGAATTTACGTATCTCGATTCTCCTACTGTTTTTTATTGATCTTTTCGAAGCGATTTCAAATTCTTTACGAATTCTTCAATCAAATCAAGCTGATCAGTATTTAATAATCGCTCCATAAGTAGGGAGATGTCCTGTATCGCCTGTTTTTTTAAGCTTTTAGAATATACAGCCGGGAGTCAAAGTCGCAGCTGTGTTCTGTTTCAGGTGTGGTTTCTCCGGCAGAGGAGTCGGAGGTGATCAGCCCTGCGTACATCAGCTCATCTCCGTAGTAGGAGTTTCCATCTGCCAGGCTGTGGTAACAAAGCTCTGGATCCAGCCCTTTTAGCGGGATCCTGTGAAAGGCTTCGTTGACCACGTTCAGGATGCGGTACCAGCCCACGATCGCTTCCTTTTTGTCTTCGCTTACCACCATCCAGGCAGTCACATTATTTTCGAAGGGGCTGCTCAGACGGTAAAAAGTTCCGAACTGGAAGAGTTCACGGTATTGTTTCATGAATTTGATCTGTTCTTTTACCTCCTCCTGCTCTTCTTCTGTCAGCTTGTTCAGATCCAGCTCATAGCCAAAGGTTCCAAAGTATGCCACGTTGGCCCGGGTATAGAGCGGAGTGGTCCGGTTCAGCTGATGGTTGGGGCATACGGACACATGGCTTCCCATACTGCTTAAGGGATAGCAGTAGGAAGAGCCGTACTGGATCTTCAGCCGTTCCACAGCATCGGTATCATCGCTGGTCCAGGCCTGAGGCGCATAGTAGAGCATACCCGGGTCAAAACGGGCGCCTCCGCTTGCGCAGGACTCAAATAAGATCTCCGGGAACTGGCTGGTCAGGCGCTCATATAAATCATAGACGCCCAGGATATACCGGTGGAAAACTTCACCCTGGCGGTCTGCCGGAAGTGCGGCAGAGTAACATTCCGTAATGCTGCGGTTCATATCCCACTTGATATAAGAAATCTTTGCTTCAGAGAGAATCCTTTTCATCATCTGATAGATACAGTCAACAACCTCGGGGCGCGAAAAATCCAGGACATGCTGATACCGTCCGTGAGAGGCGCTGCGGTTCGGTGTGCTTAGGATCCAGTCCGGATGAGCGCGGTAAAGATCTGAGTCCATATTTACCATTTCCGGTTCAAACCATAGCCCGAATTTCATGCCCAGAGCCTCGATCTTGTCAGCAATTCCCTTGATTCCGCCGGGCAGAAGAGAAAGAGCAGGCGTCCAGTCGCCAAGTCCTGCCCGGTCATTGCGGCGCGCCCCGAACCAGCCGTCGTCCAGGACGAAGAGCTCGACGCCACATTCCTTTGCTCTGGAGGCGATTTCTACCAGTTTATCCTCGGTAAAATTAAAGTAGGTGGCTTCCCAGTTGTTGATCAGAATCGGGCGGACCTTGTCTCTCCAGTATCCTCTGGCCAGGCGTTTCTGATACAGACGGTGGCAGGTCTGGCTTAAATGGTTGAGCCCTTGATCTGTATAGAACATCACGGCCTCTGGAGTCTGAAAGCTGCTTCCGGGTTCCAGTTTCCAGTCAAACCAATCCGGGTGGATGCCAAGGAGAACCCGGGTAGTTTCATGAGTATCCACTTCCACCTGTGCCAGAAAGTTTCCGCTGTAGACAAGGCTAAAGCCTAGGGCCTCTCCCTGAAATTCATCAGCGGTTTTTCGCTTTAAGATCACAAAGGGATTGTGTTCGTGAGAAGAGTGCCCGCGCATACTGCCTACAGACTGGATTCCCATCTCCAGGGAGCGGATCTTCGTGTGACGTTCTCTGGACCATGCGCCGGAAAAATGCATAAGATCATAGTTGTAATCCGGCAGATCCATACATAGACTCATGGCCTTCTGCAGATGGACAGTCTTGTCTCCGTCATTGTAGAAAGCGGCACTCCTTGCAATCGCGTTTTCTCCGGAAAAGATGGTATAAAGAAGCTGAAGCCGGATGCCGGTAACAGGATCCCTCAAAATTAATATCAGAGTATCAGCCTCGCTGTCCTCTTCGGTATAGGTAGCAGGGAGTCCGGCAAGCTTTGGCTTCCCGGGGGTGATCATATGATCTACATACTGAAAATCGCAGATGCGTCCGCCGTTTTCCTGCAGAATATCCACTGCAGGAGAGCGATAATCGGTAGAACCATAAACACCATATTCCTGGCGGATATGTTCCAGGGAAAACGTGCGGTCGTTCTCGAAAAGATAAGAAGCCATGGGACGGGGAGCAGTTTCCAGGAGATAGGAAAAATCTTCCCTGTGGTGGATCTTCTTTCCGAAATACAGCTGACCCATCTGGCCGCCAGGAAGGACTGTCATAATGTAACTGATATTATCGTTAAATAGATGAAATGTTTGAGTGTGTTTATTAAAAAAAATACCCATAAATCCGTTCCTCCTATTGGATAATGCTAGGTAGATTATAGAAGAAAAGGTATGGGCATTGTAGAATGTCTTGTTAGAGAAAACAGTCAAAATGTTAGAAACATTTTTATTAGTAAGTTCCGAGCTCTTCGAGATACCGGTCAATCTTTTTCAGGCGCTTTTCCACACCACGGACCTTATGGCTGATGGTGTCAAGGAGAGCTTCTGCCACAAACTGCGGCCCTACCATGGAGTTAAAGAAGTTATTGCTGTCTACCGGTACGGTCAGAAGGACAGAGGCATACTCGGCCAGAAGAGCACTTGGCTTGTCCGTGACTACTACGATTTTTGCTCCTGCATCTTTTGCCATTTTTGCAGTCAGTTTATCCATAGAAGAATACCTGGGAAAGCTGAAAATGATCAGGCAGTCATCCTTGGAGATGTTGCAGATATGATCAATGGGACTGATGGAGGAGGCATTGGTCATCTCAACATTTGGAACCATATGTTTCAAATATAGAAGAAAGTAATCTCCCAGGCAGGAATTCCCGCGTGAGCATACGATATATTTGTGACGTCCGGAAATGATGGCGTTTGCCGCTTCCTCAAAGGTCTGAGGGGTGTTGCCCACGAGGACAGACTCCAGATTTTTAGCAGAGTTTTTCAAATGCCGTTTGAGATATTCAGCGTTATCGTCTAATTTTGCCCGTTTGGCAATGCGCTGGGAGGGAACGGTGATGCTGCTGGAGATACTTAGGACTTTGTCCTGATAGTCTCTGCGCAGAGCTTTTTGGAAGTCCATAAAGCCGCTGTATCCCAGAGAACGGCTGAAGCGGACAACGGACGATTCACTGACGCCTAGCTTCAGGGCGATTTCTGTAGAAGTCATGAAACAGGCGTCTGCCGAGTTGTCCAGAATATATTTTGCAATCATTTTTTGAGTTTTTGTCAGATTTGCATTGTGGATAGTTTCCCTTAGTTCCTTCATAGCACTACCTCCCAAGATCCTTATATCTTGATTTAATCATGAATTTTGCAATTATGCAAGTAAATTGTAAAAACAATTGAAGATTTTGACATACAATAAAAAGTTTTGTGAAAAAAATAACTTTTATTGAATATTATACACTGGTGTGATACTATAAGTTTAGAGACAAATGAATAATATTCTTCAAACAAGAGATGAAAATGAAAAATATTGTTCAGAAGTGCAGGAGCCGGAAAACTCCGGAGCGTAGGAACGTATTAGAAGAATCAGGAGGGAAAGAAATTGAAAGTAGGATGTGTAAAAGAAATCAAAAACAATGAATTTCGTGTAGGTATGACACCGGACAATGTGAAAATCTATGCTGGAGCAGGTCACGAAGTCTATATCGAAAAGGGAGCAGGACTGGGCTCAGGATTTACTGATGCAGAGTATGAAGCTGCAGGAGCAAAGATGATCGACACGGCAAAAGAAGTATGGGATACCGTAGAGATGATGATCAAGGTTAAAGAGCCTCTTCCGGAAGAGTACCCGTTATTCCATGAAGGACTGATCCTCTATACATATCTTCATCTGGCAGCAGATAAGCCGCAGACGGATGCTCTGTTAAACGGCAAGGTAAAAGGTGTTGCTTATGAGACGCTGTTTGATCCCAGACAGGGAGGACTGCCGCTGCTGGCACCGATGAGCCAGATCGCAGGACGCTTAAGTATCCAGGAAGGTGCAAAATACCTGGAGAAGAGATTTGGAGGCGAGGGCGTTCTTCTGGCAGGAGTACCGGGAACACCGAAGGCAAACATCGTAATCCTTGGCGGTGGAAATGTAGGAACAAACGCATGTAAGATCGCAGTAGGAATGGGCGCAAATGTTACAATCCTTGATATCAGTCTTCCGAGACTGGCTTATCTGGATGACCTGTTTGGCGCACGTATACAGACATTGGTATCCAATGATGCAAATATTGAAAAAGCAGTAAAAGAGGCAGACCTGGTTATTGGTTCTGTTCTGATTCCAGGAAAAGCGGCTCCGAAGATCTTTAAGAAGAAATATCTGAAAGAGATGAAGCCGGGAGCAGTATTCGTAGACGTAGCAGTTGACCAGGGCGG
>OLNC01001209.1_pt1 | contig 16043 bp, 19 predicted proteins | sample 1672011 | NCBI WGS metagenome assembly OLNC01 (sample SAMEA3136636, study PRJEB25190) | human gut metagenome | biome: human gut; feature: human-associated habitat; material: faeces | place: Austria | collected 2013 | reverse complement strand
TTGAATTGCTGGACATATTTGTTATTCATATCGTCGCCTCTCTTTAGTTTCGCTATTTAGATTTACTAAGTAGTAACTATATTATATCTCTTCCGAGGTATCAGAGTCAATAGGCTTAACGAAAAAGTTACAAGGTGTGTGTGTAAGGTAATAACGGAATAGTGGGCTGCTATCTGTCAAATTCTTGTGTGTTACTTTATGGCACATGAGCATTATGTCGAGGATTGTAACGGGAGACGGTATTGATATTACGAGCAGCCAGGACGTAGAGGTAAAAAATTGCTTTATCCGTTCCACAGACGACAGTATCTGCATCAAATCCCAAAGATTGTTTGAAGATCCGTCAACGGTACGCGACGTAACAAAAGTGCGTGTTCACAATAACGTGATCTGGAATGCAGAACCCGGTAATGCCATAGAGCTTGGTTATGCCCTCCAGAGCGAAATCCACGACCTAGTATTTGAGGATTGTGATATTATACACTGCCAGTATGAAGGAAACATGGGTGGTGCGGCGATTTCCATCCATCAGGCAGATGGCGGCCATGTTCATGATATACATTATAAAAATATCAGAGTAGAGCAGGCAGAACAGAAACTGTTCGATATTAAGGTTCTGCTTTGCAAATATACGGAACAGCTTGCCAAAGGAGAGATTAATGATATCTATTTTGATAATATCCAGGTGCTGAACGGAGATATCCCGGTCTCCATGATCCGGGGGTATCAGACACCGACAGAAGAAGTACGTGTCCATGATGTCCATTTTGATAACATTACTTTTATGGGGAATAAGTGTGAAACCTGGCAGGATATGCGGCTTGTTACAGAACTGGCAAATGACATTTATGTCAATGGTGCCAGATTATGCAGACAGATGAAATTCTGAGAATATCACCATTTTTCTGGACACCGGTTCAAAATTGAATAATTAAGCTTCCATCATGGATGCTTCCCTGAATTTAGAGGGAGGCATCCATTTTGTTTTCGCTTGGATCCTGCTGTTATTGTAATAGTCGATATAATCAGCAATAGCTTTCTATTTCTAATATTAAAACTGGTTTTAGTATAGCATGAATCGAAGCATTCTATCAAGACCACCTTTCTTGAGGGTTATGAAAAAATTTCGGAACAATGCCCTATGACATTATCCCAGTTGACAATCATCGACAAACTGGAAGTTATCGCTTTCTGCCAATATAGCGACAAACTTTCTTCTTATATTGCAGATACTCATTTCCAAATGTGGCAAATAAAAAATCTTCTTCGACATTGACAATCTGCAAATGGTACATGATGACCGCAAATACCGTTAAGAAGCACAAAATCCAGTTAAAAAACATCAATAGTGTGCCAATATATAAAAGGTCAAATCCCAGGAAGGCGGGATTGCGGCTGATTTGATAAATGCCGTTTGTCACAAGCTCCGTTTTATCGGTTTCGGACACTCCTGCTCGCCAACTGTCACGCATTCAGCCGCACGGCACGCTCCCAATGCTTCGCCTTGACTGAAAAGCGCACAGGATCAAGGGTATACCCGAGCGCATAGAGCTGACTTTCAAATTCTCTTGGGTTGGTTGCAAAGGACAGGCAGTATTCCACATCCTCCCGAAGATAGTCCCGGTGGGTTTCCTTGCCAATGGCAAACGCCTGCTCCGGCGTGACCTCACCCTCACGGAAGCTCTGAATGCCGTGGTAGCCCACCACCTTGCCACGCAACCCAAACCGCCGCTGGACGGCGATCATCTCGGCGTAGGTGTTCTGCGCCGAGCAGTTGATGCCGCCCACAAACATTTTGCGGTCGGTTTTATCATCGTTCTCTGCATAGCGCAGGGCAGCATACAAATCCTCGTCCAGATATTCCGGTGCGGTGGTCTTGTCGGGATTGTCGGCGTAGTCCAGCGTGGTTTTCAGATGTTTGAACACAGGCCAGAAGCCCGTGACCGCCATACCGCATAAAGGCCACGGCGTCAATGATGAGCAGTCGGAACAGGTCACTCTCCACAAATTCACAGGCGGCACGGTTGCGAAATAGCTCCTGCGGGTTCCGTGGGATAGCGTTCAGCTCCGCCCCACAGCGGGACAGGATGCTTTTCGGGATGAAGTAGTAGAACGGGATGCTCATTACACCATCTCTTGAATGCCTCCCTGACTGTAATGTGCAGGCCAGCCGATGGCCCCTTTTTATCCCACTCAATTTCCTATACTCGTTTTGCAAGGATAAAGAGACATGGGAGGTACAGAGATGCAGTTTTTTAAGCTGGTAGGGGCATTCGCAGCCGGGAGCGGCGGACAGGACAGAAAACGGACGGCGGATGAAAATGTGGATTTACTGGCCGCCAAGAGCGAGGCCTTCAACAAAGGGCTCCGGGGCCGGGCTTTTTTCTATGTGGTCAACGCCTCCGGCGGCACTTTTACGGCAATGGCCGTGCAGAAGGACCCTCGCATGAATATGGATCCTCAGTTTCCTGCGTATACGGAGGCATTGGGTGTGAAGCTGACGGATATCCATGCGGAGGAGGTTTCTCTCCATACTGCTTGTAATTTGCTGCACCGAGCCAGCCGAAATGATTATATTGAAGATGATGACGATGTTTTGAAGACGCTGGATTTGGACTACATGGTAAATCAGCGCTTCAGTAACTTCCGCTTCTGGGAAGATCTCATGGACGAGGCTTGCAAGGACGAGATCTACGCCAAAGCCAAACGGCTCTTTACGAAGGACTGCCTTCTCCCTGAGCTGGACCGCATTTACGCCGGGGGCGCTTCCGCAAAAATCGTTGGTCATCCCGTCCACTACTTGATACAGACCGATGACGCAGGCATCCGCCGGGAGATGATCCAGTCTTTGCTGCCATCGCTCTATGCTAACGGTCGACTGCAAAACAGGCGGTACAGCTCTGTCTACTTTCGCGGAGAGGCGTTGTATGGGAAGTCCTCGGATTACGACCAGTTTTACAAAAGTAACGCCGGCGGCACAGTGATCGTCCAATACAGCGCCGACTACGGTGACACAGACGAGGATACGGCTGACGGGATCCGTGATACCATTGAAAAGCTATGCAACTACATCAAAAAATACCGTCATCAGGTGCTGACCATCCTTTGTCTGCCCCGGGAATGCACGAAGCTGAAAGAGCTTTTTTACGAAAATCTCGGCACGGTCAGTTTTGTGGAGCTGAAGGAAGAATTTCTCAAGGGTGAACAAGCCGGAGATTACTTGAAGCTGTTGACCCGGGACAATCATGTCCGCACAGACAAAAAGTTATTTGCTAAGCTGGAGGGAAACCGGGGGTATCTGGCGCCGGAACTGAGGACAATCTTCGATGGTTGGTATAACAACAAGCTGAAAACCACCGTGTATCCCCAGTACAAAGAGATTAGCACCGTAAAAACCGGGGTAGAGAAAGCCAAACCGAAAGGCGACGCCTACAAGGAGTTGATGGAAATGATCGGCCTGACCGAGGCCAAGAATGTCATTTTGCAGGCGCTGAACTACCACAAGGCGCAGAAGCTTTTTGCGGACAAAGGTATGAAAGTCGATCGCCCTGCCATGCACATGGTGTTTACCGGCAATCCCGGCACGGCCAAAACCACCGTGGCCCGGCTCTTTGCCCGGATCATGCGGGAAAACGGACTGCTGTCCCGGGGACATTTGGTGGAAGTGGGGCGGGGCGACCTGGTGGGCAAATATGTAGGCTGGACGGCGCAGACCGTGCAGAAAAAGTTTGAGCAGGCGGAGGGCGGCATACTGTTTATCGATGAGGCCTACGCTCTGGTGGATGACCGCAGCGGCTCTTATGGGGATGAGGCCATCAACACCATCGTGCAGGAGATGGAGAACCATCGGGACGACATGGTGGTGATCTTCGCCGGGTACCCGGATAGGATGGAGGAATTTTTGCAGAAGAATCCCGGCCTGCGCTCCCGAATTGCCTATCATGTGCCCTTTGCGGATTACAGCGTGGAGGAGCTGTGCAGCATTGCGGCGCTGACCGCCCGAAAGAAGGGCTTGCACTTGGACGATCGGGCACAGGAAAAACTGGCCTCTGTTTTTGAGACGGCACGGAGACAGGCGGATTTCGGCAATGGCCGCTATGTTCGCAATATCCTCGAAAAAGCAAAAATGGCGCAGGCCACCCGGCTGCTGACTCAGGACTATGAAAGTCTCACGCAAAAGGAGATCACGACCCTGTGTGCCGAGGATATTGAAATGCCTAAGGTTTCAGCGCCGGTCAAGCCGCAGATTGGCTTCACGGTGTAAATCCCCTTCGCACACCGTGGCCCGTTTTTTGCCCCACGCCATCTTGTATTATAAGATATACCGTGATAGAATATGGTAAAAGAGGAAGTGGTCCCATACTTGTGAAACAGCCGAAAAAACTGCTGATTCTGAACATTTTGGATATCCTGCGGAAGTATTCCGACGAGGAACATCGCCTGAGTCAGAAGGGTATCACCGAGATTCTGAAAACCGAATACGACATGACCGCCGACCGCAAAGCCATCCGGCGGAACATTCTGAACCTCATGGACTGCGGCTACAACATCGAGTACAGCGAGTCCATCCGCATGGTGCCGAACCCCAAAACCGGCGTGCCGGAGGAGAGCTACCTGTGGTCGGACTTCTATCTGGAGCGGGACTTCACCGATGGCGAACTGCGGCTGCTCATTGATGGCCTGCTTTTTTCCAAGCACATTCCTTACAGCCAGTGCAAGGAGCTGGTGGACAAGCTGGAGGGTCTGTCCAATGTGTATTTCCGCAGCCGGGTGAAGTACATTGCCCGCCTGCCGGAGGACAAAACCGACAACAAGCAGCTCTTTCTCACCATCGAGCTGCTGGACGAGGCCATCAGCCGGGGGCGGAAGGTCAGCTTCAAGTACCTGGAGTATGGCACGGACAAGCGTCAGCATAGCAAGACCCGCTCCGACGACACAGAGCGGGTGTACATCATCTCTCCTTACCAAATGGCAGCCAAGGAGGGGAAATATTACCTGATTTGTAACTATGACAAGTATGACGACATTTCCAATTACCGTCTGGACCGCATCACGGAGCTGAAAATTCTGGACGAGCCTGCCAAACCCTTCGAGCATCTGAAGTGGGCCAATGGCCGTACGCTGGATCTGGCCACCTATATGAAGGAGCACCCCTATATGTATGCCAGCGACAATGTCCGGGCGGTGTTCCGGGTGGCCAAGGCCATGGTCAGCGATGTCATCGACCTGTTCGGCACAGAGGTGACCTTCTCCGACGAGGACGATGCCGGTGTTACCGTGACGGCCTACACCAATGAGATGGCCATGGAGCAGTTTGCCCTGAATTTCGCCCTGGATGTGACGGTGCTGGAGCCCCAGCGCCTGCGGGAAAAGGTTAAAAACGTTTTGAAAAAAGCGTTGGAGAAATACCAATCATAGGAGGAAACAAAATATGAGCAGACAACAAGCGTTGATGGATTTTTTGATCTATAGTTACTTCAAAATTATTCCGAAAGCAATTTACGGTGATAGCAGAGAACCCGATTATTCGACCTATCGCATCAAAAAGGCAATCATGAAAGCATATGAAGATGCCACAAATGAAGGCGCATACAATACTCTATTCAAAAAAACAATAGAAGCGGGAAAGCTGAAACAACTAAAATCTGCTTCTGAAAGAGCCAAGAATGATTCTGCGAAATTCCTTTTTTTGCAAATCCAAAAACTAAGCGCATTAGCAAGCAATTATGAAGAGTGGCACAAAAATACTTGTGAGGGACTATACAAAAAATACAGCAAAGTGTGTCTCAATGAAAATGAGCCTTTTTTTACATACGGAAATGCGCAAAAATGGGTCAATATGACCATGAAATATCTTTGGTTGCTGGGCCTGCTGAATAATACTGTTGATTGTGAAAAGCTGCATATTCCGATTGACAGCTTTATTATCGATGCCATGTGGAGTGATCAAGATGTAAATCTTCCTCTTAGACCCGAAAATGGAGATAGGAGTAAAACCTATGCAAAACCATCCGATCATGTCCTTGGTTGGAGCCAGTGGAATGATAAAATGTATGAAGATTTTCGGAGCGGCTTGCCTGAAAAGTATTCCTTGTGTTGGGAAAATGATGCATGGATAGAGCAAGCCGAAAAGCGAAAAAAGGCTGATTTGAAAAAGCAATACGAAAGCTTTTTTGGTGAGATAGCTACATGATGTATAAGGGCACAGGGAATCCATTTCCCTGTGCCCCATTCTTGTCCCACTCACCGTGCTACACTATTCCACGAAAGGAGCGGATGCGTATGGATAAGACTACTGCGTGGATGCTGCGGCGGGACGGGATTGCATTTCCCTGTCAATGGCACTACTACGGAAACGCCGACCCGGCGGAGGTGGAGGAGACCCTCTACGCCGCCGAATGGCTGTATGATGCTACCCAAAGCGAGGAAACCAGGCAGCTGTGCCTTGACCTGATCGCCGCCTACGGCGTGGCGCTGCAGCCCAACCGTAATCTGGTGCGGAACCTGCTGCTGGCCGTCCGGGAGCGGCCCTATGTTTTCCTCAGTCGTGCTTTTGTGGAGCGGCACGCCGGGGAGCTTTTCTATGTGGACCCGGCCCGGCTGCCGGAGCTGAACGCCGCCGTAAACCGGGCGCTGAACAGCGAATTTCTCCGGGTGCGTCTGGGTGGGCTATATGACACCGTACCCGGAAACCGGGATCTCTATTTTCGAGTGTCCGGGGCGGATTTTAACTGGCTGCCGCTGATCCGGGCGTTTGCCGAGGCCCATGCCGCCGAAGCCGACACCGTCACCGTGCTGTGGGATCAGGAGAGCACCGGACACAATGAATATCTGGCGGACGAGGCCGGACGCACACTGGATCATATCTCCCTGCAAGAAATCGTGCAGTGACCGCATTTTCTTCCACCCCCAATAAAACGCATACGGCGGCAAGTGATATACCTGCCGCCGCTGCTTATTTCTCCATCCATTTTTTGATGGTCTTGTTGGTATTGTGCCGCTGCACGGCGCCCACCGCCGCAGCGATGTTGGCGTCCCGCCGGGCTTTCTCCGCAATGGAGTTCTGCCGGTCAAGCAGGTCGTTCTGCTCCATGGCCAGGGCGTTGGCCTGCTGCTGCTCTTGCAGACGCATTTCCTCCAGCGCCCGCTGCTGGCTCTTATCGAAGTACTCGATAGCCTGGCGCACATCGTAGTCCGAGGTGGAGATCATGTCATAGATGTACTGCAGGGCGTCCACCCGCCGGTACTGAGCCGGAACAATGCGGGTCTCCCCGTAGAGCGCCGCCAGTTCCTTCTTGGCTTGGGCCAACTCCTGCTCCTCTTTTCTGATTTGTGCTTGATGCTCCGCTTCCCATGCGCTGCGGGCCGCTTGATACCGGGGCAGGAGCACGGAGTCATATTCCTCCTTAGCCTTGGCATATGCCTCGTCAAACTCCTGCTGCTGCCGGTTTGCGGCCACCCGGGCGGCTGTGCACTGCTGCTGGTATTCGGCGGAATTGCGGATTCTTTCGATGGTTGCCGCCTTTTGCTTGCGGTAAAGAGCAAAGTAATACACAGGCACCCAGACAAACAGCGTCAGTGCAAACATCCAGACGAGAAAAGCACTGTTGCTGAAGGTGGAGAGGGCCAGCGTAATCCCGGCAGGCCCCAGCATTAGCAGCCAGTTGACCTTGCAGCCGTGCCGGATAGGCGGCTCGGTGTAATGGGCCTCCTGCCGCACCGGCGGCTGGGGCTCCGGTTCGGCGTAGGTCTCCGCCCGCTCCTCCGGCAGAAACTGCTCCAGCACCTGGATCTGCGTTTCCAGCTCCAGCGCCTGCTTGACGACTTCCACTTGCTTTTCGTGTTCCATAGTGTTTTCTCCTTTTCGTTTGATATGGACAGGATAGCGCACTCTGTGCGCCTTTTTCGCCCTACGGCCAGTACCGCCGAAGCAGACGCTCCATATTTTCCCGTCCCACCGGGTTCATTGTGTGAATACGGACAGGCAGAAATTGCCTGGTTTCTGCCAGCCAGTCCAGAAGTTTGATCCCATCGCCGCCATCGCAGGCGTAGTCGCCCAGATCGTGGTCGCAATCCACCAGCGTGATGGGTTCGATCGCACGGTGGATCAGGCGTTTTGCCTCGTTGACACTCCGGCACCATACAAAGCCCTCCGGCGCCGGGCGCATGTCATCCAGCCAGATTTTCATGGTTCCTCCCGGGACGATTCATTTTTGGGAAGAATACCAATATCTGCGAGTGCTTTCTTGTTATAACAGTTCCGAAACCATGCGATGCTGTTCTCCAACATTGTTTGCTGCTGCGCCAGGCAGTAGGCGTTCAGCAGATATTCAATGTTGCAATCGCCCTTGAGAAAGTCGCTGATGGGTTTCAGCAGTTTGTGGATGCCCTTCAGCGGCCCTCGGTAGTATTCCAGATCCAAATAATTGTTGAGAGGATGATCGTGAAACACAAACGGTATGGCCTCTCCCGGGTCGCCCGACATGGTGTATCCACTGCAGGTCATGTCGCTGACATCGCCTTTGGCACGCATTCTTGCCAGTGTGCGGTCCAGGTTTCTGAGCCATTTGTCTGAGTATCCCGAAACGGGCAGCTCCCGCCGAAGGGTTTCAGCGTCCCAGGTGCAGAGGTCGGTCAGCACAAAGGGCTCGTCGGGCCATCTGTGAGAACACACGATGTCCCCGGCGTGAAATGGGGTAGGAAAGTCGAACCACATCCCCTCAAAGGCAATGGACAGATCCAAGTCACGGTCGTTAAACTCTCTGCACTCCAGCTGGCACACCTCTCCCTGCAGGGTCAGGATGCAATAATCATCCCACGTCAAATACTCACCCGGATCCATGGGGCGCTTGATAATGCGAAGGTTGAATGTGTTTTCTCGAATACCTGCGTACTGGCAGTCGGACAGGCAGTGCTCAAAATCACTGAACGGGCCGAACTCAATATCTCCGCATAATTCGCCCCGCCGGGACAGCTCACAGACATAGACGCAGCCATCCGGCTCCTTGAAGCGCCGCAGATCCCGCTCCTGCAGGTCAATATAGTCTCGCAGAAACTGGTGAAAATCCGGAATGGCCTCCAGATTCATCCGCTCCGCCATAGCGCAGTTCGGCATGGTGTCGATGATCTCCCACCATGCGGCGATTCTTTCCTCCAGTGTGGCAGACTTGCACCAATACACCAGAAAAGCCGCCTCCGGCGTGGTAAATGAATAGTTAAGCTTTTGCAGGTGCTCCCGCATATCACGGGAATCAATAAAACGATAAATGTCCAACTGTACTCGCCTCTTTATAGGTACTCCATCCAGCGAATTTGCCGGATGCCCAGTTGCTTTTTCCTTGCGTAGCACAGCGCCCGCCAGGTTCCGCTATGGATCCGGGAATGCTCATCGTAGACGGCGATCAGGCGGCTGCTGCGGTCAATCATATACCGGTCCCGGGCCGCCAAAGCGGCCATCCGCCGTACCGGTTCCACACAAAGAATGCGGTCAGATGCCGCTATAGTTTGCCGATAGGAATTCTCTGTTACATCGGCGTTATAGCCTGGAAAGGGCAGAATCGCCATCAGCGTCAGCGGCAGATTCTTACGCAGCCGCAGTACAATCTCCGCCGCCCAAGCGTCCACTCCCAGCGCACCGCCGTAGAGAAATGTCGTATAGCTGTCGGCAATGGCCTGCAAAATTTCGCTCTCTAACGCACGAAGCATTTTGGCAGCGGCGGGATCACCGGTGTTGCTGCCCCAGGGGAAAAATTGGGGGCGATGCCCCGTAAAGCAGCAGGTTTTCTCTGGCTGTATGTCCAATGCTCATCCCTCCTGTTCCTTCTGAATACTGCGATAGTGCCGGCTTCCGTCCGCCTTGAGTGACAGTTGCATCTCATCGGGCAGCGAAAAGGCATGGCGAATCCGGGTATCAATTTCCGGTGTGCAGAGCAAGGGATGCAGGTAGACGACGGCTTTTCCGTGCCGCAGTTCTACCCGCCCACGGGGAAAGTAGTTGTAGGACATCCCGCCGGTAAGGGAATGCGGAAGCGTTTTCCAGAACCGCCGATAATTGTTGCCGACTGTATCGGCTTCGTCACCGGAAACGGGAAAGCACAGCAATTCCCCGTCCACATACCAGAACAGCCCTCGTTTCGCAGTCACCCCTCCATCACCTCCGCTTATCAGGATAGAACATCCTGTGGGTCTTTTTCGGTTCACCCAGGCAAAAAGAAAGCCGGTATACACCGGCTTTTCTGAAACACACTTGTACCCTTTTTCGATGGTCGTCATTTCTAACGGTAGATAAGCTCGTTTGAAACGATTTCTGTTGCAGTGTTTCGAAGATTGTTCATTTTCTGCACCCAAAGCATCTGGTTTTCTGCTTTGAGGACTTCCGTTACGCCTTTCTTTTCGGCAAGCAGCTTTACAAGCTGAGAAAACATTGCTTCTGCCTGCTCGTTGAGGTCTGCAAGGTAATCGTTCAGCTTGCCGATGGTCAGCAGGTTGGCATAGCGTACACGGTGATGCTCCTTGAGATAGCGGAGGTGCCGCTGTCCCCATATTCCGATTGGCTGATCTTCCTCCGGCTCATCATCTCCGACAACCAGGTAACGGTGTGTTCATCTGTGATGTATTTTTCCGTAATCAAGTCCTCCACTCTGTAATCTTGAATCTTTTGGTTTTGGCATTTGCCACTTTGATAAGCACCTCGTCCACGGCGTCGGTGTATCGCCCCTCCGATACAAGCCGATTGCGGAGATTGTTTAGGGACTCAATCATCAGTCGCACCTCCTTTGACTTTTCTGTAATCATTATAGCGAGGCTGACAGCAGTAATCGAATGTACGGATATAAGAAAATCACCGAGAAAAGTCCGTAGTGGACTGATCTCGGTGATTTTCCTTGCCATTGCTATGCCTGACAGCTAAGTTCTTTTAACTTTTCGTTGTCAACCCGTGGCTTTGCAACTCGGTTATTCGCCCATTGCCGATTCAGCTGCGGTGATAATTTGATTTACTGCCTTATCAACGAAAACCGAAGGCTTTTTCGGACTTTTTTATATTCTTTTTGCCTTCGACCATTGTGGCCGGAGGTCTTTCTTGCTCTTTCCATTGCGAACCGAAAAAGATATCACCTCAACTCGTCAAAGGAGATTCTGCGGTTTGATCGCTCGTCCAGTCCATCCAAGTGAGCTTGCCCACTCACGAGCTTGTCCTCGCTCTTCTTCGTCCTCGCTCCGATGGATTGTTGTCAGAAAATCGATGTAACCACCGACTCCTCCAACATCATCAAAAACAGGCAGTCCATCTGCTGCAACGCAAACCGGAGTGTGGCCGTTCAGAACGGCGCGTATTACAGAACCATCTTGTCCTTCAAGGTCGTTCGCATAATAATCCTCTGTGAGTTCGATCGACACTTTCCAGCCATCGCCGTAGTCATACAGGTAATTGATCCGGTCGCTTTGTGCCTGCATTCGGACGGTCGTAAACGCTGTCAGCTCGCAAAACGGGTCGTATTGTTCATCGATATTTGCAAGGATCGTTCTCCATTGGTCGAGTTTTTCCTCCATTCCGTTTTCAAGGAAGGATATCTTCTCGTCTATGGAATCCAGGAAGTATTTGTTTCTCGGAAGGAACAAGTATTCCATCAGGCTAAGTCTTTCAAGAAGGTGGTTCAGATCACCGCCAAGATCAACGCTGTTCCTGAATTCCTCGATGGTTGCCTTCTCTAAGGAAATGATCTTTTTCTGCGGCTTTTTTCCCTTATTCCTTACGAATTCAGCAAAAGAAGGCCGGACTTGGAAGGACGGAAGCTGTTCTTTCAGTTCCTGGACACGGCATTGGTTTTCCAAATAGTAGTCACCAATGCCGCCATAAAAATAGGGGCCTTTGTATTTGCTTTTCAGCCATGACTTGAAGCTGATGTTCGGCTCATAGTCATCATCCCAATACAGATCGTCCAGCTCTTCATCGGGAAACCGGAAATAGATCCCCGCCAAACTGCACCATCTTGCAAAACTTCCTCCTGTCAGTTCTTTGAATATCTGTTCCGGAAACTCATAATGATGCAGGTGGCTGTTCTGCCAGCCAAACAGTTTCTGAATGGCATAGTGCAGAGCGTGGAGGGTAATGTCCGCCGGGACAATGATATCTCTTGAGATAGATTTTTCCACTTTCCCATACTTGTGCAGGATCCCCATGTCCTGTGCCGAACAACCCTCCAGATCCAATTTAAGATGCAGTTTTAAGGCGATGGGATGCTTGTCCCGCTGCTTGCTCAGGAATTCGCTCAGGTCATCTTCACGGATGTATTCTTTTGGCACATCAAAAGAAGGCTTTACTGCCTTATCGGCGGCAGTCTGCTTCCTCTCTCGGTACTTCCTGGATTGGAGAGAATAGTTGCTCTTTTCTTCTGCACCGTATGCACCTTTTGTGTACGGAGAGAATGCCTGAACATTCTTTTCCGTATAGTGGAGCTTCTCCGCAATCTGTTTTGTATCAAGCCCTTGTTCCCGCAAATCCTGAATGGTTCGACTCGTTGCACTGCTCCAAAGCCCTTCCGTGATCAGCACTCGGCGTACCTTGATTACGCTTGTCCCCAATTCTTCGGCAGTCTTTTTGACAGAGCCGTTTCCCTTGTAAGAGGCAATGATCCTATCGTATAGTTCAGCGTTTCCCATATCTGCAGCCCTCCCTCATATCGTGGCAACCTAACCACTTTTGCTCTATTATACAGGGTGCAGATATATCCTGTCAACCTAACCTTTTGCTGGAATCTGCTATCAGAGGGCAAGATACTGACCGCCCATTTTAAGCGCGTGCAGACTCACTCACAGGTATTTCGACGATCTGCTTGTCGAATTCGGTTTCGGTCATACACTTTTCTGCTTTCCACGATTCGGGTGGTCGGCTTGATTCCGTTCCAGGAGTTGCGCTTATCCGCATGAAATTTCCGCTGTTCCCGCTTGCTTTGTTTCTCGAGAGGTATCATTTTCATTGATATGTGCATCTCCTTTCGCTTCTTCCAAATGACGCATCATCTTTTGAACTTCCGCTTCGTACTCCGGATAACCGCAGAGGATCATTTTATTCTTAAGCGCATCAAGGGCAGCTAAGAACTTGGCGCTATCCTTCTTCTTAACATGGCAAAGAATCGCCAGGGAAGGTGACCCTTCCTTTGCATACTCCTGATCAAACCACACCCGAACCATCTGTTTGATGAATAGCTGATCCGCAAGATATTCAGGGGTGTCGAAGAACAGGAAGTAGTCATACCGCAACGATGGTTTTCTGATTTTTAAGTACATATCTTTCTTCAAAATCGCCCTCTGTGCAAATTTCCTCTTGATTTTTCGCACTTCCTCTGTTATTCTATAGTATCACACGCATGAAGGAGGCGTTTTCTATGTCTGTGAAAGCATTTCCTGTGATTGACCTTGTGGCCACGGGAGAGAACATCCGTCGCTTGCGCATGGAGCGTGGCATGACCGTTCGAGACCTGCAAAACTACTTCGGTTTTGAGGAACCCCGAGCAATCTATAAGTGGCAGAAAGGTGAAAGCCTTCCCACTGTAGATAACTTGTACGCACTTGGAACGCTCTTTGAGGTTCCTATGGAACAAATCCTGATTCCCGCCCAAGTACAACTGCATATGTTTGGCGAGCAGCAGGCTGAGTCCTGCTGCTCAAATCATTTTTCCGGCTATTTTGGATACGGCAAGAGTCCAATGCAACTTCAACCATTTGTCCCGTTTGCTTTGTTGGCAGCATGACAAGTCATGCATTCAACGCCGCTCCTGGGATAACAGACAATGATCTGTAGTTGAGCTTGTAACAAGCAAGCATGTATTAGAACCTTTTCCATTGAGATGTAAGTGCGAAATCAAGAAAGTGCGAATAGCGAAAGAACGCTTCTCTCGTAAGGATGTACTGACGGGGTTGGAATAGAAGAGTGACTTCCAATCTTTATTGTGGCTCTTAGGTGAGCCGATCCGTACCATCCTTTCGGAAATATGCAGCATTATAGTTCATCTGCACCTGAACCGGTATCCGTATTCTCTTTATCTTGCCGCGCCCAAAATAGCCGGACTGAGCCGGAGCGTTACGCCCCGGCTTTCTCCATGAAGCGTTCGAACGCATCTGCAAAGCTGTCATTCACATCAAAGGGCGGTTCGTAGTCCACCGTGGATGTAACGAGGCACAGGTCGAGCTTCGCGGAGGTTTCATCGGAAGCCTTGTTCAGCTTGCCCAGCTCTCTGCGGATGACATTCCGGTCATAGTTGATGATGGTAACCCGCTTCACATCGCAGCGATAGGAAATCTGATTTCCCTCAGCGTTAAACCGGTATCCGGTTCCTCCATTGGGAATGATCTGCTCAGAGTTTCGCAGATCATTCATCCGCTTAAAAGTGCGGGCAATTGACTGTCGGGCGGCATTGAGGCTGACCTCGCTGTCCATGTCGATATCCAGCGCATCCTTTGCCTTTCGGATTGCAGCGAACAGAGCCTCTTTCTCGCCGAGCAGATACAACAGGAATTGTGCAATTCCGGTGATCTGCTCGTAATACTCCGTATCCGGAGTAATGACTATCGTCTCATCTTCGGCTTCTGCCATGACCTTGTGGCGCAGATGGGTATTCTCCACCTTTGTGACATTGGAATCACGATCCAAGATTTCCTGTGCTTCATCCATAAAGGACTGGAGCCTGTTCTGATAACGGAATGCTTCTTTCAGATTCATTTTCTTCTCCTCGTCATATTGATTTCTATCTGTTGTGATTATAAAGTTCTTTTGGCCGGATGTCATTGAACTTGTAGTTCACTTTGTCACGGCTCTGAATAGAACTCTCGCATATCATCCAGGTGTAGGCACGAGAGCCGTCCGTCCTCGAATCCTGCGCCGCAGTCAATGCCAATGGCGTTGTCGGTTTTCCAGATACACAATGGCTCTTTATTCTGGAAATAGCAGGTCGGGGTATGACCGAAGATCAGCATATATCCCTTGGAAATGGGTTTGGTTTTACTCCATCTATGAAACTGCCGGAAACTTCTGCACTTCCGACAACGGGAAAAAGGGTGGAAAACGCAAAAAAAAGCGGGGCTTCCAACCTGAAAAATCAGGTGGAAGCCCCGCTTCTACTCACAAAAAAACCTCTAATTTGCCCTTTTGGGGAAAAAGCATCTATGGAAAATCACTTTGAATTTTGGGCTCTAAAAGGCCAGAAAACCCGCATGAATACTGACAAAAATGGGGTGGACATCTAAAATGTCCACCCCAGATGGCTCGTAGCACCGAAAAAGATATCGCTCAAACTTGAACCGATTTCCATGCGAAGGGGAGTAAATCTTTGATATGAACCTTTACCACTTTATTGCTTTCATCGTTTAATATGACCTTAATATCGGGACAGTATTCTATAAGCGTTTGACGGCAGTTGCCACAAGGCGCTACCAAGCAATTCGGTGCTTTATCGTGAACCGCAACAATTGTGTCGAATTTTCTTTCGCCTGCCGAAATTGCCATACCTATTGTAATGTATTCTGCACAAGAACCGTGTATACCGTCACAGTTTACGCCGCTGTAAATTTTGCCGTTTGGACAACTGAGTGCCGCGCCTACAGTGTGGTGATAAATTCCATCATCAAAATTATTTTGTAAGGTGTTAAGAGCAACATTTATAAGTTCTTTGTCTTTATCGGTAATTTCATAGAATTTCATCTGATAACGCCGCCTTTTTCGAGACTGAGTCTGCAATCTTTTGCATAACTATCGGTTACTTTAACCCGAAAACGCTATTTATTCATTACCTAAATGAAATATATCATAATATTTCCTATTTGTAAAGGGACAGTGATATGCCGAGCCGTGCTCGGCGTGATATTTTTTGCCGCGGCAAAAGTGATATTGTCCGCTAAAGCTCACAGTGATATTATATTCGCCCTCACACTTGCGAAGCAAATATCACTCGACAGAAAGCCGAATATCACTCGCCGTAAGGCAAATTTCACCATAATCTCCTACGTTCTCACCTGCCGGCTCGGTCGGGGCTGGTCGCCACCGGCGA
>OLNC01001207.1_pt1 | contig 16106 bp, 6 predicted proteins | sample 1672011 | NCBI WGS metagenome assembly OLNC01 (sample SAMEA3136636, study PRJEB25190) | human gut metagenome | biome: human gut; feature: human-associated habitat; material: faeces | place: Austria | collected 2013 | reverse complement strand
ATTTACTGATATTCATAGGCTAACCCTCCTCTTATATGAGAAATATCTCTCCCACCGGTCACGACCGGCAGATACGATTATAATCTGTATCTTGTGGTGCCTGATCATACCTGCGGAAGAAATATGTTGTTTTCTTTGTTCGATATGTAATATAACACATGGTTGTTAGCACTGTCAATAGGTGAGTGCTAAATATTTGTGAAAATTTTGTGTAGCCTTGATTTTACGGGCTTCACATGGATTTTTCACTTGCTTTCGCACTCGTTTTTCTTGATTTGACCACATTTTTACCACAAATTCTTGGAAAAATATATTCGTCTGACTTTCTTACCACATTTTACGACAACGACTTCTGGTTTATACCACAGCAGGTACGGTTTCTGGCAGGTTCATTTTAGCCATCTCATTCTCCACGTGAGACTTCTCTGCAATATGATTGTAGACATTCATTGTGATCTGTGCATCTGAATGTTCTTCGCTCCTCTACGGTCAGTGCTAAACGGATGTCCCCCGGACATCCAGCACCCCATAACATACTGCATAACTTTGGGATTGACATTGTTCTCACCCAATCTGGTACATCCAATATGACGAAGAGTATGTGGATGTGTCAAGTATAGGACAAAAAAAATTTTATTTTTTCTGCCGAAGACTATCTGACGCTCCCATCAGGTAGTCCCAGCACCTTTATTATCTTCTGATAAGTCATTCTTGTCCTGCTCAAGTTACCTCTGTTCCGAAAAAATATCGTCAAAATTCCATTCGATTTCAATTTCATCCTGACTATGAACACGGATCACCTTGATAATCTCACGCAGCTTCTCTGTATCGAACTTCTGAATTCCCAAGAAATCTTTTAGTTTTATTTTATCAGAAAGTTCATTTTGTTCAAGAAGCTTTTTACTATTCTCCGCATCTTCTATCTTTCTGATATTGATGCTTCTGTTAAAGCGGCTGAACAAAGAATAACACAAATCAACAGTGAGCTGAGCACGCAAAAACTCATTCAAAAACACTGTGATTCTTACCGGCTCTGCCGTAAAGTAATTGAAGATTGCAAATCTATTAAAAATCCAAAAGCATACCGAACCAAACATCAGGCAGAATACCAACTGCACGATTCACTAAAAAAAGAGCTTCAGGATCTCGGTGTTACCAAAATCCCAAGCTCTAATAAAATCCAGAAGCGGATAGAAAATCTTGAATCTGAACAGGCTACTACTGTCCGGGAAAAAAAGGAGTTGCAGAAAAAGCAAAAGACACTGGATATCATCCGACAAAATTTCACTGCACTGCTCGATACTCCTGAGATCAGTTCAGACTTACTTCCAGCAAAACGGGAACCTATTTCTGTCACAAGAGAGAAATAAGATTGCACTGGAAACTCACTCATTTTCTTCCAAATCTTCCCATGGTTTCAAACCCATTTCCTCCCAGGTGACGCCATACGGTGCACCTCCGGAGGTATTTGTTTTTGGGTTATGCCAGTTATATAACGAAACGAAAAGACCGGGATTTCCCGATCTTCTCATATTATTTATGGACTTTTCTTTTACAAATACTAAATATGACTAAGGATATTCCCATTAAAGAAAGCCACATAATTACATTCGTATCATCTCCCGTTTTTACATTTGAAGTATGACTGCTATTATCACCTGATGGTTCTTCTGAAACTGGTGGCGTATTCGTGGTAATTGGTGGTATCGATTCATTTTTAAATTTAGGCTCTGCCGTTACATTCCAAATTATCTGACCATCATAATTACCTGGAACTGTTATGATAAAAGGTTCGCTTTGATATACTTGATTGCTAATTTGTGTTTTTTGTGTCTGGACAAAAAGATACACTCCTTTTTCCAGATCTCTGTACATAACTTCTCCGTCTGAGTTGGTCTTTCCGGACATTCCTTTGATGTTGTTATCCTGTACATATTTTTCCAGTTTTTTTGCAGCTTCTGCCTGAGCGGAAGAATCATCAAAATCAAATATGACTCCAGACTTTACAAACTCACTCACTAATGCCCATGAATTATTTTTATATGTTCCAACCTGATACATCGTAAATTCAGTATTACTTAGCTTATATACCGTGGTCTCATCTTCAACAGTTGCTTTTAATAATATACTTCCCAGATCATTCGCAGACACAGGTAACGGAATGAGGAGTAAAAGCATACACATCACACAGGCCATACACATATATATTCGCTTACGTTTACTTATTCTGCTCATGTTTTTTCTCCTTCCTGCGTTTATGTAACTTAATGCTCACCCATATGATGATTAAAGCAACAATTCCAGCAATCAATAGAATCAAATTGAATGGGATTGTGCGCTGAAGACCAACTTCCTCATCTATCTTCTGTGCCTCTTCATACGGAATTCTAGTGCCACGTACAAGCAGTCTGTGCGTGTTAACTGCATAAGGAGTGCATGTGACCAGTGTTACATAATCCTTGCCCTTTTCAATCTGTAAAGAATCTGTATCTGATGGCAATACTGTCAGAATCTGATCCACCTGATAGGCAAAGGTATGATGAAGAACTTTAATATAAAATACATCTCCAACCTCCATCTTGTTCAGGTCGGTGAATATCTTGGCATTTGCAAGTCCACGGTGTCCGGATAATACCGCATGACAGCTCTCACCGCCTACCGGAAGCGAGGTGTTTTTCAGATGTCCTACACCTGACTGCAGTACTTTTTCGGATGTTCCATGATAAACCGGAAGAACAACATCAAGCTTTGGAATATCAATATATCCCATCATTCCAGTATCATCAATTTTCAAAAGTTTGTTATACTCATCATCTTCTGTCTGGTTTTCATTGCTTTCTGAAAATGGATCTGCTATGGAACCAATTCCAATCAGGCTTTCATTGTATTCCTGTGCCTGCTTGATCATTTCATTTTCCTGTTCTTCCGACAAATGAGAAACTTCCTGTTCATAATCTGTAGCAATGGTTGTGCTGTTCATCTGATTGATGTAATTGCTCACTACCGGATACAGGATTAAAGAAAATGCCATCAGATATCCGATTCCTCTTAGTATTTTCACTGCTTTCTTCATAATACCTTTCACCTTTTCGTCTGTTTCTTCTGAAATACCCAGTCCACACTGGACATTTCAGAAAAAGCAGACATCCTCCCGGTACGATACCGGGAAGATGAACTGTCTTTTTATCCATTCTTAAACTTCAGAATGCCTTAGTTTTTTGCTTTCTTTTTGCCAAAAGCTTTGCTTGCTGTTAATGCACCGAAAAGAACGATACCAGCCAGTGTTACCATAAGCGCTCCCTTGCTACCTGTGGATGGAAGCTGTGCACCTGTTTTGTTTTCTACAGGTACTTCTGGATGGTTATCTTTGTCTGTGATTGCAGTACCATTTGTAGTCTTTCCATTGTATGTGTAATCAACTGAATAGCTTGTCAGTTTGCCAGTTGTTGTATCATAGTTTGCTTTAATCTCAACCTTAATGTCGCTGAGAAGCTTATTGTATCCGTCTGGAGCTTTTGTCTCTCTTAAGTAGTAAGCTCCGGCATCAAGACCTTTTACAAGAACTTTACCATCAGCATCAGATACGATTTTTGCAGAAGTAAAGCCTGTTACTTTAGCTTCATCGGCTGTTGCCTGACGGTATACGCCTTTTCCTTCATCTACAATCTTAATCTTAGCATTTGTATCTGCTGCATCGCCTGCTTCGTTTGCCTTGTAAAGCTCGAATTCTGCATTTGCAAGTGCATTCTTAGTCTCACCTGTTAAATAATATTTGAAGATTGTGAAATCAAAAGTATGTACATCTACTTTGCTTGGTTCAGATTCACCTTTTTCGTCTGTTCCCGGCTTATTGCTGTATTCAACAGTAGCCTTGTTGGTGTTAGGATCAAAACCAGTTACGGCATCTTTATTTAAGGTTGCTGTATAAGTTACTTTAATTTCCTGTCCTGCTTTGTTTGCATTAGAAGTAAGGAAATTGTTCATTGTAATTGTGATGTTCTGTCCGTCCGGTGTTAATGTATAAGTATTATCACCAGTACCTGCAGTAACATTCTGCACATTTTCGCCTGATCCAACTGTCACAGAAGTAATTCCTTTAAAAGTAAGTCCTGCGGATAATGTATCCTTGAAGTTAAATACATAAGAAGTATATCCAGTCATATCCGGTACTTTAGATGTCAGTGTGTAAGTCACTTCATCACCAAGGTTGACATCATCTGCATTTTTGTCATTTACTTTTTTTACTACTGTCGGGTAATTACTCTTCATGTTAACTGCAGCATGAGTATCTGTTACGCTAACTAAAGATGCTACGGATGTATAATCCTGACCAGTTCCAGGTGCTGCTGAGGTATCTTTTGCACCTAATGGATAAACTACATAGTATCCATATGCCAGATTAGCAATTTCTGTAGAACCAGTTGCTGTGGGTACAGTTTTATGCGTAGCATCTACAGCGCTAGTATTTGAAAGAATCCATGTAAGCATTACTTTTGCAAAATGTACACCGTTCTTTCCATCTTCGCCAACCTGTGTTTTAACATAGTTATATGCCGCTTCACTTAATGCTTCGCTTGTTAATGTAGAAGCTCCATGTACATTTGCCTTAAAGAATCCTTCATATTCAGGATTTAATGTATATGCTACATTGCCCGCTTCATTTTTTGTTGCTGTAAAAATCTGATACAGATCCAGATTCTTTCCTGCTACTGTATTGTTGACTGTCAGTTTACCAGTACCTGTTAACCTTGTTGCATCCTCTGCTGCAAATGCAGTCATGCTCATGGACAGTATCATGGCCATTGCCATCAGAACTGCCATAAATCTTGATACTAATTTTTTCATGTTCCTCTTCTCACTTTCTTTTGATTTTTTATTGGTTCGCTTGGGATTCTTTCAGCCTTTACGGTGGAAGTTCCCCACGCAGCCATATCTCTCTCATGACCCTGCTCCCCATTTCCTACATCGTCTGTTTCCGTTTCCTTCTGCGTCCGGTATAAAGCAGGAACGCTAACAACAGGCCACCTGCTATGATAAACATCATAATGCCCTCGCCGCCGGTATCCGGAAGCAATGCAAAATGCCGGTTGATAATCGTGAAGGTAAATCCATCTTTAGAAGTTTCGATTGTAGTTGTATATCCTTTTATTTCCGTTTCCGTAACAGAATATTTGTAATAATGCAAAGTTCCGTCAGTATCTTTTTTATAGGCCGGGAGCAGCTTATCCGGTTTTTCTGGCTTAATAATCTCCTGCCATGTGGATTTTGAGATATCGCCTTTTATTACATAGTTTTCATATCCCGGCACAACTTCTGTATGTTCCGTTCCATCTGCATCTGTCCAGCTTCTGGAAATCGCGACTGTAATGGAAGCCAGCCTGATACCATCCATATTCCGGAAATCTTTCCATACCTTATTAATGGTCAGATTTACAAATTTATCACATGGATCCTGAACATCTGATGGTTCCGGTGATGTGCTATCACCTGTATTTACTGTCGTTTTGGTATCTGACATCAGAACGGCTTTTGCATCTGATACATAAGCATTCAGATCTGCTGTTTCAGAAGAATCTTTTGTTGCCATAACTGCATTCTGCAAGGTGTTATACTCATCTACCTGCACTACATGTTTTACTGAGAAGATGCTCCATCCATTTTCCTGACTGAACGTATCTGTCAGAAGTTTAGAATTCTTTTTGATCTCATCAAAACTAATCGCCGGTTTTCGGTAGATACGGTAAGTGTTATCTTCACCTTCTGTATCCAGTTTCGTATTGATCTTGTCATATACAGTCTTCAGATCACTTTTTCCGCTGAATGGTCCCACCAGCTTAGATGTTCCACGGACCACGTCGCAGTAATACATGTTGTTATTTTCCAGCAGGCCTTCGTTGTTGTAACCTACAAAGCCTCCGCTTCGTCCATCTACTGCAGTACCGTCCGTATCATTTCCAGCTCCGCCTGCGTAAACATTGTATCCGATGCTGATTCCATACACATTGCTGTCCGTGATCCTGGTTCTGTTTGCCTTGATCAGGTTAACACTGATATTGGATTTTGTATCATCATCTTTTGAAATAATTCCATTACTGTCACACGGAAGCTTAATGGAGGAATCTCCAATCTTAATGATTGCAAAATCTGTCTGCTGTCCGTTGTCTGTCGATTTTTTGGACAGACCGACGGAAATATCAAGTCCTAAAAGATTCACATGGATGAGATTTCCATCGTACAGCGCATCAACCTTCACAATTCCAAGATTGATATGCAACAAGTCGGAATCCTGGATCTTATCCAAATACAATGCCCTCACAAGCTGATCCAGAACTACGAGCAACGCATCCACCACCGTGGAATCCAGTTTTACATCCGCAAGATAGGCAAAGCTTGTTCTTCCGGCAAAGCCTCCGGCTGTTCCACCGGATTCTACCAGTTTCAGGCTGTTTTCCTGATTTTGGGCATCTCCGGCATTACAGCCTGCCATTCTGGAAAGATTTGCATAGCCGATAAATCCTCCGGCGATCTGCTCCTCTCCACCTTTACTCTGAACGGTATAACCACCAGGTATGCCTGCCACACTGCTGTCATCAATGTGGGAGCCAAAAATATCCAGAACACCGAGGGCACCGCCAAGAAGCTGTCCTGCATTGTCTCCCAGCACATCCAGCTTCTCCATTTTCACAACTCCGCTTTTTCCGGAGTAACCTACAAAACCGCCGACGCTGTTCAGTCCAGTTACATAATTTAATCCTGTTACATTGCTGTTTTTGACAGAACCATTTAACAGGGAACCGCCAAAGCCTCCGGCTGTTCCGCTATATGTTACTTCATTATTCTGCCCTGATTTTGTTGCTGTGTTTGCACTGACACCAAGCCCTACATCCGGGCTGCCTGTGACATTTCCGTAATATACATAGCTTCGGAACGCATCCAGCACATCGGTTCTTCCAAGTTTTAAAAGATACTGTAATACCGAGGTCTCATTACCTGCACTAATATTTGCAGCACCGGAAACATCCGCAATACCGAAGCATCCTCCGGCATATTCACCGGCTATTACAGAACGGATCTTGTCTGCATGGATTCCGCTTCCAGGCGTATCCTTCTCGCCAAGGACCGCTCCGCAGAGACTTCCTGCGAATCCTCCTGCTGCTTTTGCATACCTGGTATTGCTGCCAATTTGATAGGTCCCGTTTACGATCACGCCCCAGTCATCCCAGGCTGAAACAGATGCACAGCGAATAGTGGAAACAGTTGCGTTCAAAACCTTGATCAGCTCTGCCGGGGCATTTACCATGAGCACATTCAACAGCTGGTTTAAAAGCCCCTGCTTTGTAGCTGTATCAACAGCTGCCACACTGCCCGGATCTACTTTTCCGGCAAAACCGCCTACATAGGAAGTTCCATCTACACGCCTTAAATTTGTGATACTGCAGGAGGAAGTTTCATCTCCCCAGATCTGACCGCCGATCATCCTTCCCACATAGCCTCCGGCAAATCCTGCCGGGTCTTTGTCTGCAATACCAGTTGCTCTGATCCTTGCACCGGAACGATATCCTTCCACATGGGACTGTTTTACAACCGGCACAAAGGTTTTTAATGCTGCCAGACTGTCTGCACCTATAATCTTAAGGCCTGTCAGTGAAACGTCACCTGTGTTTGCCACAGAACCTGTAAGCATCTCACCAGCAAATCCACCACTGCATCTATAAGCCTCTGCTGACTGAAGATCTGTTGCAGTTCCATTTGTTACGGTACCGCCTTCCATCCGTCCAACATAACCTCCGGCAGAACCTCCTTGTGTTGCTTTATTTGCCAGAATGCTCCTTCCTGCCGTGACTGCGTATCCATATGCATACTGAGAAATGATCTCATTTAACTGTTCTTGATTATTGACTTCACCAAGTGCCTGTAATTTATTACCGTAACTTCCATAAGAACCGACAGCACCAACCCATTTGTTCCAGGTATCCGTATCCAGTCCACGAAGCGGTCCATAAACAGCTGTATTCTTTTCTGTCGGATACACTGCCTGAAGAAGCGTCAGCGGATTATCTAATTTGATAAGACCAAATAAAACCTTCAGACTTCCTGTATCTGCAACATTCGCACACCGCATCAGTCCTGTATAACCTCCGGCATATTCCGTTCCATATACGGAACGGATACGATAGGCCGCACATTCTCTTACGTTTCCTGTATATGAAGCACCTTTCCAGTTATCCGTATTGTTTCCCCAGATCTGACCGCCATAGTTGTAACCTGCATATCCTCCTGCAAGTCCACGGTAAATGCCATCATCACTTTCAGCCTGAGCCCTCACAGCACCTCCACAAGGTACACAGGTTGTTTCGCTGTTTTTGATCACAGGAACAAATGCCTGTAAAACGCCAAGAAGATTATCTGCCTTGATCAGTCCTCCAAGAGCACTTAATCCATCTACCACATCTGCCGCACTCCCCGGCTCCATGGTTCCAACATATCCACCGGCACTTTCACGCCCTATGATATGTGCAAAATTATAAGAATTACTATTCTGAATCTGAACTCCAAGAAGTTCTCCTGCATATCCACCGGCTTTTCCGGTATCACCGTCTCCATCTGTTGCAAGAACATTAAATCCGCCTATCGCTCCGTAAACATCTGAACTGTCTATAATAGATGCAACTACGGTCAATGCTGATAACAGATTTGTAGCAGAAAGTACATGATCCAGAACGCTTGCACCTCCGATAGCCGCCGTACTTCCCATAGAAGCTTTCCCAATATAGCCGCCGGCATAACGATAACCACTTACCGCATATGCACTGTCGCTTCCGTAATAACTGCTACCATCTTCCTGCTGCAGATTCTTTGGCTCACTGACACCTGTATGCTGCAATTTATTTACATCGGAATTGCTGATCTGTACACCAGTTCCGCATCCGATAAAGCCTCCGGCACTTCCAGCATCCGCATCGTTAGTGCTGTCTTTTTCAAGAGTTCCTGTAACATGTACGGTGAAGCCATCCTTCACAGAATATACACTGGCATTACTGATCACCGGGACAAAAGCATTAACCAGGGAAAGTAATCCTGTCAGATCAACTACTTTTGTAAGAATCGATGACTTATCTCCAATCTCTGCAACCGCTCCCGCTTTTACCAGACCTCCGAAGCCTCCGGCATAACGAAGACCTTCTACTTTCAGAAGATTTTCTACTGCCGTTCCTTTTCCAGCGTCAACAGCATTTGATGAATTATCTACATGACCGCTCTGCATCTCTCCAACGAAGCCACCTGCATAGCCTTCTGCGTTTTCAAATCCCCTGTCAGCCGTAACAGTCAAACCATCTGCGGTACCAGCAACTTTGCAGTTTGTAATTTTGCTGGATGCAGCCTGCAGGACACTTGCCAGTTCCTTCAGACTCAGAATCTTACCAAGGACACTGTTCAAAAGATCTCCTGTGGCATCTCCTGCCTCCGCCGCACTTCCGGAACGCATGATTCCGATATAGCCACCGGCATGATACGGTGCAGTGACTTCTTTTACATTGGTCACATCAGAGTTCTTCACCATGACTGCTTTTCCATTACCGATATATCCTCCGGCATCTCCAAGCGCCACATCATCATTTTTTCCAGATGCTGTTACAACTAAGCTGTCTCCTGCAATAGAAGAATCGGAAATTATCGGATAAGCCACATCCATGACACTGAGAAGCTGAGTTACATTTAAGAGACCCAGTAACTTAATGGAACCTGTCTGTGCCACATCACCAGGCATCAATCTTCCGGCAAAGCCTCCGGCATAGCTGGTTCCCTTTATATAGGAAAGTCCGGTAATATTTGTTGTTGCAATCGCACCAGTCTCGCCTTCGGTTGTTCCGTCCTCACTATTCGTGTCTGCTGAAATGAAATCTGCTTCTTCACTATTCTTTTCACCTGCAGATTCACTCGAAGACGGATTCGTGTCTGTGTCAGCTTTGAATCCGGAATTGTTGTTTCCATAGTTGATATCTACTGCCTGTCCATCTCCCACAAAGCCGCCCGCCATATCAGCGGATACCTGAGGGTCAGAACCATTCGAAACATATGAAATAGAAGTATTATTGAACTCCGGTCTCAGGGCACTGACAACGCCTAGCAGGTTCTCCAATTCGATTCCTGTCAGTTGTGATGTAGTAGAATCTCCGGCACTTAATGCATCTCCGGCTTTGGCAAAACCTGCAAAGCCCCCGGCTTTTCCGGATGCTGCAGATGCAGTAACCGTTTTCAGGTTGCTGATCTGTGTGTTCCTTGCTCTTCCACTGATGCATTCTCCAATAAAGCCACCGCTATAACCTTGATCATTTTCAGTAGACACACTATAGCCTGACGAAACACCTGTAACAGTACTGTCAACTGTAAATGTCTCAATCATCTGGCCTACAGAAAGAAGGCTGTCAATTTTTAGTAGCGGTAATCCAAGAAGTTTAATACCGCCAACATTGGCAAGGGTACCGATTCCGAAATATCCTGCAAAACCGCCTGCACACTTTCCCGCCGTTACGGAATTCAGATTTGTGACGGATGTTCTCCTTACTTCTCCACCTGTTCCATAACCGATAGTACCTCCGGCACGACCATTCTCCTTATCTGCCGCAGTAACAGTAAGACCGGAAGAGCCTCCATTTACGGAACAGTCTTTACATTCAAAACGCATATAGTCTGCTGCTGTAACTGTTCCACCAAGGACATCACCGACACTGGTCATTTTCGCATAGCCCAGAATTCCTCCGGCATTCTCTGATGCTGAAACGGACATGCTTTCTGATGCAGTAATACTATTAGAATAATCATTAAAACTGTAAGAAATACTGTTTTTTGCAAGCATACGCTTCAAAGCTTTTGTAGTTGATTTTGAATCGTCTGCAAGTTCTGAAGTATTAGAAACCTGAACAGCTCCGGCATATCCTACAAGTCCGCCGGCATATTTGCCGCTGGCAGTAATGGATATCGTACTTCCACCAATGGTACATCCACTTATAACGGAAGGTCGAAGTCCCACAAGATTCAGGATATCCATATCCGTTGTAGTACCGTTTAATAAACCTGTAAGAAGATTTTTCACGAGATCAAGCAGACCTTTATTTTCATCAATAGATGTAACAGCACCAAGGGTTGCCAGACCTGCAAATCCTCCGGTATAATCTTTTCCGGACACTGTACCAAGAGAAGAAATACTGCAATCCACAGCATAACTGTTACGCATTTCTCCTATAAATCCGCCTGCATAACCACTTTCCTTACCAGAACCTCCTGTTGCAGATACATTTGCACTGCCATTAATACTGCATCCAAGCATTACTGTATTAACCGGAAAATCCGCAATTTGAATTCCCAGACGATCCAGTGCACCTGCAACAACTGCATTGGAAGCACGTCCAATAAATCCTCCAGAGTAATCTGTACCATTAACGTTTTCAGTACCATTCACTGAACATCCGGTCATTACAACACCGATTGTTTCACCTGCAAATCCACCTGTATAGTTCTGCCCGGATATCGTATCACTACCGGATACGGAGCAATTACTGAACACCGGATTCACATAACCAATCGGGATCAGGTTTCCGACACTTAGAACGCCTCCATTCAAAAGCGTTGTAATCAGATCCCCAAGACCTAATACCGGAATCAAATTCAATAAAGTACTAAGTGCATTCGTTACCCCTCCAAGTACTCCAGAAAGAACCTCATATTTTGTAATACCTGAACTGTACCCGACGAAACCACCTGTCCAGCTGTTTGCATTAGATACTCCGGATAGTCCTTCCACATGACAGTCTGATATTTGTACGTTTCCTTTCACAACACCGGCAAAGGCACCTGTTGAAAAGGATTTGGGATCCTTTTCCAACCCACTTGATAATCCCAGGACTTTTAAAACTCCGGTCAACACTACGCCAAGCAAACTAAAATCTTTTTTAATAGAATTCGTTGTCGTTGATACAGAAACTCCTGATAAGGTAAGATTTTTTACAACAACCTGTTTTGATGAAATCTGTAATGAACTGTCATATGGGGTCGATAAACTTCTGAAAAATCCAACACCATATTCCGTGTCCGAGCTGCTTCCATTTGAATAAGCACTCTGATTAATTGCTGTGTCCTGTACAATCTTTACATTACTGATTTTGACATTAGCACCTTCTGTCATTCCCTTGCGGCCTTCCATATTTCCCTGGAAGTTCTTTATAGGAGTCCAGTTATCATCTTTCCCATTAGAATTTGTCCCCTCTTTGGAAAGATCAATATCACGAAAGATAATGTAATTCGCATCCTTACTGTATTTATATCCAGATCCTGCAATATTGGTATTGCTACTTTTGGATGTATCATAGGTAAGGATGTAAGTTTTGTTCTCGTCAACCGTTATACTTTCCGGATTTGCATCATCTGAAAAATTACTTTCATCCTCACCACTTGTAAAGGTTTCATCATTACTTCCTGTCTCAGCTGCTTCCTCGCTGTCTGGCGGAGTCATATCAATCGAATCACTGTCATTTACAGTTTCATCTGCTTCAACGGATGCCGCTTCGGAATCACTGGCAGTACTTTCTGTTGCAGTTACTGTCATATCAGCTGACTCCTGAATCGTACTACTTACATACACATAACACTGTGTAGCTTTTGTACCAGCTATATCCCAAGATGAATTATCCAAATATTCTGTATCATTCAGCTTATGAGCACCGTTTTTATTAGCATACAATTCCTTTCCGGACCAATTATATGTGTCATTAAACTTTACAATATCCGCATCACCCGGATAATACAGTTCTGTTTTGTATGTCTGTGTATCAGCTGCTGGTTTCCAGGCTGTATATCCGCTCAGTATTCCCTCATTTTTCTTTCTTGTTTCATATACTCGCCAGATTGGTTCTGTCACTTCCGTATCTGTTCCGATTGCCCGAAGCTGTGTTTCATTTCCAATCAGAATGTAATTTTTATCACCGATCTTTTTTACCACCTGACCGAAATAGTTTCTTCCTTCATAATCAGATGGATATGCATTTGTGATATTCTGAGTTGTCTCCTCTGTACCAGCCTTGTTTGCAAGAAGCTCCGGTGTTTCTGTTGTAAAGGAAGAAGCGAGCACATAATTATGTGTTTTGCTGTAAGTAAGATAGGAACCGTCTTCCAGTGTAAAAACCTGACCCATTCCTACCTTTTCTGCAATATAATCCTCGCTCATTACAGGTTCGCTGTCTGAAGATTCCCCTTTCATCAATTCAAGCTGGTAGCGGTTATACACATAAATGGTATCGATTTCTGCATTATATACGGTATTGTCCGTGCGCTCGGCTGCTGAAGCGATGCTACCTGTAAAATCTGATGGGAAGTTCCAGACATTTTCATTATCTATCGGAATATCATTCATCAAACAATAGGAAGCGTCTGATGCATAGGTAAGTTCTGCACCATCTGCAAGAACCTTATCCCCTTCACCAACATTTCCATCTTTGTCTCCGGAAAACATCTGTGTTCCTGTACCGATTTGCAGAAGTTGCTGGTAATTGTAGATACATATTTTTCCATCTTCATAATCTGGATTTGCTTCTTCCAAAGTATCTGAGGTGTTTTCATCCTCGATAATTGTTTCTTCTCCATCTGTAAATCCTTGATCTTCAGAATTACCAAATTCCTCTGTTACTTCAGAACTAATATCTGTATTTGGCTCTGATTCTCCTTCAAAAGAATCAGGAATATCACTTTCCGTGATATCAGATATTTCAGATGTATCACTGCTGAAACCATCCTGTTCCGATATATCTGTAATTTCACTATTGGTCTGCACATTCATTCTTTCTGAATCTTCAGCATTCGCAACTACGACTTGCGAAGATAATAATGTAACACACAGAACAACTGCTGTAATTCGTCTTAAAACACTCAATTTCTTGTTCACAAAATCGCCTCAAATCTTCTGTCATGCTTGACTTTTTGTTACTTTTAACCACTCTGGCTGCTTTGCTGCCGCCGTCAAGCACTGGATCAGTTTTTTAGAAAACGCTCCGCATTCACCATTTGAAATCATCCGTATCGCCTCTTCTGGTTCATATTTTCTTTTGTATGGCCTCTCATTGATCAGAGCATCGTATGCATCAACAATTCCCACAACCTGTGCACAGATCGGGATAGCATTTCCTTTTAAACCATCCGGGTATCCTGAGCCATCATATCTTTCATGGTGATGTCTGCATATTTCATAGCTATATTGGTTCAGCTTTTCCGTTGTTACGCCATCTGGAAATCTTTTGGTCATTGCTGCTCCTGTTAACGGATGCTGTTTCACCACATTCATTTCTTCCCGTGTTAGTTTTCCATTTTTATTTAAAATTTCAATCGGTACTTTTATCTTTCCGATATCATGAATCGGTGCCAAATGAGATACTGACACAATTTCTTCATCTGTAATCCCGTATTCCGGATAATTTTTCTGTAGCTGAAGATATACCTGCTTTGTATAGAAGCTGATATCATCTTGATACCCTGATTCAACTAACTGATTATGATTTAATACAGTGGTTAAAAGTGATACCATATCCCAATACTGCTTTGCCATATCCTGTTCTTTTTTTATGAGTTCTCTTTCCATCTTTATAACCGTGTTCTGGACAATCTTCTCATTATGTAAGGTGATAATTGCAGTATTCTCATTTGCATCTATATATTTTTTTGCTTCCATCCAAACATATGCATTCTTATCTTTTCCAGTAATTCTGCGATATGGAAGATCTTTTTCCATACATCCATCAACTAGTCTTTCTTCTAATCCTTCACTTGATAAGAAGTCATGAACCTTTTTTTTGTCAGAAGCATACACGTATCTTTCTACATATTGGCTTATGAACTCTTCATAGCTTTCTGTTTTCCTTACTTTCTCATACACTTCACGGATATGCGAGTACACACACTCGTAGCTTTTTTTCTTTAAGTTCAGCTTTAACACAACATAAAATCGTCCAAAATATTCATCTTCTCCAGGACGGATAACGTCTGAAGCCTTTATGCTCTCTAATTTATTATTGTATGTATTCTGCAAACTTAACAATTTTTTATGTATCTTGCAGGTATCTTCTAAATTTCTGGAACAAAAACGATCTTCTTCCAAACAACGATTAATTGCCATTGTTTCCTCTACACACGATATAATTTCCATCAGAGAAATATTTTCCGGTTGTTTTGCCAGCATGTAGCCACCATTTGTACCTTCACAGGCTTTTATGATTCCTGCTTGCTTTAACTTTTTTGTTATTTTTGGAATATAACTGGATGGAACACTTAGTTCCTGAGATAATTCTGATGTAGAGATCATCTGCCTTTGTGCTGCCAGATAACATACGATTCTGATAGCATAATCCGTTGTACTTGTAAGCTGCATAGTTTTTCCCCTTCCCTTAACTAAACTAAACTATTTCAAGTATTAGTTCGTCCTAAAAAAAATAGTGGGTTCCTGTCGGACGATGAAATTGATTATTCAAAAATTTCCATCAATTTCATCAAGATATGGGGGTCGTTCTACTCTATCATCAGATATAAGATCTAGAATTCTATAAATAATAATATCGCAACATATAGTAATGCGATGATGGGTTTTCAATATAATTTTTTCTCATTGTCTATTTGAATCAGAGAATGTTTCTCATCAACGTTCTGAATTGTATCCCATTTGTGGTTTTTTTATAATGTTATAAATAGGAAAGATTTTTTTTATTTTTTTGTAAAATCTATTCCATCGTATCGATATTCTTCTAATATCTTGTTATGAACTTCGTTCAAAAAAAAAGAAACCATGCCTCAACACGATTTCTCTTTCTTTTTCTATTCTATTTCTTTTAACATTTTATAAATAATCAGGCCATTACTGACTGCCAGCACTTCATTTGCATTGTCAAAATTAATTCCGGAAATTTGTTTTATTTTTTCAAGCCTGTAAGATATCGTTCTATAATGAACAAACATTGCACCTGCAGTTTTCTTGATGCTTTGGTTATTTCTAAGATACATCTGCAAGGTTGTTATCAATTCTCCCTTATGTTCATCATCATATAAATATAATTTCTTTAATGTTTCCG
>OLNC01001199.1_pt1 | contig 16217 bp, 17 predicted proteins | sample 1672011 | NCBI WGS metagenome assembly OLNC01 (sample SAMEA3136636, study PRJEB25190) | human gut metagenome | biome: human gut; feature: human-associated habitat; material: faeces | place: Austria | collected 2013 | reverse complement strand
GGAAAACGTGTATAATACTAAAGTACGCGGTCAAGCATGTTCCGCGCACGGAAAAAGCCAAGGCGGTTGGAATATACCGTGGAATATGCGAGCGGACAGGTCTGCGCGGCGAGACACCGTGAACCATGTCAGGCGGGGGACCGAGCAGCATTAAGCGGATCGTCTGGTGCGATGCAGGCTGCCTGTCCGTTCACATATTCTACGTTCCAATCGTCTTTTTCTTTTATCACCCACAAAGAAAGGAGCGCCGCCGTTTGTATAAAGCGTTATACAGAAAATATCGTCCGCAGCAGTTTTCCGATGTCGTCGGTCAGCCGCAGGTGACGGTCACGTTAAAAAACGAACTGATGGCCGGGCGCATTTCGCACGCATATCTGTTCACCGGCTCGCGCGGCACGGGAAAAAAGACCTGCGCAAAAATTCTGGCGAAGGCGGTCAATTGCTTGGATCCCCAAAACGGCGATCCGTGCGGCAAGTGCGACGTGTGCAGAGGACTGGATGACGGCTCTGTTTTGGACGTTGTAGAGCTGGACGCCGCGAGCAACAACGGCGTAGACAGCATCCGCGCGCTCATTGAAGAATCCAACTTCACGCCGACTACGGCGAAATACCGCGTATATATCATCGATGAGGTGCACATGCTCTCCGTTTCGGCGTTCAATGCCCTCTTAAAAACGCTCGAAGAACCTCCCGCACACGTCATTTTCATTTTGGCGACGACCGAAGTCCATAAGCTGTTGCCGACGATTTTATCGCGCTGTCAGCGTTTTGACTTCCGCCGCATCGCGCCGGAGGACATCGCAGGGCGCCTTGAGTGGGTCTGCACGCAGGAAAATGTGACAATCGACCACGATGCCGCGATGCTCATCGCCGTTACGGCAGACGGCGGCATGCGCGACGCGCTTTCCATTTTGGATCAGTGCATCGGCCGCAGCGACGGGCACGTGACGTATGGGCTCGTTGCGGAAACGGCAGGCCTTGCGGGGCGTGGGCACTTAATTGAACTCGCCGAGTGCATTCGCACGGGCGACCGCACCGCGGCACTCGAAAAGATCGACGCGCTGTATAAGTCTTCCAAAGACATGGGCAGGCTGTGCGAGGAGCTTGCGGGCTTTTTCCGCAATTTGATGCTCATCAAAACGATGAAGGACGCAAGCGGGCTTGTAAATGCCGTTGGCGAAGAGCTGGAAGCCATGACCAAAACGGCGCTTTCCATGGAGCTTTCAACGATTCTGCACGCACTCGATGCGTTCCAGTCCGCGCAGTCGCGCATGAAGACTATGAATAAGCGCACGGAAATGGAAATGACGTTTATCCGTCTTTGCACGCCGGAAATGGATACCTCGCCCGCAGCACTTTTGCGCCGCATTGAAGCTTTGGAGCGCAGCGGCCTGCGCCGTCCCATCACCCCGGCACCGAGTGTACCCGCGGCTGAAGCACCGGCAGCACCGGTACAACAGCCCGAGACACCACAGAACAACGCACCTGTGCAGCCCGCGGTAAAGGACAAGCCGCAGTCCACAGAGGAGCTTGCAAAAAATGCACAGCCGTTCGACGGCTGGTCGGACATTATCGGCTATATGGAAAATTACTCAAAATCGGTGGCGTCGGCATTCAAGGGTTCAGCGGCGTACATCAGCGGCGACTACATGCTCATCGAAGCGCCGCAGATTGCGTTTGATCTCTTGAAACGTGCCAGCCAGAGAGAAAAGATCCGCGAGGCCATTCAGCAGGTGACCGGGCGTGTGTATAAGCTCGGCCCTTATAAGCCGCCCGCAGCGGACGGCGAAAAACCGAAAGATCCGCTCGACGCCTTTTTGCACGATATGCGCGAAGCCGGCGTGGAGATCGAAGAAAAATAAATTTAAAAACCACACAGTAAGGAGTCTTAACTATGAAAGCACGTTTACCGCAGGGTATGGGCGGCGGCGGAGCCGCAAATTTGCAGCAGCTTGCACGCCAGGCACAGAAGATGCAGGAGCAGATGGAGCAGATTACCACGGAGCTTGAAGCGAAGGAATACACCGCGGCCGCAGGCGGCGGAGCCGTTTCCGCAACCGTAACGGGCAAAATGGAAGTAAAGAATATCGACATCAAGCCGGAGGTCATCGACCCTGATGATGCCGAGATGCTCGGCGACCTCGTCGCTGCTGCCGTCAACGAAGCACTGCGCGCAGCCGCAAACGAGAAAGAGGAGAAGCTTGGCGCAATCTCCGGCGGCATGAGCCTTCCGGGCATCCTCTAATGGCCGGTTATCACGTACCGCCGCTCGAACGGCTCGTCGATAAATTTGAGAGCTTGCCGGGCGTGGGGCATAAGTCCGCACAGCGCATTGCGTATGCCGTGCTCAACATGGATAAAGCGGATGCTGAAAGCTTTGCGCAGGCAATCATCGACGCGCATGAGCAGATCCATTACTGCTCCGTGTGCTGCAATTTGACGGACGGCGACCTTTGCCCCGTGTGCCGCGATGAAAGCCGAGACCGCTCGGTTATCTGCGTGGTGGAAGACCCACGCGACGTGTTCGCACTGGAGCGCACAAATGAGTTCCACGCGACCTACCACGTGCTGCACGGTGCCATTTCGCCGCTTGGCGGCATCGGGCCGGATCAGCTCAAAATAAAAGAGCTTTTGCGTCGCGTGCAGGACGGCACCGTGCAGGAGGTCATCATGGCGACGAACCCGACCGTTGAGGGCGAAGCGACCGCCATGTACATTTCGCGCCTGTTAAAGCCGCTCGGTATCCGCGTAACGCGTCTTGCGTACGGCATCCCGGTCGGCGGCGACCTCGAATATGCCGATGAAGTGACGCTTTCCCGCGCCATTGAGGGCAGACAGGAGCTGTAAAATCGATTTCGCGTTGACAAAACCGCGAAAGTGGTGTATAGTAAATCACACACAAAGCAGAAGGGGGCAGGCCAAGTGGCAAAAACAGAATTTAAAACGATTGCCCAGAACAAAAAGGCCTACCACGACTACTTTGTGGAGGAGACCCTTGAAGCGGGCATTGAGCTTTGCGGCACAGAGGTGAAATCGCTGCGGCAGGGCAGATGCAACTTAAAGGACGCGTGGTGCTCTGTTGTGGACGGTGAAATGCTCTTAAACGGCTGCCATATCAGCCCGTATGAGCAGGGCAACATCTTTAACCGTGATCCCATGCGGGTGCGCCGTTTGCTCATGCACAAGCGCGAGATCATGCGGCTTTTTGGCCTTTCCAAAACCGTCGGTTATTCGCTCATTCCGCTTTCCGTGTACTTTAAGGGTTCGCGGGTGAAGGTGCAGGTCGGTCTGTGCAAGGGCAAAAAGCTCTACGATAAGCGTGCCGATATGGCCGCGCGTGATGCCCAACGCGATATTCAGCGTGCGCTGAAAGAGAAAAACAGATAAAAGCGGTAGCAATATCGCTTTTTATATGGGGATGTAAAGGTTTCGACGGGGACTGGAAGCCCTGGTAAGCGAGTAGCGGTGCGGGACCGCTATAAAATCCGCAAACTTAAAATTAAACGACAACAATACAGTTGCTGTTGCTGCTTAATTAAGCAGCCGTTCTTACCCGTAGGACCGCGGACGGGATAAGAGCGTCACTTAGCGGTGCACGTGAACGGGCCCACGCCTTTAAGCCCGTCATGATCTAAAGGCTACTGATGCGCAAAGCCTGCTGTTCGGCGGTGCGCGGAGGGAATGTCAAAAGAGCCGCTACACTCGTAGAAAGCCCCGGTAACCGGTTTTCGGACGCGGGTTCGATTCCCGCCATCTCCACCAGAAAAAGGTCTTTGTCATTTTTGACAAAGACCTTTTTCAGTGAAATTCGCCTTGCGGCGAGTGAAATAATAACCTGCGGTTATTGTAAAATTGCTTCGCAGTGAAATGCACTGCGCGCGTTAAGGGCGAATTTAATAACAACTGCAAGTTGTTTTCACATTGCGATGAAGGAGCAGTATTTCACTTGACAGTTTTTAGGTGGATTTACTATAATGAATTTAAGATTAAAGTCGCATTTTAGATAGTACTTGCATGCGGAAAGGAGATATGGTGATGAAACAGTGGCCGTATCATTTTCAAAGCTCTATGTCGAATGTATTGGTGATCGTTGCAGCTTTAATGGCGATTTTCCTTGTGATTTATGGTTTATACCGAATATTGCGTAACCCTTTTCATTATCCATATTTTGTGCGTTCTTTTGATGTATCTCGGAAGAGAAATGTAGACATTGAAGATTATATAGATAAGTATTTGTGTAGTGAATTTGGCTGGAATTGTATAGTGAAACACCATAATACGATCATAAATTGGAAGAAAAGAACGGAGAGTTACATTCAAACTTGTGTATTGAAAAAGAGGCGTACTCGCCAGTTTTATGAAATCATAGATGACAATTTTGCTTTTCGCTTTAAAACGGTTAGAGATCAAACAAGATACAGACAGCAAAATTACGTGAAGACATCCTATAAAGTGTCCGTGCTTGATTCTGAAATAGCTGTTGATTGGGACTGGCTTGTACAACGTCATAGAAAATTAGAGAGAATAGGGTTTGAAGCGACACTGAAAGAATACCATAGTCGAGATCAGCGGCGACAGATGACAAAAGAGTTACGCCAACAGATCATGAAACGGGATCACTATACATGTCAAAATTGCGGAAAGTACATGCCGGATGGAGTAGGACTCCAAATCGACCATATTATTCCGATTTCAAAAGGCGGAAAAACGGTTGCTTCTAATTTGCAGGTGCTGTGTTCAAAATGTAATGGCAGAAAGGGGAATAGAAGAACGACATAAAGAAAGAACACAAATCGTGAACAGTTAGTTTAAAACGATTTGTGTTCTTTTTGCTTTTAAATTAAAATATAAGCTTTTTTAGTTCTCCTCAACCATCGCTCTCAAAAGTTCAATTTCGGCTTTGTAGCCGGGGAGTTCGTTTGGAGTTTCGAGATAAAAGGGGAGGCGGCGCAGGGCAGGGTGATTGATGATGCGGCGGAACGCTTCCGTGCCAATCTTGCCCTCGCCGATCTTTGCGTGGCGATCTTTGTGAGAGGAAAGCCCGAAGATGCTGTCGTTAATGTGTACCGCTTTCAGGCGGTTAAGCCCAATCACGCGGTCAAACTCTGCCAACACACCGTCGAGGTCGTTTACAATGTCATACCCGGCATCGAACACGTGGCAGGTATCGAGGCACACGCCCATGTGGTCGGAAAGCGTTACGCGGTCCAGAATTTCACGGAGTTCCTCAAAATGAGAGCCGACTTCCGTGCCCTTGCCCGCCATGGTCTCGAGTAAAACCGTGGTGGTCTGTTCGGGAGATAAAATGGCGTTCAGCGTTTCGCTGATCTGTGTGACGCCGGTCTCGATGCCTTGTCCAACGTGACTGCCGGGGTGGAAGTTATAGAGATTGTGCGGTGTGGCTTCCAGACGCTTCAAATCATCCTGCATCGTTTCGCGGGCAAATGTGCGGGTGTCTTCGTTTGCGGAGCAGGGATTGATCGTATACGGCGCGTGGGCGAGCAGCACGGCAAAGTGGTTTTCCACCGCTAACTCGTTTAACTTCTGTGCGTCGTTCAGATCAAGCGGCTTTGCGCGGCTGCCGCGCGGGTTTCGCGTGAAGAACTGGAACGTATCCGCGCCGATGGAAAGTGCCGTTTTGCCCATGGCATAGTAGCCTTTAGAGGCAGAAAGATGACAACCGATGTGCAGCATGGCTTATTCCTTGGAGTTCCAGTTTTTGTAGATCTCTTTTGTGGAACGCACCATTTCCTGCGCAAAATCGGAAACATATTTGCGGTTATAGAACGCCTTTGTGCGGTCGTTCGGCATCATTTCGAGCAGCTCTTCTTCAGAAAGTTCGCGGTATTGGTTCTCAAACACGATGGAGCTCTTTGCAAAACGAGTTGTCTGCTTTCTTTCCTTTTGCTGCTGGGTGGGATAGCCGAAGACCAGCATGCAAAGCGGTGCGACCTGCGGGGGCAGGTTTAAAAGCTCTTTGTGAATCTCGAAGTTCTCCACAATGTCGCCGATATAGCAGGAACCGATGCCGAGACTTTCCGCGGCGATGCAGGCCGTGTGTGCGGCGATGACGGCATCCTCCGTTGCAAGCACCATGTTGCTGAGCTCCGGCGCGGGAATGTCCTCGCAGCCCGCCATTTTGAACTTTCTGTACCAACGGTGGTAATCTGCACAGAAAATGAGCACCATTTTCGCCTGTGCAATGAACGGCTGATGATCACAGGTTTCGGCAAGCTTATCCTTAATGGACTGATCCGTCACGTCAATGATGGAGTACGGCATGCAGTTGCCGCCGGTCGGTGCGCGCATGGCAGCGGCGAGGATAATATCTTTGATTTCGGGTGTGATCTCTTTATCCTCAAAAACACGGACGGACTTGCGGTTCATCAAAACCTGAATCGTTTCATTCATTTTTAAGACCCCTTCCAAATTGTTGTAATCAAGCTGCTAACAGTATAGCACAATAAAGCATCCGTGTAAAGGAAAATATTGAACCGAAGTGCACGGGAAAACGGTACTATGGGTTGACAAATTTAACAGCGGGGTTATAATAATATCAAAGAGGCGTATGAGGAGTGCGGCTATGGAATTGCATGAACTGATGGGAAAATTACATAAGCTAGAGCTTGTGCAACAGCTTGCGCATCGGCGTGGGGCGCAGGAGCATGGTCTGTATTTCGGCCAGATGCCTGTGCTGGATTTCATTGCGGCAAATCCCGGGTGTACACAGGTGCAGGTGGCAGACCATCTGCGCGTCAGCCCGGCTTCCATTGCGCTCTCTACAAAGCGTTTGCAGAAGGCGGGGTATCTCACAAAAGAAGTGGATGCCGAAAACTTACGCTGCAAGCGGCTTTATATCTCAGAAGAAGGGCAAAGGGCCTGTGCCATGTGCCGCGAGCGGTTAGACCAGATTGACGCGGTGGCGTTTCAGGGCTTTTCGGAAGAAGAACTTGAAGCGTTTTCCGCTTTTTTGGATCGCGTGACGCTCAACATGACGGGCGAGAGCGAGAATGTTGTGAGCGGCGAATTGTTCGGCCATTTGTGCCGGGAGCTCGATGCCATTGAAAAAGAGGCGAAGAAAAGCTGATTTTCTGGTAAAGTTGTGTTTTTTACCATCTGATTTGCAAAAAATATCAAATACATTCCTGCGCTCTTTCATTATAATAAGGGCGTAAACACAGAGGCGATACCACAATGCCGGTCAATCGGGCAAAATTTCACTTCGATAATACATACGCCGGTATGGATATGCTGTACGGGCCATATGTTCTGTATCAGATTGGGGACTTAAGCTGTGAAGCAGGTTACCAGACCTTTGAGCACGAGCAGGCGGTCTATGAGATTACATATGTGCTTTCCGGCACCGGTGCATTTTATGTAGATGATACGGTGTACACCATGCAGAAGGGTGACCTGCTCCTTGTGCGCAAGGGACAGATGCACAACATCATCTCGGCGGAGATCGAACCGCTGCGTTTCTTTTATCTCGGCTTTGATTTTGTGGAGCCGATCGTAAATGAGAAGATTGCACAGCTTAAGAGTTTTTTTGATACGAACGAGCAGGTGCAGTTTCATAACGCGGTCAGCTTACAGGACACGTTCATGCGCGTGCTTTCCGAATTCATTTCGGACGACGTACTCTCGAACCTTTTGATTGAAGCGTACATGCAGGAGATCATCTGCGGCGTATACCGCATTTTCAGCCGAAAGTTCTACAAAAACTACTTACTGATCGGCAGCAATAATTCCGATGAAAAGCTCGTCTACGATGTCATCAATTACATTGATGTGCACCTTGAGTCCATGGAAAACCTCAGCGCGCTCAGTGCGGAGTTTGGGTACAGTTATACCCACATTGCGCAGAAGTTCTCTGCGTTTACGGGCGAAAGCCTGAAATCCTATCACACAAAGCGGCGCTTTGAAAAATCAAACGAGTATCTTCGCCAGGGGTATTCCGTTACAAAAGTCGCCGAGCTGATGGGCTTCAAATCGATCCATGCGTTCAGCCGCGCCTACAAAAAATATGTGGGCATGGCGCCGCGTGAATATAAAAAATGGGCCGAGGAGGATAAAAAGAATCTTCCGCAGCCCGCAGAAAATTCTTAAAGGAGTTGTATTCCAATGAAAGTTGCCGTTATTGGTTGCGGTACGATCGCAAATGCAGCACACATCCCGTCTTACATGAACAACCCGGAGGCAGAAATCAAGTATTTCTGCGACATCATCCCGGAGCGCGCACAGGCTGCCGTTGAAAAGTACGGCTGCGGCACCGCTGTTGTGGATTATCACGATGTCCTGGCAGACCCGGAAGTTGAAGCTGTTTCCGTCTGCACCCCGAACAATGTTCACCCGACCATTTCCATTGACGCATTGCGCGCAGGCAAGAATGTTCTGTGCGAGAAGCCGGCTGCAAGAACCTACAAGGAAGCCCTTGAGATGCAGAAGGTTCAGCACGAGACCGGCAAAGTGCTCAATATCGGCGTTGTCAACCGTTTCAATGACAGCGTTAACCTCATCAAAAAGTATATCGACGACGGCAAGCTCGGCGATATCTACCATGTACATGCCAGCTTCCGTGCACACCGTTCCATTCCGGGCCTCGGCGGCGCGTTCACCACAAAGGCGATTGCAGGTGGCGGTGCTCTGATTGACTGGGGTGTACATTACCTTGATATCGTTATGTACTGCTGCGGCGACCCGAAGGTTAAGACCGTTACGGGCGAAGCCTTCTGCGAGCTTGGCAAGGACATGAAGGGCTACGCATACACCGACATGTGGGCAGGTCCCCCGAAGTACGACGGCACCTACGATGTAGACGACTCCGTTGTCGGCATGATCCGCACCGAAGGCCCGGTCATCTCTCTGCACGGCGCTTGGGCGCAGAACATCGGCGAAAACGAGTGTTACATCGACTTCATGGGCGATAAGGGTGGCATCCGTCTCCAGTACGGCAAGGATTTCACCGTTTACAGCTCCGAGTACGGTGCACTCACGGAGTATAAGCCTGTCTTTAAGATGCGCGACCACTTCCAGAACGAGATTGACGCATTCATCGACTGCATCAAGACCGGCAAGAAGCTGCCGTCTCACATCGACACCGTTATCATCACGGCACAGATGATGCAGGCGATTTACGATTCCTCCGAGCAGCACAAAGAGATCACGCTGGGCTAAACTCCCTGTGCATTAAGAAAGGAAATTGCTTATGTATCCCTTTTCTATCGGCGTTCTGATGGACGGCTTCCGCACCGATACGCTCACGGCTCTCGATAAAGCTGTTGCAGTCGGCGCGACCGGCATTCAGGTTTACGCAACAAGAGGCGAAATGTCGCCCGAGAATATGAACGCAGAAGCACGCCGCGAATTTTTGAAGCGCGTGAAGGATCACGGCCTGACGATCTCTGCGTTGTGCGGCGACCTCGGCCACGGCTTCAACGACCCGAAGCTGAACCCGGAGCTCATTGAAAAATCCAAACGCATCGTAGACCTTGCAAAGGACCTCGAGACCGACGTGATCACAACGCATATCGGCGTTGTGCCGAGCGACCCGAGCCACCCGCGCTATGCAATCATGCAGGATGCTTGCGGCCAGCTTGCGGCGTATGCAGACTCCATGCAGGCACACTTCGCCGTGGAGACCGGTCCGGAGATTGCAACGACGCTGAAGGGTTTCCTTGACAGCCTCCATTCCAAGGGTGTTTCCGTCAACCTTGATCCGGCAAACTTTGTCATGGTCACGGGTGACGACCCCGTGCAGGCGGTCTACACGCTGAAGGATTACATTGTGCACACACATGCAAAAGACGGCAAGCGGCTGCATTATGTCAGCCCGGAGATCCTGTACGGCATGGAGGAATCCGACATGCTGAACGACGCTTCCTTCATTGAGCTTCCGCTCGGCGAAGGCGACGTTGATTTCCCGGCGTACTTCAAGGCGCTGAACGACATCGGCTACAAGGGCTTCCTGACGATTGAACGTGAAGTCGGCGACGACCCTGAGGGCGATATCCGCAAGGCGGCAGATTACATCCGCAGCCTGATTTGATTTAAAAAGCAAAGAAGGAGAACGGTTTCGACCGCTCTCCTTTTTGCATCATAAAAGCCAAAAGGAGGAACGGAAAATGGCCAAAAAACGTGAGGTGTGGGACGCGGTGGACGAAAACGGGGAACTGCTCGGCTTTGATCTATACCGCGATGAATGGGGCAAAAAGCCCATACCGGAGGGTGCGCACCACCGTGTGGTGGAGATTTTCACCGTTACAAAGCAGGGCGAGGTTTTGTGCACGCAGCGCGACCCGAAAAAGCGGATTTTCGCGCTGAAATGGGAGGTGACCGGCGGCTCCGTTGTAAAAGGCGAAAAACCGCTTGCAGGCGCGGTGCGGGAGCTTAGGGAAGAGACCGGCATCGTAAAGCAGCCGGAAGAGCTGACCTTTTTGCTGCGTCTGACGCATGGCCCAACGGTGTTTTACGTGTATGCCGCAACGGTTGAAAGCGCGGATATCCCAATTACGCTGCAGGCGAATGAAACGATCGATTACAAATTTATACCGTATGACAAATTCTGCGATTTCGTACAGTCCGAGACGTTTGCCGCTTCCCTTCGGGAGCGTTTTCCGGCGTATCAAAACGCTCTCGAAACGTATGTAAGCAAGTTTTGAAAGACGCAACTTGCAAAAAATGACGGAGAAAAAATCAATTATTCATTTGTATGCTTTCCTGTTGAATTTTGGTGTTTGCTGTGTTAAAATCTCAGACGGACTAAAAACAGGCGGCTTGCCTGCAATGAGGAAAGTTGGCGCAGTATGAATAACCCGATTCAAAATGTTAAGGAAAAGCTTACAAAACAGAATTTAAAGACGTTTATGCTCATCACGCTCGGCACCTTTGTTTTTGCCATCGGCACTTATTTCTTTAAATTTCCGAATAATTTTTCCACCGGCGGCGTGAGCGGTATCTCTATTCTGCTCGGTCATATTTTTCCGTCGTTCTCCACAGCGGGTATCATGTGGATTATCAATATCATCTTGCTCATCGTCGGTTTTATCATTTTGGGACGCGGTTTCGGTGTGCTTACCGTGTATTGCAGCATGCTGCTTTCGTTTTTGACGTGGCTGCTTGAAAAGCTCGTTCCGCTTTCTAAGCCGCTTACCGACCAGCCGTTCCTCGAGCTGTGCTACGGCATGATGCTGCCGGCGGTCGGTTCGGCGATCCTCTTTAACTGCAACGCTTCGAGCGGCGGCACGGATATTGTTGCGATGATCCTCAAAAAGTACACGAGTCTTGATATCGGCAAAGCGCTGCTCGTCAGCGATACGCTCATCGCGTTTTCCGCGATGTTTGTATTCGATATCCGCACAGGCCTGTTTTCGTTGCTCGGTCTTGCTATCAAGGCGTTCATGGTCGATTCCGTGATTGAAGGTATTAACCTTTGCAAATATTTCTCCATTGTCACCACGCACCCGGAGGAGATTTGTGATTACATCATTCACAAGATGAACCGCAGTTCGACCATTGTGGATGCCACAGGCGCGTATTCGCATGAGGGGTGCAAGGTTGTCATGGTTGCGTGCAGACGCGGTGAAGCTGTGAAGCTCCGCGCGTATGTCCGTTCCGTCGATAAAAAGGCATTTATGTTCATCACGAATACGAGCGAGATCATTGGAAAAGGCTTCCGTTCTGTTGAATGACCGTACATAAAAGTTTTTGGCAGTGCATCGTTTCGGTGTGCTGTTTTTTTTACAGGCGAAAATTTAATTTAGTATTGACTTAATTAAAATTCGTGCTATAATTTAATTTAGCAAATGCTTAATCAGGAGGACGCTATGGGTTCAACGGCTATGATGTTCAAAGCACTGGCAGATGAAAACCGCCTTTTGCTGCTGCGCCTTTTGCTGAGCCGCAACTGTTGCGTGCGCGCACTGGCAAGACAGCTGGATATTTCGGAAGCGGCGGTTTCACAGCATTTAAAAGTTCTGCGTGAAGCGGGGCTCATTTTCGGCGAAAAGTGCGGTTATTTCATGCACTACACCGTCAATCGCGCGGCGCTTAAAGAGCTCAGCAGCCAGCTCTCTCGCATGGCGCTTTCTGCAGAGCAGTTGCCCTGCACACCGCAGCATGGCGGGTGCAGCCGTGCGGAATATGACAAATGCCGAAACGCGGCGCAGCCGCAGACGGAGCACATTCTGCATGTAGCAGAAAATAGGATGTTTGATTTGAAAGGAAGCATGAACATGAAAATCGCGGTAACGTATCAGAACGGACTGGTTTTCCAGCATTTCGGCCATTCCGAAGCATTTAAGATCTATGAGATCGAGAACGGCGAAGTTAAAAATGCAGAGGTCGCGCCCACAAACGGCAGCGGCCACGGTGCACTGGCTGGCTTTTTGAAGCAGCACGGCGTGAATGCGCTCATCTGCGGCGGCATCGGCGGCGGTGCGCGCACGGCGCTTGCAGAAGCGGGCATCGAGTTGTATCCCGGTGTTTCCGGCAGCGCGGACGCGGCGGTCAATTCGCTGCTGAACGGCACACTGCTCTATAACCCGGATACTGTCTGCGCACACCATCACCACGAGGACGGTCATGACTGCGGCAGCCATAGCTGCGGGGAAGATAAGCACGGCTGCGCGGGCAATCATTGATTTACCGGAAGGGTCATCTCGGCATTTGCTGCGATGACCTTTCTTTTTCTTTACAAACCGCGAAACTGTTTGAAAATACGCGATTTCTGTGTTATACTATACGCAGAGTTTGAAATTTATTTACGGGAGGACAAGCATGTCGAATCCGTACAGAGAGGAATTTATCTCCATTTATACACAGAATATCACGCGCGAGGGCTCGCAGAAGCTTTTGGCGTGGCTGGATACCACCGATTTTTACACCGCGCCGGCAAGCACAAAGTTCCACTGTGCCTGCGAAAGCGGCCTTGTGATGCACAGCCTGAATGTCTACAAGGCGATGCGCGAGCGTTGGTTTGACGAGGGCGACAGTGAAGAAAGCTTTGCGATATGTGCGCTGCTGCACGACGTGTGCAAATCGCAGTTTTATAAGACCTCCACGCGCAATGTGAAAAATGACGAAACCGGGCAGTGGGAAAAGCGTCCGTTTTACACGGTGGACGATGCATTCCCGTTCGGTCACGGTGAAAAATCCGTTTACCTCATCGAGCGTTTTATGCGTCTAAAGCCCGTGGAGGCCATGGCAATCCGCTGGCACATGGGTGGCTTTGACGATGCGGCGAAGGGCGGCAGCTTTGCCATCAGCCTGGCGTTTGACCGCTATCCGCTCGCCGTGAAGCTGCACATGGCTGATTTGGAATCAACCTATCTGCGCGAAAAAGGCACCTCCGATGTGCGCTGAGAGGCGGTGAGCAGATGATCGCGATACAAACTGCAAATTTAACGAAAAAATACGGCGACATCATTGCGATAAATTGCGTGGACCTTGAAGTGGAAGCCGGGGAGATCGTCGGCTGCCTCGGCCCGGAGAGATCCGGCAAAACGACGCTGCTGCGCCTTTTAACGGGTCTTGTGCGCCCGACGCTCGGCGACAGCACAGTTCTGGGACTTTCTTCTGTGAAAGAGAGTCGCAAACTGCGCGCGAAAAGCGGTATCGTTACCGATACGGCGGCCTGCATTGGCAGCATGAGCGCTCTGGAAAACCTGCTGATGTTCGCTTCCATGTATGGCATGCGCAAGGAGCAAGCCCGTACACATGCGGCGCAGCTTTTGAAGAAGCTTGACCTTTGGAACGCGCGCGACCGCAAGGTCTACACGTTTTCCGCAGAGATGTGCCGCCGGTTATCGCTGGCGCGTGCGCTTGTGCATCACCCGCAGATCGTGTTTTCGGACGGTTTGCCCGGCGGCGAGCAAGCGGTATCGGACGCGATGGTGCTGCGTACACTTTCGGATTACGCAAAGGAAACCGGCGCCACGGTGTTGCTTTGCACCGATCATCTTGAAAGCGCGGAGGAGATCTGCACAAGCTTTGCGGTGCTGGAGCACGGCTTTTTACGGGCGAGCGGCGACCTTTCGATGCTTACGGCCGCTTCCGAATTGACGCCTATGGCGGTAATCCGCGTGAGCGACACGCAGAAGATGCCGGAGGACTTCATACTGCATGATGGCGCGTGGGAAAAGCCAATCGAATCCGAAGCCGATATGCCGGAGCTTATTTCCGGGCTTGTGCGGGAGAATGTCGGCATTTACGAAGCATCCGTGTGTACGCCCACATTGCAGGATGTTTATTACGCGTTTGTGAAAAAGCCGGGAGAGGAGACACCGCATGAAGAAGCTGTTTTATAAGCTGTTTTCCAAAGCGGAACGTGCACTCATGATGAAGGACCTTTCCGCTTTGTGCCGCCGCAGGCTGATCTTGACGTTGCTCATCGCACTGCCGCTCGTTTTTGCGGTGGCGTTCCCGCTTTTGTTCCTGTTCGTTTCCGCTATGGTTTCGCCGGAATCCTCCGGTGTGGAGCAGTTTAAAAACCTGCTCGATAACATTCCGCAGGGGACGGACGAGCGCGCGCAGATGTTCTACATTTTCTCGGCGTTTATCTCGCCGATGCTGTTTATGCTCATTCCGCTTTTATCGGCAATCCTTACGGCTTCGTACACGTTTGCGGGCGAGCGGGCACACGGCACAATGGAAACGCTTCTGTTTGCGCCGTTCAGCGTGCGCCGCTTTTTGCAGGTGAAGGCGGCAAGCAGTGTTTTGGCTTCCGGGCTTGTCACGGCGGTTTCGTTTATTCTGTTCTTTGTCGCCACGGCTATCGGCGATATGGTTTTGAAAGCGCCGTTTTTCTTTGACCTTTCATGGTTCGTTCTGGCGTTTTTGCTCTCGCCGGCCATCACGGTGCTGGGTGTTACGTTTGCTGCGATGCTGACCGCGAAAGCGCGCTCCACAGCGGAATCCATTCAAATTTCCGGCTATATCGTGTTGCCGATTTTGCTCATCTTCATCGGGCAGATCATGGGTCTGTATCGCTTAAACAGTATTGCGCTTTTGATTTTGACAGCGATCATCGTTGGAATCGACCTGTGTTTATTCAACTTCGGGTTCCGGCGCTTCACAGCCGAAAAGCTGCTGACGCGCCCGCCGGAAAAGCCGCGAAAGGAGAAAACCAATGTCTATTGACCTGCACTGCCACACAAGATATTCGGATGGCTCCACGCCGCTTGAGGAGCTTATACAACTTGCTGCGCTCCGCGGCGTGACGACGTTCGCGCTCACCGACCACGATACCATGGCGGGCTGCGAATGCGCGTTGGAACTTGGGCGGGAAGCGGGCGTGACGGTGATTCCCGGCGTGGAAATTTCCGCTGCAGACCCGAAGCGACACGGTAAAGCGCATATCCTGTGCTATAAGCCGAAGAAGCCCGAAGTGTTGCTGCCGCTGCTGCAAAAAACGACGGACAGCCGCCATGCGGCGATGTTACGCTCCGTTGATAAAGTCTGCCGCTTGTATGCGATTCCGCGCGAGATGATTCTGCGCCGCGCGGAGGGCTCGACGAATATCTACAAGCAGCACGTTTTGCAGGCGTTAATGGACGCCGGCTACGCGAGTGAGATGTTCGGCGAGGTTTTTAAGAAGCTCTATGATTCCAAAACGGGCATCGCCTACGAGAAGGTGGATTATCCCGACATCGATACCGTGATGGATGCGGTTGACGCCGCAGAGGGCATCGCGGTTTTGGCGCACCCGAGCGAATACCACAGCATGGATCTTCTGCGCGAGCTGTGCAGAAACCACCGCATCCGCGGCATTGAAGTTTATCACCCGCGCAACACGGATGAGGATAAAGAGGAAATGCTGCGCTTAGCCGAAAAGTATGACCTTGCCGTCACCGGCGGCACGGATTATCACGGCTTTTACACGACAAAGAAAAATCCGGTCGGTACGTTCACGACGGCCGAATCCGAATTTGATAAATTATTTTCTGAATGAAAGGGAAATGCAAAATGAAGTATGATTTCACACCGAAAGGCGTATGTTCCAGAGGCATTCATGTAGAGCTCGACGGCGACGTTATCCGCTCCGTGAAATTCGATGGCGGCTGTAACGGCAATACGCAGGGCGTGGCAGCACTTGCGGTCGGCATGACCGTTGACGAATACGTAAAGCGCTGCAAGGGCATCAAGTGCGGCTTTAAGAACACCTCCTGCCCGGATCAGCTCGCGCTCGCACTGGAAGAAGCGCTCGCAGAGCAGAAGAAGGC
>OLNC01001194.1_pt1 | contig 16351 bp, 17 predicted proteins | sample 1672011 | NCBI WGS metagenome assembly OLNC01 (sample SAMEA3136636, study PRJEB25190) | human gut metagenome | biome: human gut; feature: human-associated habitat; material: faeces | place: Austria | collected 2013 | reverse complement strand
ACTATAATCTGCCAAAGACAGAAAATCCAAAAGTGCCACAGTGTCCGAAAGAGAAAGAAGATGCTATCAAGGCTGCCCTGAAATATTTTGCGATGATCTAAGAATATCGCTGATTTCAAGGAGGAATAACACATGAAAAGCACATTTGAAAAAATAGGTGGAACCTACACACTGGGAGTAGACGGAATTTACTATCCGAATCTTGTCAGTACAGATGAAGAACCGCATTATGGGAAATATGGAATAATGCGGAAAACGTATCTGAAAGAGCATCGTCCGGCAATGTATTCTCTGTATATGTTGGAAGGCAGATTGACAGAACATCTCGAGGCGATCAAGGATGCGCTGCGGCATTTTGGTTTAATTGCTGAGTGAATTGACTATGAGGCAGTAAAAACGCCGTGCTAAAATCGGGCGTAGTAAAAACAGCAAATTTCTTTCTTCTTGCGCAAAAAAATATATTAGAAAGCAAAGCACGATAGAGTGTACGCGGTATGCTTCTGTGCGTAGGATTTTGCGGAACAGTACATTTTCACGCTAAGTAGCAAAATGCGAAAGAGCTATCTGCAAACAGCACATTGCTTCACCTGCTGAAAATCGCTGTAATCAGAAAAAGCCCAGCACCACGCCATTAAAGTGGTGCTGGGCTTCTTTATTGTCATGTTTTGGTGCTTTTTTTGAGGATAAAACCGCCTGTGTGCTGTTTGCTTTTCTTTACTATAATGACACGCTGCCATCTGCTCATCACGGCAACTGTACGTTTTCGGGATAGAAAATGGACACTTTTCTTTGTATAGGGAGAAAACTGGAGAGGAAAAAGGGTGAGCGCAGGTTGCGGTTTTCCACGGTTTCCATAGCCGCAGCGAAGGAGAAAAGGGAGAGGTGGGTTTCATAACACTCTGTCGTTCTATTCTCCAATCAGTACGTTACAGAGATATCCGTATGCAGAAGTGTTAGATGAACGCTGCAACCAACCATAGAATCCTGGAAGCAGTGTTCTGTCTGGCGCTTATGTCATGGGGATGACCTCGAATTCCTGATTCAGTAAGTCAAAAAAATACAGTGTTCCGGTTCTGACGGGGCGGTCGGTGAGAAACTTTACGCACAGGGAAACCTGCATAGAGGCGCACAGGGCGGGAGTGAAGCTCAGAACGCTCTTATTTTTGAGTGCAGCCCCGTCGGGGTACAGTAAGTCTATCAAATGATCGCCGGGGCAGGAGATTGCGGCCTGGGCGACCCAGCCGTTGACGGCACCGTAGATCAGGGGAATTCCAGCACGTTCACAGGCATTCGCGAGGATTTGCCGTGACTGGATATTGTCCAGACCGTCCAGAACCGCATCACAGTCTGTAAGAAGGGCGGCTGCGTTTTCTTCCGTAAGAAATTCCCCCACGGCATGAACCGCAACATTGGGATTCACACGCCGGACTCTTTCCGCGGCGGTCTGTGCTTTCCCAACGCCCAGCAAGGAAACTTCGGACAACAGCTGACGGTTCAGATTGGAGGGCTCAAATGCATCACCGTCCACCACCCGCAGAGAGCCTATGCCAATGCGGGCAAGCATATCGATGAGATGCCCGCCCAGACCGCCGCAGCCAACCACCAGAACACGTTTGCGCCGAAGCAGCTCGCATTCCGCTTCGCTCAGGGCGGGGACATTGCGCGCATATCTGGGATCCATCGTTCAGCCACCTCCCACCGGGGGAAACAGAGCCACGATGTCCCCGTCCTTCACTTCCGATTCCGGCTTGTGATGAAAACCGTTGATGAGCAGAATAGACACTTCTTCTTGGGGAATGTTCATCCGGTCAAGGATATCCCCAGCACAGGCGATACCCTCCGGCGATAGCAGCGTGACTTTATCCCTGCCTTGGCGCAAGGTTGCAAAAACGCGAACTTCAATCATGAAAATTCTCCTTTGCAAAAGAAATCGGGGAGGAGACTTGCCCCCCTCCCCATTAATTATATTGTATCACTTGCCAACACACTCGTCCAGGCCAAGTTTCTTCAGGGTTTCATCGGTGGGGAATGCGTTGACCCAGCCACGAGCTTCGTAGTATTCGGGCAGAGTCAGAGGCAGCTTGGAGGTCATACCGGTGGATGGGCCGTTTACAACGGGCTCTTCCAGCAGCCGCTTGGGCAGACGATCGTCCTCAGGCTTCATACCGGCAGCCTTGTTGAACATTCTCTCGATGTTGTAGATACGGTCGCCAATCTCCAGAACCTGTTCGATGGTCCAGTTGGTTCCGGTGGCGGCGTTCAGCAGGTCGGTGTACTCCTTGGCGCCCATGGCGAAGGAGGTAAACAGACAGTGACCCATGGAGTCGATGACAGCTGTCAGATCCTGGAAGGTCTTGACCCAAGCTGCCTTTTCGTTGGTAACGGTACGATCCAGCTGCTGGGGCAGACCCAGAACTTCGGGAGAGATCATGTAGCCACGGACATGGCAGCCGCCACGGTTAGAGGTGGCGTAGGTAATGCCGATGCCCTGAATGGCACGGGCGTCGTAAGCGGGCATTTCCTGCTTCTTAACGCTCATGGAGTATTCGGGATGGCCATAGTGCTCACACAGGCGGGCGGAGCCGGAGCTCATCAGCCAGTCAAGCTCGGTTTCAGGATTGCCCATACGCTTGGTCCACTCCACCAATGCCTTGGTGGAACCCCATTCCAGAGGTACATCGGCGCACTCTTCCTCCTTGATGTAGCCTCTCTGGTACAGCTCCATGGCAGCGGCGATGGTGCAGGGGACGGAAATAGCATCCAGACCATACTCGTTGCAGAGCATATTGCACTCATCGATGACGTTCAGATCATTGTTGCCGCAGTTGCCGCCATAGGCCCACAGGGGCTCGTATTCAGGACCGCCGACGACCTTGCCATTGACATTGACCACGCGGCCGCAGGCGATGGGGCAGCGATGGCAGGCACCGGGCTTGACCAGGTATTTCTCAGCCAGAGTTTCGCCGGAGATATCGTCACCCTTGTCGTAATAGCTTTCCTGCCAGTTCTTGGTGGGGAAAGCACCGATGTTGTTGACAATGTTCACAAGAACAGCGGTACCCAGTTGCCGCAGGCCGGAACCGGTAACGGGGTTGGCCTTCAGAACATCCATAGCGTTTTTGGCTGCCACCTTCAGGGCATCCAGGTCTGCAATGTTGTCCAGTTTTTTGCGGGTTGCCTTGACCACGATGGCTTTCAGCTTTTTGCTGCCCATGACAGCACCGACACCGGAACGACCGGCGGCACGGTCCTTATCGTTCATAATGGCGGCAAGCAGTACCTTCTTCTCACCGGCGGGGCCGATGTTCAGAACGGAAACGTCAGCACCGTGCTTTGCCTTGAGCTGCTCGTCAATGGCTTCGCTCATGACACCTACATATTCCCGGGCATCCAGCAGCTCAATCTTATCGTCGTCAATGTTGATGTAGGTCCAGTCGGGAGCTTCACCTTCCACAATGATGGCATCCCAACCGGCGTACTTCAGCTTGGCACCCCAGATACCGCCGGAGTTGGAGCAGGCAATCATGCCGGTAAGGGGGGACTTTGTGCAGACCATGTAGCGGCCTGTGGAAGGGGCGGCAGCGCCGGTCATAGGACCGGTGATGTAGATCAGCTTGTTTTCCGGGGACAGGGGATCGACGGTGGCAATGCCCTCGTCATAGAGCATCTTGGTGCCAAGACCACGGCCGCCAATGAACTTGTGGGCAAGTTCCAGATCCAGAGGTTCCACTCTGATCTTGCCGGTGGTCAGATTGATGCGGGCAATTTTTTCGTAGTATGCGCTAGCCATATGCAATACCTCCATAAAAATTTGAAATTGAGCTTACAATTTGTATATGTTTATTGAAATTGAGCTTACAATTTGTGTATGTTTATTATAGTGGAAATAACAGGGGGTATCAAGAGCGGATGTGCATTTTTGTGTGAAACCGCATGAAACTGTATCATTTTATGCGAAGAGATTTTAGTATTTCGACGAGATGCCGTACAAAATGGCGTGAAATTGCCCAAAATACTTGAAATATTGCACCATGCACTTGTACAATTTGGAAAGAAGAAGTATAATCAATAGAAAACAATTGCAAGGAGGTGGCAGTATGGCGCAGAATCAGTCTCTGTCTACCCAGGAGGTTGCAGACATTCTCCATGTCAGCAAGTCCACCATTTACGACCTGATTCGCAAGGGAGAAATCCATTCCTATAAAATCGGGCGAAAGGTTCGTTTTACGCAGGAGGATGTGGATGCCTATATTGCCCGCTCCCGGCATGAGCATTCCACTGCCCCGGTGCAGCGCATTGATACCCACTCCACGTTGCTGACACCTGCTGAGGAAAAGGCACCGGAGATGATCATCTCCGGGCAGGATGTTGTGCTGGACATTTTGGCAAATTATCTTCATCAGGAGGATATCAACGCCGGTCGTACATATCTGTCTAGCTTTGAAGGTCTGCTGGCACTGTATCAGGGAAAGGTGGACGCTGCGGCCTGCCATCTGTATGATGGAAAAGAGTGCAATGCCTCCTTTGTGCGAAGCCTGATGCCCGGGGTGTCCGCAGTGCTGGTGAACCTGTCCTACCGCACCCAGGGCTTTTATGTTCGCAAAAGCAATCCCAAGCACATAACTGGGTGGGAGGATCTGCGCCGGGCTGACATCTCCATCCTCAACCGCCGGGTTGGTTCCTCATCCAGGATCTTGCTGGATACCCAGCTAAAAAAACTGGAAATCCTCTCCGGACAGCTAAAGGGCTACGACAAGATTATGAGTTCTCACCTTACGATGGCATCTGCCATTGCCGCAGGGGATGCGGATCTTGCCATTGGCACGGAGCGGATAACGCATCAGCTGGAGGGGCTTGACTTCATCCCACTGCTGGAGGAACGGTTCGATCTTGTTTTGCAGAAGGAATCGCTGGAAAATCCGGCTGTAGTCAAAATGCTTGCAATCCTGTCCTCACCTGTGTTCCGCAGGGAGGTGACCCACTTCTCCGGCAATGACTACCGGGACCTGGGTAAAGTCATTATGGAGGTCTAGTAGTATGCTGTATGTAAAAACGCCGGAAGAAGTTCTTGCGCTGATAGAATCGGAGTTTTCCCCACTTGAACAGGCAGAATTTGTAGCTCTGTCTGAGGCTGTGGGCAGAGTTCTGGCGGAGGATATTGCGGCGCGGGAATATGTGCCGGATTTTGACCGATCCACAGTGGATGGCTTTGCGGTTCGCGCCAGTGACACCTTCGGCTGCAGCGATGCCATCCCGGCGATCCTGCCCCTGCAGGCCACGGTGCTGATGGGCGAAGGCGCCGACTATCTGCTGAATGAGGGGGAATGTGTAGCCGTTCCCACCGGCGGCGCAGTGCCCAGGGGTACTGACGGTGTGGTGATGGTGGAATACACGGAGGACTACGGCGACGGCACCATCGGTGTTGCCAAACCTGCGGCGCCGGGCATGAATCTGATTTTCCGGGGGGATGATGTGTATCCCGGAAAGGTGATTCTGCACAAAGGCCGCTCCCTGTCTTCTGCCGACATTGGTGCGCTGGCTGCCATTGGCCGGGTGCAGGTGCCGGTGGTGAAAAAAGTGACCGTGGGCGTCATTTCTACCGGTGACGAGCTGGTTCCTCCGGAGGCGCAGCCCGGCCCCGGACAGGTGCGGGACGTGAACAGTCCCATGCTGGAGGCAATGCTCTCCACATTTGGGTGCCATGTTGTCAACTATGGGATTGTGGTGGATGATGAGGCACTGCTTTCTCAAAAGGTCAATCAGGCCATTGCGGAATGTGATGCCGTGCTGCTGTCCGGAGGCAGCAGTGTCGGAGTGAAGGATGCCGCCTGCCGCATCATTGAATCCGCAGGCCAGCTTCTGCTTCACGGTATTGCCATTAAGCCCGGAAAACCAACCATTCTGGGAAAAGCCGGGAAAAAGCCCATTGTGGGTCTGCCCGGGCATCCGGTGGCTGCCTACTTTATCACAAAACTTTTTGTGCAGCCCCTGCTGGGACGGCTGATGGATCGTGACATGACTGCCTATACCGTTACTGCCAGGGTTACAGAGAGCATCAGTGCCAACCATGGCAGAGCCCAGTATCACTGCTGCCGGCTGACAGGAACAGGCGGCGACCTTTATGCCCAACCCATTCGGGGAAAATCCGGCCTTATCACCACTCTGGCAGGGACCGACGGCTATTTCTGCATCAGTCGGGATTGTGAAGGCTTACCCAAGGGAGCGGAAATTCAGGTAACGATTACTTCAGGAGTGTAAGGAGTGTAATTTTATGGGATTTGAATATTTGACCAATGTGCCGCTTGCGCAGGCACGGAAGGAATATCTGGAGCGGCTGGTAAGCGGCGGTTTTGGGTCAAAGGCAGAAACCATTCCTGTCTTTGAAAGTTGCGGTAGGGTGACGGCAAAGGCAGTCTATGCCCACATCTGCGCCCCGCACTATGCCGCCAGTGCCATGGATGGTGTGGCGGTTTCCGCAAAAGAAACCTTCGGCGCGACGGAAACGACCCCTGTTACTCTAAATCCGGACCAGTTTCTTGTGCTGGACACCGGCGACCCGATTCCGGAGGACAAAGATGCAGTCATCATGGTGGAGGACATTGTGAAGAATGGAGATGGTTCCATCACCATTCACGCAGCCGCAGCCCCGTGGCAGCATATCCGCCAGATCGGCGAGGATGTATGCGCCGGAGAAATGATTTTGCCCAGCCATATGACCGTTTCTCCGGCTGCCATTGGTGCGATGATTGCCGGCGGTGTGCTGGAAATTGAAGTGATTCGCAAACCTGTGGTGGGCATCATCCCCACAGGGGACGAGATTATCCCGCCCTGTACAGACCCGAAGCCCGGGGATATTCTGGAATTCAATGGCTCCATTTTTTCCGCAATGGTGCGTTCCTGGGGCGCAGAGGCGGTGGTCTATCCCATTGTTCCGGATAAATTTGACCAGATCAAAGAAATGGTTGCCAAAGCGGCAGACGAGTGCGATATGGTAATTCTCAATGCCGGTTCTTCTGCCGGACGGGAGGATTTCTCGGCTCGGGTCATCCGGGAACTGGGTGAGGTGCTGTACCATGGCATCGCCATCAAGCCCGGCAAGCCTGCCATTCTGGGCTGCCGGGGAGAGAAGGTCATTCTTGGAGTGCCCGGTTATCCGGTGTCCGGCATCATCGTCATTGAGCAGCTGCTGAAGCCCCTGATTGACCACTGGCTGAAAGCACCGGCAGCCACTGACACATATGTGAACGCAACCCTTACCCGGCCTGTTGTCAGCGGTCTGAAATATCAGGAGTTTGTCCGTGTTCGCATGGGTTGCGTAGGCGGCAGGCTGATGGCCAGCCCTCTGAGTCGGGGCAGCGGCGTGGTTTCTTCTTTTATGAAGGCCGATGGCATTCTGGAAGTACCCCAGGGACTGGAGGGCTACGAGGCGGGAGAGGAAGTGAGTGTCCGCCTGCTGAGCCCCTTAGAAAAGCTGCACAATACGCTGGTGGTTATCGGCAGCCATGATCCGTTGCTGGACGAGCTGGCAGATATGCTCCATTTGGAGGACTCTGCCTTGTACATCAGCTCCTCCCATGTGGGTTCCATGGGCGGTATAATGGCAATCCGCCGTGGTGAGGCGCACATGGCTGGCTGCCACCTGCTGGATACGGCTGACGGCAGCTATAACAAGGCATTTATTCGCAAGTATTTCCCCAAAGGCGGTGTGAAGCTGGTTTCCTGTGTCGGTCGTCAGCAGGGATTGATGGTGGCAAAGGGCAATCCCCTCCAGATCCGGAAATTCGCGGATATTGCAAAGGATGGCGTGCGTTATGTAAATCGCCAGAAGGGATCCGGCACCCGGATCCTTGCGGACTATTTGTGTAGGCGGGAGAATGTGGATACTGCTTCTGTCTACGGCTACGATCGGGAAGAACTGACCCACACTTCTGTTGCTGCCCAGATCGCCAGTGGCAGTGCTGATGTCGGTATGGGCATCTACTCCGCGGCAAAGCTCTATGATCTGGACTTTATCCCCATCTGTATTGAGGAGTATGACCTCATTGTCCCTGACCATGCTTGGGATACCCCTATGGTTCAGGCGCTTTTGCACATCCTGAAGAGCGATGCGTTCCGGGGAAAAATCCTGTCCCTCGGCGGCTATACCGTGGATAACCCCGGACAGATTATCCCCCTATGAAAAGCGTAGATGTTGCGGTTATTGGGGGAGGGATTCTGGGCTGCTTTGCGGCCCGGAATCTGATGCGCTGGAATTTGTCTGTCGTGCTGATTGAAAAGGAATTGGATATCTGTACAGGCATTACCCGGGCAAACTCTGCCATCGTCTATGCGGGATATGACAATAAAACCGGTACCCGGAAGGCGGAATTGACGGTTCGTGGAAATGCCTCTTTTGATGATTTGTGCCGTGAACTGGAAGTTCCTTTTTCCCGCTGCGGCTCCTTGCTGGTGACCTATGACAGGGAGAGCCTGGCCCAGCTCCGGAGAAAATGGGAGCAGGGTATCCGCAATGGCGTGCCGGGTCTGGAGCTTCTGACCGGGGGAGAGGCAGAGGCAATGGAGCCTATGCTGGCACCGGGTGTGGCAGGCGCGCTCTATGCCCCGACCACCGGAACGGTGAACCCCTGGCAATTGGGCATTGCCGCCTTTGAAAACGCTGCTGCCAATGGGATGGAACCCATGCTGGGAACCACTGTGGTGGGAATCCGGAAAACCAAGTTTGGCTATCTGGTGGAAACAGATCGCCGCGAACTGCGCTGCAGGGCTGTCATCAACTGTGCAGGACTTTACGCGGATCGGATACAGGAGCTGTGCTTTCCCTCCGACACGCATCTTCTGATAGATGGAGCAGAATACCTGGTCCTGGACAAACAGGCGCGGAAGCCGAAGCGGGTCATCTTTCAGCAGGCACAGTCCTGCGGAAAAGGCATCACCGCTATCCCGTGTGTGGAAGGGAATCTGCTGCTCAGCGGGGTACGCAAGCCCGTTGGAGAACCCTTTGCCACAACAAAAGAGGGAATATCGGAGTTGAAGACAAGTGCGGTATCGCTGTTTCCGAATCTGAATATGCAGCAGGTAATCCGCTCATTCGCCGCCGCACGGCCAAATCCTCAGCGGGATGACGGCGAGAGCATTCACGATTTCTCCATTGCGTACCCGGCTCCTGGATTTTTCAGTATGATCGGAATCAAAACCCCGGGGCTGACCTGTGCCAACGAACTGGGCAGGTACCTTACGGAGAAAACGGCGGCGTTTCTGGATGCACACCCGAATCCACGCTTCACGCCCCACAGGCAGGCCATTGCTAAAACAAATGACCCCGAAATCATTTGCCTGTGCGAAGGCATCAGCCGCGGAGAGATTCTGGAAGCAATCCGAAGGGGAGCTTCCACGGTGGATGGGGTCAAGCGGAGAGTGGGAAGCGGTATGGGTGTCTGCCAGGGCAGCCGATGCAGCTTTGCCATCGAGCAGATACTCCGGGAGGTCAGGCATGGGGCACTTTGATATCATGATTATCGGCGGTGGTGCAGCGGGAATTGCTGCAGCCAGAGCCGCAGCGGATGCCGGATGCAAAAGCATTGCGCTGGTGGAGAGAAAACAAAAGCTGGGCGGCATTCTCTTGCAATGCAGCCATCCCGGTTTTGGCGCCGGACTTACCGGAGGGGAATACGCCGCTGCGCTTGTGCAGGATTTCCCGGAAACGGTTACTCTGTTTTTTGGGACAACGGTGCTTTCGGTAGAACCCAATAAAACGGCGCATCTGTCCGGTGACCGGCAGATCTCGTTTTCTCAGTTGATTCTGGCAACGGGCAGCCGGGAGATTCCACTGGGGGCGCTGCCGATTGCGGGAACCCGTCCAAAGGGTGTCTATACAGCCGGTCAGATGCAGGAGATGATGAACCTCCATGGCTTTGTTCCCCAAGGTCCGGTGGTCATTTTGGGCAGTGGTGACATTGGCCTTATCATGGCATCCCAGATTGCGGCAATGGGGATTTCTGTTACTCTGGTGGAGCAGAAGGAAAACTGCGGCGGCTTGGCGAGAAACCGGCGCTGCCTGAAAGATAATTCCATCCGCCTTATTTGCAGCCAGACCATTGACGCCGTTGAGGGCTCTACCGCACTCACAGGCTGCTGCCTGTCCGGCGGAGAGAAGATAGCCTGCAGAACGCTTCTGATTGCCGCGGGACTTGTCCCGGAGCGTGGGCTGCTGGCGGAATTGGGAATGCCGTCCTGGCTTCAGATGTGCGGCAACTGCAACACGGTGTACCCCATGGCAGAGGGCGTGACAGCCGACGGAAGAAAAGCGGGCATTGCCGCATTTCAAAAGATACGAGGTAAACTATGATTGATACATTTGGACGCAGCATTACCTATTTGCGCGTTTCTGTGACGGACTTGTGCAATCTTCGCTGCCGGTACTGTATGCCGGAGGATGGTGTCTGCAAGAAAGAGCATGCCGACATGCTCACGGAAGATGAGCTTATTCAGGCCGTGGAAGCAGCCGTGGCTCTGGGCATTACCAAGTTGCGCATTACAGGTGGAGAACCACTTGTTAAAAAGAATATCGTGTCTATCTGCCGTAGAGCATCCAGAGTTCCTGGAATTCGGGAGGTCTGCCTGACAACAAATGGCATCCTGCTCCCGGAGTTGGCAAGGCCCCTCAAGGAGGCGGGGGTCAGCCGGTTAAACCTGAGCCTGGATACCCTGGATCCTCAGAAGTATGCCCACATTACCCGCAACGGCAGTCTGGATGACTTCTGGAAGGGGGTTCATGCGGCCTTGGATGCTGACTTTCAGAAGATCAAACTCAATGCCGTGCTCATTGGCGGATTTAACGATGATGAGATCCTTCCGCTGGCGGAGCTTACCCGGAAGTATCCTGTGGATGTGCGTTTTATTGAAATGATGCCCATGTGCGACAGCTCTGGCTTTGGCCCGGAAGCGTATATTCCATTTACAAGGGTTTTGGAGGCTCTGCCGGAAGCGGTACCGGCTGCCAAAGATGGCGGTGTTGCCAAACTCTTCCACCTGCCTGGCGCACTGGGCAATGTTGGCCTTATCAGCCCGGTGAGCGCCCATTTTTGCGGGGAGTGCAACCGCATCCGACTGACTGCAGACGGAAAAGAGAAGCCCTGTCTGCATTCCAATGCGGAGTATTCCCTGAAAGGGCTGGATTTCGATGGCATGAAAGCACAGCTGGAAGCAGCGATTTTGGGAAAACCCCAATGGCATGGGGATCTGGATGCTGCGCACAAATCGGGCGCCGGTCGGAATATGAATCAAATCGGAGGTTGAGTATGGCAGACTTTACCCATTTTAATGACCAGGGACGGGCCAAAATGGTAGATGTGCTGACCGTTGCCCAGATTGTGGGGGTCATGGGTGCCAAGCGCACACCGGATATCATTCCCATGTGTCACCCCATTTTGATGGATGGCATCAACCTGGAGCTTTCTCTGGATGAGCACAGGTCCAGCGTAGAAATCAAGGCCACCGTTTCCTGTGACGGAAGAACCGGCGTGGAAATGGAGGCACTTACCGCTGTCAGCACCGCCGCTCTGACAGTGTACGATATGTGCAAAGCGGTGCAAAAGGATATGACGATCACGGACATCCGCCTGCTTTCCAAAACCGGCGGAATCCACGGCGATTACAAACGGGAGGACGAATCATGGCGTATACAGCAGCAGTGATTACCATCAGCGATAAGGGATATCGGGGCGAGCGGGAGGACACCAGCGGTCCCAACCTGGTGAAGATTCTGACGGAGAAGGGGTTCGACGTGACCTATACCGCCATCGTTCCCGATGAGGCGGAGATGATCCAATCGGAGCTTTTGAAGTGTGCAGATGAAAAGAAGATTGCCCTGGTGCTCACCACCGGCGGCACCGGCTTCTCACCCCGGGATATTACCCCGGAAGCCGCTATGGAGGTAATCCAGCGTCCGACTCCCGGTATCCCGGAGGCTATGCGGGCAGAATCCATGAAGATCACACCCAAAGGTTGCCTGAGCCGCAGTGTTGCGGGCATTCGGGCACGCACCCTGATCATTACCCTGCCAGGCAGTCAAAAGGCATCGGCAGAGAATATTCTGGCGGTCATCGACCCGGTGGCCCATGGCCTGGATATGCTCTACAGCGAAGGCAGTGCGGACTGTGCAAAATGAAAGGAAATCCCATTTCCGAGCAGGAAATGGGATTTTTTATACATCGAAACGGTTACATGAAATTCCGCACATTTTTCCGGATTTCTCGTATCAGTAAAGCTCTATTTCCGTGACACACTCGTTTTTGATGCGACCCACCAGATATTGCAGAGCATCCACCACATGGGGGCGGATATCGCCGCCGATGAGCACATACATGATGTCGTCACCAACGCTCAGTTCCCCTTCGTTCAGCCAGACCTTGATGTAGAAAATACCGTCCAACTTATAGGTTTCTGCGATGATGGCATCCACAGCTTCCTGATTGTAGGAAAACTGCATCCCCACAACGGGCCTGGTATCGGCGGCACCCTGGCGTACTTTTGCCTTGGCACTTTCCCGGACAATGCCGTTATGGGTCAGATACATGCCAATCTTAGGGGTGCTTTCGTGGACCTTGGCCTCTTTCAGCCAAGAATCCATGGAAGGACTTGTTTTCTTGCTCATATTATAAACCTCCCATTCTTATCCGCCTGCGGATAGAAATCGTAATTGAAACTGCCTGTAAATCAGAAGCGCGGAATCATCTGAACCTTCAAAGATGACTCTGGTCTGAGGCAGTGCCAAACCGGCGATCCTGCGGGGTGGAAGGACAGTCACGGTAATTCGGCAATCACGGAACCGGTAACCATCCGCAGTGGCATGAACCTCCCTATGATGAAGGAAAAAGGTTTCTATACGCTCTGGTTCCAAAGCCCACACTTCTTCTTTGAACATGCGATCCCCTCCTGTTTCAGCTTATCATACTATGGAGAATAGTGAAAGAACTGTTTTGAATCATTTCATATAATTTCGTATCATTTCGCACAGTCTTTGAAAAGGGCGGCTTGTATTATTTGTTCAAATATGATATAGTATCAGAAATTGATTGGTCAGTTTTCGTGAAATTGACTGATTTCCAAAGTTTGCAAAGCGGTGGACGAGCCTCTTTCCAGACGCCATGATCGGGCGCAGCTTTCGGCTGTGCTTTTGGTGTTGCGGAAACTGGCTGGTCTTTTTTATATTTCTTTATATTTAGGAGGTAAGACAATGAAAAAGATTCTGTCCATGCTGCTGGTTTTTGCCATGATGTTTGGTCTTCTTGCCTGCGGCGCAAGCAAGCCTGCTGAGGTGCAGGCTTCCACTGAGGCTCCCACTGAGGCTCCCGCCACAACGGCTGTCCCGACGGAAGCCGCCGCTGAGGTTCCCACCCAGGCCGGTCTTGTGGTGGATACCTGCATTCTGAAGGAAGCCGACGACAAGATGCTCAACACCTACACCGTTATCGCCGTAAATCCCGAGGCGCCTTTTGTGGATGCTGACGGCAACTCTGTCGCTGACGTTGCGGTGAATACCGCCGGTGCGGATGCCCTCATCCAGTGGTTCCTGACCCAGGAAACGTTGGACCTGGCCGCAAACTATGGCTTTAAAGAGTACGGTGAGTCTCTGTTCTACGTCAAGGACGGTGCCCCTGTTTATACAGGTGAGATTGCGCCCGCTACCGAAGAGACAAAGGTCATCCGCCTTTCCACCACCACTTCTGTGAAAGACTCTGGTTTGCTGGGCTATCTGCTGCCCATCTTCGAGAGCACTTATGGCTACACTGTGGAAGTCCAGTCTGCCGGTACCGGCAAGGCAATCTCTGCCGCCAAGTTCGGCAATGCCGACCTGATTCTGGTCCATGCCAAGAGCCAGGAAGAAGCCTTTGTTGAAGAGGGCTTCGCCCGCACTGTAGATGGCTTCGAAGCAGAGCGCATTTCCTTCCTGTATAACTATTTCGTCCTGTGCGGACCTTCTGCGGACCCTGCCGGTGTTAAGGAGGCAGCTTCCGTTCTGGATGCGTTTGCAGCCATTGCGGAGGGCAAGTATCCCTTCATCTCCCGTGGCGACGGTTCCGGCACCCACACCAAGGAGCTGTCTCTGTGGCCTGAGACTCTGGGTATCACGGAGGAGGCAGAGTCCTTCGCTCCCTATACGCAGTGGTACACCTCTGCAAACGCCGGTATGGGCGCATGTCTGGTGATGGCAGAGCAGATGCAGGCTTACATCCTGACCGATAAGGCAACCTTCCTGACTTTCGTTGCCAACGATGGCATCATAAGCTGAGGAAACTCTGGGTTCATTTTCTGCGGCTGACGCTATATGTACAGTTTCCAAAAACTTGCTTTTTTGAAAAAATCTGTGTAAACTGTATCCCGTGGGGAATTTCCCCACGGGATTTTACAAAAAGAAAGGAGGCTGCACTGTGGGAACGGCCCTTCAAAAGACGATTTCTCTTATCCTGTCTTCCGATGCAGAACTTCTGAACATTTTGAAAGTCACAGCGCAAATGAGCCTCAAAAGCTCTTTGCTTGCACTGCTGCTGGGTTTTCCGCTGGGAATCTGTCTGGGCAATAGCAAATTCCCCGGGAGAGGGCTTCTGATTATCCTGAACCGAACGCTTATGGGGATGCCCCCTGTGGTATGCGGCCTACTGTTTTACATCCTTTTCTCCGGGGTCGGCCCTCTGCGACACATGAAGCTGCTGTTCACGGTTAAAATCATGATTCTTGCCCAGGTGGCGCTGATCACCCCCATTGTTGTGGGGGCTATGGAGACTTATGTGGCGGGAGTGTCTCCGGCGATTTGGGAAACAGCCAGGGGTTTGGGGCTGGGAAGAGGAAGGACGTTTTTGCTGCTGTGCAATGAGTGCCAGTACTGTATCATCTCTTCCTATCTGCTGGCGTTTTCCAGATCTATTGCAGAGGTCGGGGCAGTGTCCATGGTGGGCGGTGCCATTGCCTGGAAAACGAATGTGATGACCACAGCCATTATGCAGTACACCAATCAGGGAAATTTCTCTCTGGGCATTGCCCTGGGCATGATTCTGCTGGCGGTTTCCCTGCTGGTGAATGTTGTGATATCTCTGCTGCAAAGGAGGCTCAGCCAATGATAATTCCCGCCTTTTCCAAAACCTATGGGCAGAAAAAAGTGCTGGATTTTCCGGGAATGGAATTGCAGCCTGGAAACATATATGCGATTCTCGGAGCAAACGGAAGCGGAAAATCCACATTTTCAAAAATTCTGGCAGATGTCCTTCCGGCAGACCGGAAAATCCGCTTGGAACCAAGCATTGGCTATCTTCCCCAGAAGCCCTATGCCTTTCGTATGTCTGTCAGAAAAAACATCCTGCTGGGCGGCAGGGATATCCAGAAAGCGGAGTCCCTCGCGAAAGCACTGTCTCTGACAGAGCTGGAGCATAAACGGGCGGATCGTCTCTCCGGCGGTGAGACGGCACGCATGGCGATGGCAAGATTGATGATGGGAACATACGATGTGGTGATTCTCGATGAACCAACGGCTGCCATGGATATGGAAACCACCGCTGCCGCGGAAACTTTGATTCAGTCCTATGTGCGCCAGACCAATTGTAGTTTGATTTTGGTCACCCACTCCCTGCAGCAGGCAAGGCGAATCGCTGATGAAGCGATGTTTTTTCAAAAAGGGGAAGTACTGGAGTATGGTCCTGCAGAAAGTCTGCTGTATTCCCCCACACGTGTGGAATTGAAGAGATTCCTGGAGTTCTACGGAAACTGATGACACTCCGAAAACAGCTGTCTTTGTTGCTTTTGTGCTGAAGATGGCTGTTTTGTTCTTTATAATAGTAGCCGCAAGCAGTGTTAACTTGGACAGTTCTTCTCTGAGCGGGATATGGCATTACTGCTCGATCTTGCCTCTTACTCTATTGTAGAAGAAAGTAATGTAGCGCAGCATTATCCGGATTACGCTTACAATCATCCGCTGTATAGTTCTGGTATGAAGATCTATAGTGATGCGTCAGTAAGTGAGTTCTTTAAGAGTATCACTAAGGATAAGAGTACAGGCTTTCTGAATGAATGGAATGCAAAGAGGAACCGAAGGGAGCGTATTTATATTTCCTATGATTCTACGAATAAGAACTGCCAGGCCGGAGAGATTGAACTGGCTGAATTCGGTCATGCCAAGACAGATATCGGTTCAGCTATCATCAACTATTCGGTTGGATATGATCTTAAGAATAAAGAACCACTCTTTTACGAAGCCTACCCTGGAAGTATTAACGACGTATCACAGATTAGGACCATGCTTGGCAAGATCACTGGGTATGGCTATAAAAAAATCGGTTTCATTTTGGACAGGGGATATTTC
>OLNC01001191.1_pt1 | contig 16376 bp, 16 predicted proteins | sample 1672011 | NCBI WGS metagenome assembly OLNC01 (sample SAMEA3136636, study PRJEB25190) | human gut metagenome | biome: human gut; feature: human-associated habitat; material: faeces | place: Austria | collected 2013 | reverse complement strand
TCAATGAGTACGCACTGAAAAATGAGCACCAGTACGGCAAGACTGAGATGTGGTATGTCATTGATGCTGATGAGGGCGCAAGTCTTATATATGGTTTTCAGCATGAGGTAACTGAGGAAATCCTTCGAAAAGCGGTTGAGACCGGAACACTGGACAAGCATCTGCAAAAGATCCGAGTTCACAAAGGCGATACATATTTTGTTCCGGCAGGAACGGTACACGGCATCGGTAAGGGTATCCTAGTTGCTGAAATTCAGGAAAGCTCGAACGTGACTTACCGCGTTTATGACTATGACCGTGTGGATAAGAACGGCAAAAAGCGTGAGCTGCATTTTGATAAAGCTGTGCAAGTCATGAATATGAAAATCGCACAAGATGTGAATCAGAAACCACGAATGGTGAAGTACTATCCTGGCTGTTCTCGTGAGCTACTTTGCCGTTGCAAATATTTTGAAACGGAACGAATCAAAGTCACAAAGGGTTTTGCCTTTTCTGTGATGGACACTTCTTTTCAGGTATTGATGTGCCTGAGCGGATATGGTGAAGTGCAGACAATGGATGCAGAGCAGAAACCAATGCGGTTCAGCAAGGGAGAAACAATGTTTCTGCCGGCTGGGCTGGGCAGATGTCTTGTTGTTGGTGATGCAGAGTTACTTAAAATACGCTGTTAAGTGCAGAGGTATATATTTTTAATGAAAGAAAAGGAGTAAATAAAATGAAAAAGGCTTTAATTACTGGTATTACAGGACAGGACGGATCTTACTTAGCAGAGTTTCTGCTTGAAAAAGGATATGAGGTTCATGGTATCATTCGCCGTGCCTCTGTATCCACAACTGCTCGTATTGATCATATTATGGATAAAATCACAATTCATGAAGGTGATCTTTCGGACTCTTCCAGTATTATCCGCATTGTACTACAGGTAAAGCCGGATGAAATCTACAATCTGGCTGCGCAGTCTCATGTACAGGTGTCTTTTGATGCCGCAGAGTACACAGGTGACGTAGATGCGTTAGGCGTTCTGCGTATTCTGGAAGCTGTTCATACTGCCGGATTGGAAAAGACCTGCCGGATTTATCAGGCTTCTACTTCTGAACTGTACGGTAAAGTTGAAGAAGTTCCTCAGAACGAAAACACTCCGTTCCATCCATATAGCCCTTACGCAGTTGCTAAGCAGTACGGTTTCTGGATGATGAAGGAGTACCGTGAAGCTTATGGTATGTACTGTTGCAATGGTATTTTGTTTAACCATGAGTCCGAGCGCCGCGGTGATAATTTTGTTACCCGTAAAATCACGCTGGCGGCCGGCCGTATTGCCTGTGGGCTGCAGGATCATTTGGAACTGGGTAATCTGGATTCTCTGCGTGACTGGGGTTATGCAAAAGACTATGTAGAATGCATGTGGCTGATCCTCCAGCAGGATGAGCCGGATGATTATGTGATTGCAACTGGTGTGCAGCATACCGTCCGCGAGTTCACCACCCTTGCATTTGCCAATGATGGTATCGAGCTTGAGTGGAAGGGCGAAGGCATGGAGGAAAAGGGCTATGATAAAAAGACCGGCAAGATGCTGGTTTGCGTAAACCCGAAGTGGTATCGCCCGACCGATGTTGTGAACCTGTGGGGCGATCCTACCAAGGCAAAGACCAAGCTGGGTTGGAATCCGCAGAAGACTAGCTATGAGCAGCTTTGCGCAATTATGGCAGAGCATGACCTGCAGCTGGCTAAAAAAGAAGCTGGAATTCAGTAATTAAGAGGGACAGGCAGGCGGTCGATTAGCATAGATGTCTGTCTGTCCATTTTATTATAGAGGTGGAAAAATACATATGAGTAGAGTATTGATTTTTGGAGCAGGTGGCTTTGTTGGAAGTTACCTTTGTAAAGAATTTTTGAATAATGGGTACAAAGTGAGTGGAACCGACAAAGGAGAGGGGTCAGCACTTCCTTCAGAAGTCGATTTCTATAAGACTGATTTAATGCAAGTCAATGAGGTTGAAAAGTTGATTGGCCAAATCCAGCCAGATATCATTGTAAATCTTGCAGCAATCAGCAGTGTTGGTGCTTCTTGGAATATGCCACAGACAACAATGGCAATAAATGTTATCGGTGCATTGAATATTATGGAAGCTGCAAGAAAAAGTGAACAGAAACCAAGGATCCTGTTTGTGGGTTCGAGCGAAGAGTATGTGATTTCAGAGAATCCTTTGGATGAAAATACACAGCTTAATGCAAATAATCCATATGGTATATCAAAGGTTACGCAGGAACAATTTGCAAAATTATACAGAGAACAGTATGGCTTAAAAATTTATTGTGTTCGACCGTTCAACCATACAGGCATAGGGCAGAGAGACTCCTTCGTTTTGCCTAGTTTTTGCAAACAGGTAGCGGAAATTGACAAAAGTGGAAAAGATGGAAAAATTCAAGTAGGTAATTTGAAAGTTAAACGAGATTTTAGCCATGTTAAAGATGTTGTACGAGCATATCGCATGATTGTAGAAAGTGACAACTGTAATCAGATTTATAATGTAGGTTCAGGTAATGCGTACAGCCTTGAAGACATGCTGACATATATTCTCGGATTAAGTAATCAGCATATTGAAATTGAAGTGGATCAAAATAGAATCAGACCAACAGATCAGCCGGTAATATGCTGTGATCGTAGTTTGATAGGAAAAGAATTGGGGTGGGAACCTCAGTATAATGTGTATGACGCGTTAAAAGAAATGTATGAATATTATGCGAGATAATGGAGAAACATAAAATGAAGAAGATAGTTTTATTAAGCGAAAGACTTCCATACCCACCGACATCTGGAACTAAGAATCTTTTATACAATTACTGTAAAATACTACACGAAAAGCTAAATTTGGAAGTTATTAATATTTCATTTTTAGAGCAGGATGAAAATATTTCTGCAAAGCCGGATTTTATATCAAGAGTCTACACAATGCCTAATCCGTCTGGAAAAACAAAATTAAAAAATATTATTTTGAAGACATTTATTAAGCGCGAGTATCCACTACAGGTGTCCTTGTTTTGGGATCCAGCAATCAAAGAGAAAATTGATGATATTATTCACGATGAGAGACCAGATTATGTAATTGCGGATTTTATCCGTACTACAGAGTATTTAAAAGACTATACGGGATATAAAATTGCAGATTTACAGGATTTATTGTCTTTACGGTATGAACGGCAGTTGAAAGTTGATTTGCGTACAATCAATCCTTATGGTGCTTATTTATTTCGATTGCCAAAGTTTGCTCAGACTGTTTTGCAGCTTAGCTTTATAAAAAAATGCGTTATGCGGATGGAAATCGAACTACTGAAAAAGTTTGAGTTGGACGTTGGAAAGCATTATGACCGAGTTATGTTTGTCGCAAGAAAAGAAGGAAATCTGTTCGATGAGATGTTGGGTGAAAAGAAATCTCTGATTGTACCATTAGGTGTAGATTATCCATTTTTCTCGCAGAATCTGAATTTGAAAAAGAAAGAAAAGTCGATTGCTTTTATGGGTGCATTGAATGTTGCCCATAACGAAAATGGAATAACTCATTTTATAGAACATTGTTTTCCGGCAATTAGGGAGCAGGTACCCGGCGTTAAGCTGTTTATTATTGGTGGTGGAGCCTCTGATAAGCTTAAACAATATGAGGCTAATGATGTCATTTTCATGGGACGTGTTCCTGATGTGCGAATTGCGGTGGGAGAATGTGAAGTGTTTATTTGTCCATTGCAGTTTGGAAGTGGAATAAAAACCAAGAATCTGGAAGCTATGGCTATGGGGATTACAGTGGTAACTACGCCTATTGGCGCAGAAAATATTGATGCAGTTGATGGCGTGCAATGGGTTATCGGAAATACGGACATATCATTTAGCAGCCAAGTTGTCAGCTTGTTAAAAGATGAAAAACTTCGTAAAACCATAGGAGAAAACGGCCGGAAATTTGTTAGAGATAATTTTTCATGGAAGGTGGCCGAAAATTCGTTTATGGAGGTATTTACGAATGAATAAGGATATAAAAGTGCTGATTGATGATGGTAAGCAAATCAAGCTTGGAACAGGAATTGGAAAAATGAGCTTTTACCTGTATCAAGCAATGAAGGAACAAGCTTATAATGTTTCGCTTGTTTCTCAGAACATTGCTTCTTCCGGACGAATGAAAGATAGGATTTCATATTTAAAACAAATTAACTCCAAGGAGTATGCAGAGTATTTAAGTCAGTATGATGTAGTAATATACACGAATTATGCCATGCCTCTCAGGAAGAACAAAAGTACACTTTATGTAGCCGTGATCCCTGATATGGTTTCGTTCCTATATCCGCAGACTTTACCTACTATGTACCGCTATTATAATCAGCTTATGATCCGAAATTCTGTCCGTAGAGCTGATTTGGTATTTACGATTTCAAAATCAGTAGAGAAAGAAATCGTCGAAAAATTCCCAAAGGTCTCCCAGCGTATACGCACAACATGGCTAGGACTTTATGATGGAATTTGTCCGTTGGATGTTTATCCGAATTATGAGAATCCAAAGCTCCAAGACATCGAAAAAAGTGAGTTTTTCTTGTTTATAAGTACCGTAGAAAAAAGGAAAAATGTCGGCCTTGTGCTGGAAGCGTTTATCCGTCTTAAAAATACGTTAGAGAAAGCCAAAAAGTATAAGATTGTCATTGTAGGTCGACCAGGATACGGATATGACGAATTTGTTAACATTGCAAAACAATCAGGATATGCAGATGACATCATTTTTTCAGGATATACCAGTGATAGTGATTGTAACAGACTATACAATCACGCAAAAGCTTTTGTCTTTCCCACAATTTATGAAGGATTTGGATTTGCACAGATTGAGTGCATGAAATGTCATTTGCCGATTATACTTAGTGATATTCCAACGAATCGAGAGATTTCTCGGGAATACGGCGAATTTTTTGAATTGGATAAGCCTGAAACATTGGTTCAGAAAATGAGATTATTTGTTAATGATGAATATGACTATCAAAGAAAAAATCGTTTAGCTGACCAGTATATTAAAGACTTTGAATGGAAAAAAATAGTAGAGCAATATATGACATATATTGAGAACGCATTAAAAAGGAAATAATGATATGAGTAAAATCAAAATTTGCCATGTAATAGGTAATTTTGTCAATGGTGGCGTAGAAGCAGTTATATATAATTATTTTTCTCATATAGATATGGAAAAATACGAAGTTCATATAATCGGTCATGGTATCCGTGTTCAGGAATGTGCAGATCGATTCGTTTCACTTGGATTTAAAATACATAACATTACACCTAAAAGTGTTTCTTTTATTAGAAGTTGCAAAGAGATGGAAGCAATTTTTAGAAATGAGCAATTCGATATTGTTCATTCACATTTGACGGAGTGGGCCTGTGTCCCAATGTTTCTTGCGTGGAAATGTGGTGTAAAAATTAGAATAAATCATTCGCATATGGCAGAGAAACCACAGGGGATGAAAAACAAAATATATTACGGTGTCAGGTTGTATTTTGGAAAGCTGTTTGCAACAGATTATTTTGCGTGCGGAAGGGATGCGGGCATATATTTATTCGGAAAGCATGCTGTCGATAGTGGAAAAGTGACAATCTTGCCAAATGCTGTTGATTATGAGAAATTTTCTTACAATATACAACCGCGTAATGAAATTCGGGAAAAATATAATATAGAGGATTCTACCATTGTTGTTGGGCATGTAGGGCGATTTTTTGAACAGAAAAATCATGAATTCTTGATAGATATATTTGAGGAATACCATAAGGAAAATTTGGATTCAATTTTGGTTATGCTGGGAGACGGGGAACTTATTAACAAGATAAAAGACAAGGTAAGGCAAAAGAAGCTAGAAGGATCGGTTTACTTTTTGGGTAATCAATCAAATGTGGCTGATTGGTATCAGGCCATGGATATGTTTTTACTTACTTCCTATTACGAAGGATTTCCAGTTGTTGGTGTTGAAGCACAGGTTTCCGGCCTTCCTTGTTTGTTTTCTGATGGTATAACACCGGAAATACAAATAAGTCCTAACGCTCAGTTTATGAGTTTGGAAAACGGATCGAAGGCTTGGGTAGAGAAGATGAAATATATGATTGCCAATAAACAGAATAGGGGTAATTTGATCTTAAACCATGATCGATTTGATATTGAGAAAAATGCTGATAAACTCGATTTGTTTTATCAAATGAAAGTAAAAGAAGTAAGGGCTACCGCATGACGGAGAGAATAAGGCAGGAGGATATGCATGAGGAAAGAAGAAAGGTATGTTTTGGATATATGCCTGTTTTATATAATTTATGTGTTTTTGTATGGAATTGTAATCAAGCTAACGATATCAAACGGTCTGATTTTTCAAATTAAAACATATATTCCAGAGTTTGCTCTTGGTTTAATCACAATACTTTCTATTATAAAGAATAGATTTCAGATAAAACGATATATGCTGGTGCTATTGGTGTATTCTCTGATAGTTCTTATTTTTAACATTTGCCTATATGGATTTAATCAACAAGGATTATATAGTATGCGAGATATTTATATTCCAATGGCTGCATTTTGCTTCATAGGTACTAAAGTATCAGATAAAGAAACACAGGATTTCTCGAATAAAATAATCATTTTTTTTAAGTGTTATCTTATTCTAGGACTGTTTCTTGCAATTATGCAGCAGGTTAAAGGATGGGAATGGACAAGCACTTTTTATACAGGATATTCTTTTTACGGTCAAGATCCTATATCTAAGATTAAAATAGCACATAATTTTGGATTGTTACGATCTCCAAGTTTATCAGGGAATTTTGCTACATTTGGATATTATTGTCTTATAGCTGTGATATATATATCTTCTTATACTGAAAAAAAATTAGTAAGAATCTTTTGGGATATAATTGCAATTGCTTGCATGGTGTTAGCTACAAATAAAAGTGCAGTGGTTGCGTTTGGAGTCATTTTACTTTTACGCCAGACAGTTGAAGTAAGAAAAAAATCAACAAGGATTAATAGGTTGATTATTGTTTTGCTTACAGGATTAATAGGAGCTTCCACATTGTTTCTTATAGGTGATAATACAAATACAAACGATATATTTACGAGTCTTTTTGAGAGAATCAATGTCTGGAAAGAAATTCTAGTAGGAACTTCTTTTTGGGAAGTACTATTTCCATATAAGCAATTTACTTATGGATCGGGAGCTGAAGGTGGTCTGGGTTTTTGGGATAATACATACCTTTATTCTCTTTTTACCCAAGGAATTGTTGGGACCATTCTTTGGATTCAAGCTATTAAACGGACGTATAATTTGCGTTTGAAGGAGAAAAATATTTCAGTTCAACATTGTGTTTACGAATTGACAGTAGCTTTGCTTATTCTTGGATTGACAGTTAACATTACTCAAGGTAGAGGATTTCTGGCTCCGTATTTACTTTTGATTAGTATTGGTTTAGTGGGGGGGGGACTCCTTTATAAATTAATAAGGAATAATACTGCTGTACATTTTTCATTTAATAATCCTAAATGGAGGTGTATGGCATGAACGTAATAAGTGTTATTAATTTAATTGTGATTGCAATATTTGCTATGTCTGTAGCAAGATTTTATAATAGACATACTGAATATTTTTTTGCAATGTTGATAATTGTTGTATATTGGACTCAGCTGCTTGTTTCAAGTGCTTATATAGAAACAGGGGTATATTTAAAAGACATTGGGAAAACAAGTTATGCAACAGGTGTTACAATCAGGTTGTTTCTAATGATTGAGTTTATGCTTTGCTTGATATCATATTGGGCAGGGAAACATCCGAAAATAGTAATTGAAAATCCAAAGGAAGGACGATATACATACAATACATTTAAACGTGTTGAATGTGTGTTATTTCTTTTATATGCTTATCGTTTATTGGATGTTATCGTATCAGGAAATGTTTTGACAAACTCTAATGTAAATCGGTTTAATTATTTTTCGGAATTTTCAAAACTCCCATTCGCACAAATTATAGATTATTTTTCTTATCCATGTCTATGGATGTTAGGCTATATATTATTATTGGGTGAGAAAAAAAGACAAAAAGCTTTTCCGATAGCAATTTTTCTCATGAATCTTCTATCAGTATTTCTACGTGGGGTTGAATTTGGAGGCTTTTTACAATGCACGTTATACTTCTTAGGACCATTATTGTTGTCTATGGCAAAAAGAAGAAAATTAATTAAACTTAGATATGTTGCAGTTGCGGCAATTCTTCTTGTTGTGATGTTGATTCCAAAATATAATCATTTTAGTGAGGCTATTGAAAATGGCCATGCAGATACTTCTTATGGATTAACAACAGCTTATGATTTTTTAATGTATCGTATGTTGGCGCAAGAAGCAGATCTTACATGGGAGATAGATAGACAAGTTTGGATAGATGGAGATATAGATCCAGAGAGGGCATTCGATGTAGCAAAAGAGGTTATTGGAATACCTACGGCAGTAAATAGTACACAGTATCTAATGAATAGAGGCTGTTCATCTTCAGCATTGACCATTTATTCGTATAGCACGGCAACGGTAACAGGAGGATATCCGATTTTATGGGTTGCAATTTTTGGATATTTTTTCGCAATACCATTTTTGATTGTTGATTCCTATTTGTTGTTTTTGGTAATTAGATGTATTTGTGAAGGCATGGAAAAGCAACGATTATTTTTAATACTCGCAGGTGGATATTTAGTATGCCAATGTTATACTATTGTGATAAGTGCAAACTTTTCTGCAATAGGAAATACAATACCACATATTTTTATAGTATTGCTTTTAATACTGTATAAGAGAATTGGAATGTTAAGGATTGGCAATCATACGTTTTGGATATAAAGGAAGGGATTTGAATTAGTGAAAATTATAAGATATTTATATAATCTGATTAGATTGTGGAAAATGAAGATATGTGGAAAATATCGCGGGTCAATTGTACAAGGATTTCCAATCCTAACTGAGATTAGATCTGATAGTGGTATTTTATCTATTGATGGAAAATTAAGTTGTAGAACAGGAACATATCTCAGTGCAGGAACGGGAAGCTTGTCAATTGGGAAAGGTTGCTTTTTTAATCAAAACGTTATGATAGTAAGTAAGGATGAAATTGTAATTGGTAATAATGTAATTATTGGACCAAATGTGGTTATAGTTGATCATGATCATAATTATAAAGTGAGTGATCGAAAAAATACATTTACAGCTACGCCGATTCATATAGGAAATAATGTGTGGATAGGAGCAAATGTTACAATTATGAAAGGAACATCAATTGGAGAAGGATCAGTCATTGGCGCTGGAGTGGTATTAAAGGGAGAATATCCAGCAAATACTGTGATTTACGAAAAAGCGGATATAGAAATGCGTCCAATTGAAAGGAAAAAGAAAGATGAATAAAAGTGGAACATCAAAAACACTTGTAAAAAATACAGTTATGTTATACATAATGAATATTACTAAAATTGTTTTACCATTAGTGACATTGCCATATTTGACACGTGTTTTATCGAAGGATTGTTATGGTGTCGTATCTTATGTTAAAGCAGTTATGCAGTATATGCAAGTTGTAGTTGATTTTGGATTTATTCTTTCAGCGACAAAAGATGTGGTAAATTGTAAAGAGGATAAAAAAAAGCTTAGTTATATAATTGGCGATACAATGTTTGCAAAATTAATTCTGGTATTAGTTTCATTTGTTGCATTGGTAATTATGATATATGCCATTCCAATCCTTAGACCACATGCATTGTACACAATTCTTTCTTTTGTGGTTGTAGCGATGACATGTTTTTTGATGGATTTCTTATTTAGAGGTCTTGAGGAAATGCATGTTATCACTATTAGATATGTATTAATGAGATCTATCGCAGCACTCTTGACTTTTGTATTTGTCAAAAATGACACAGATATGATTTGGATTCCAATTTTAGATATTATAGGAACGTCTGTGGCGATTATTTTAGTTTTTTTTGAAATGCGTAAACGAGATATTAAAATTTGTTTTACAGGCATTAAAAGCGCACTGATAAAACTGAAAGAGTCTGCTATATTTTTCTTATCTAATATGGCAACAACGACATTTACTGCGTTAAATACATTACTTATAGGCATTTATGTGGATGCCGCACAGGTGGCAGAATGGAGTGTTTGTTTGCAAATGGTGTCGGCAGTAATGTCAATGTATACACCTATTACAGATGGAATATATCCACATATGGTAAAAAGCAAGGACTGGAAATTAGTAACAAAAACAGCAAAAATATTTATGCCAATAGTGGCGGTGGGATGTATATTCACATTTGTGGTTGCAAAATATGCCTTATTGATAATTGGTGGAGAAAAATATCTTACAGCAGTACCATTGCTTAGAGCATTTATTCCTCTGCTATTCTTCTCTTTTCCTTCAATACTTTTTGGATGGCCTGCATTGGGAGCTATTGGAAAAGAAAAAGAAACAACGTTCACGACAATTATTACTGCATTTTTGCAGATTGGGGGACTCCTGGCTTTATTATTAATTGGACAGTTTAATGTAATTGATCTTGCACTTCTTCGCGGATTTACAGAAGCATGTATGTTTGCTATGAGGTATAGATATTGTAGGAGATTTAAAGGAGAATTTGCAATATGAAACAAGCCGCTTTAATAACTTGCCACAATATAAAAAATTATGGTTCTGTTTTTCAAACATATGCTACAACAGTTGTTTTTAAGGAATTTGGATATGATGTTTTAGTAATAGATTATCAACGTCCTGGAACTGATAATGAAGGATTTAGGAAAAAAATATTGAGTGAGTCTCATTTGGCACATAAACCGATTTTAAAATATGTTTTTCCATTGATACTTAAACCATCTTTTGACAGAATGGAGAGAGTATTCGAGAGATTTCTTGAATCGTACGTTAAGACGACAGATGAAAAATATCTATCAGAAGATGAATTGCTAAGAAATTGTCCAGATGCAGATTTGTATATTTCTGGTAGTGATCAAATTTGGAATAGTGACATAAATGGTAGAATAGAAAGACCATATTATCTTTCGTTTGTTCCGAAAAATAAAAGAAAAATATCTTTTGCTTCTAGTTTTGGAAAAACTAAATTGAGAGATGAAGAGGTTGAAGAAAATAAGAAATTACTTGCACAATATAGTTGGATTTCTACACGAGAACAATCAGGTGCTAATTTAGTTCAAAGTTTGGGATTAAATGCAGATGCTATACTTGATCCAACATTATGGCTAACAAAGGAACAGTGGGAAAAGTTAGAAGAATCAATTAGAGTCCCAGAAAAGTATATACTTGTATATCAGCTTCATCAGAATAGTGAAATGGATAAATATATAGGGATATTACAAGAAAAATATGGGATGCCATGTTTACGAGTGGATTTATACTATCATTATGTTGTAAAAAAAGGAAAACATGTTATTTGCCCGACACCAGGACAACTTATTTCGTTAATAAAAAATGCAAATTACATTGTTTCTGATTCATTTCATATGACAGTGTTTTCGATTATATTTAATAAAAAATTTATTTCTATATATTCACAGAATAGCTTTAATGACCGTATAGCAAATATTTTAAAGTGGCTTAACCTGGAAAATCGGCACTTAGAACATTATAATGATTTTGCCATACTAGATAAAGATATCGATTATACGGCTGTAAACAAATTGCTGGATGAAAAAAACAAAGAGATGAGAAATTTATTAAATGAGAAAATTCAATTATTGGGATGAGGATAAATATGAAAGTTTTTGCGTTTAGAAATGAAAAAAGAGTGGAAGAAAAATCATCTTCAGGTGGAGCATTTATGGCGGTCATAGATGCTGCCTTTAAATTATGTAAAACCGGGGGGGGCAGTGAATCAGTAACTATATATGGAGCTGTATTTAATAATGATTTAGAAGTGGTTCATTCCAAGGCTACGACTATTGCTGAATGTGAAAAATTTCATGGTTCTAAATATGTACTCTCATCTATGGGACAAAATTATAAGGAAGTTGAAATTGATTTATTAAGTGGAAAATGTGTTTTGTTTTCAGGAACACCGTGTCAAGTTGCTGCAATTAAGTCTTTTCTTAATAAGAAGCATATCCCGTTAGAAAATTTTTATACAATAGATATAATTTGCCATGGAGCTCCAGGAAAAAAATTATGGGCAGATTATCGCGAATGGATTCAGAAAAAAAATAGAAGCAGTTTGTCTGAGTTTTCGTTTCGGTACAAGAAAGCAAGATGGAAATTATACCCCTGTATGGCGAGATTTGAAAATGGCAAGATGAAAATAAATACACAAGATGTTCGTGTATATACAACACTTTTCTTTACACATTTGGCGTATCGTGAATGCTGTTACAGTTGTAAATATGCCGATATACAACGCGAAGGAGATATTACACTTGGAGATTTTTGGGGTTTTGAGAATGTTATGCCGACTGTTTCTGCAAGATGGAAAATAAAGGCAGAAGATGGAGTTAGTCTTGTACTCGTTAATTCCTCAAAGGGAAAAACATTGTGGGATTTGGTGTTATCAAATCAAGAACGTTGTTTAATTGAAGAATGCACTTCAGGGGAATTTATAAAATATCAGCATAATTTAGTCTCTCCTACTGAAAAACCAAAGAGAATAGAAGAATTTAGAGAAGATTATAAGAACCACGATTTCAATTATATAGCTCAAAAATATGCACATTATGATTTGAAAGGAAAAATAAGATTTATATTGAGCAGAATATATCACGAATGGTTTCAACTATAATTGAAAATGATTCTGCCATATGAATTTATAAGGAGAAATTATGGGTAGAATTGAATTATATAAAGATAAGTCGGATTGCTGTGGATGCGAAGCCTGTGTGAATATTTGTAAAAGAAATGCTATCAAAATGCAGGAGGATGAATATGGTTTTTTATATCCTCAAATTGATAGTAGTCTATGTGTTGAATGTGGTCAATGCAAAAAGGTATGTAGTTATCAGAATGAAAATACAGAATTTAATGAACCGTTGTTGGCAGAAGCAGCTACAGTAACAGACAGAGAAATATGTCTAAAATCAGCATCTGGCGGTATATTTGCAGCCTTAGCTGAAAAAATTTTGCAAGAGGGGGGGAAGAGTCTACGGCTGTGCATTTACTTATAAGGATGGAGTTTTGTATCCTGAACACGTACGTGTTCAATCGGAAAATGATTTAACTAGATTACAGGGTTCAAAATATGTTCAGAGTAAAATGGGGAACATTTACAAAAATGTAAAAGAAGATTTGGAAGAAGGTAGAGTGGTACTATTTTCAGGAACACCATGCCAAATAGACGCATTATATAGTTATTTAAAAAATCGGGAGAAGAATAACTTATTTACAGTAGATATTATATGCCATGGCACGCCGAGCGCAAAGCTATTTGCTGAATACTTAAAACACATCGCGAAAAATATTAATGGTAAAATAGTTGATTTTAGATTTAGAGATAAATCGGGTGGATGGGGACTTAAGGGATCTGTCATTTATCAAGATAAAATGGATAAGTTAAGAAAGAAAACTCTTCCGATTCAGTTATCTTCTTATTATGCTTTGTTTTTGGATTCAGAAACGTACCGAGAAAACTGTTATTCTTGTAAATATGCTGGAAAAAAGAGAATAGGTGATATTACATTGGGCGATTATTGGGGAGTAGAAGATGAGCATCCAGAAATACTTGCAGAAAATGGCGGACGATTCGATAAATCAATGGGAATTTCGTGTGTTCTTATAAATACGAAAAAAGGTCAACAATTATTAGATTGTATAGAAGAGAAAATTGAGAGAGTTCCTAGTTCGTATGAAAAAATTGCAAAAAGGAATAACCAATTAAAATGTCCAAGTTCACATTCTAATGTTCGAGATACAATATTTGAACTGTATAAACAAAAAGGCTATTCAGCGATAGATCAGTGGTATTTTAAACGCCTAGGAATAAAGCGATATGCGTACAAGCTCTGGAATTATATACCACGGAAAGCCCAGATACTTATAAAAAAAATAATATAAATAGAAGGGGTATCTATGAAGGAATTAAATAAAGAGAGAATTATATGGATTGACTATGCAAAAGCAATTGCGATGTTTTTGTAATATTTGGTCATGTTGATTCTGGAAATTATTTGACGAATTGGATATATTCTTTCCATATGCCTTTATTTTTCCTGTTATCAGGAATTACTTTAAAAGTATATAGGGGGGGTGGAGCCAATATGTTCTTAAGCTATCAAAACGAATTTTAATACCATATGTTGGTTATTCATTACGTAAACGGTGAAAACTGAGTACCTTTTTATCAGATTCTATTTCTGTTATAATTAGATCAAACAAAGTTGAACTCGTCTAAAAAGTTGAGTAACTTAACTTTTTAGACTGACTATCATTTGTGGAGGTATTCACTATGGCAGAACAAACCAGTCTGGTTGCACAGCAGGTCCGCCTTATGCACTGGGCAGAACAGATCAGAGAATGTCAGAACCGTCCGGAAGGTATGGATGTATCGACCTGGTGTGAGCAAAATAACATTACAAAAGCCAACTACTATTATCGACTGAAAAGGGTCCGGCAGATGTGCCTGGATCAGCTTCCTGAGGCAGAAAAGCCTGCTTTCGTTGAACTTTCGCGTCTAAAAGCGGAAAGAACAGCAACTGTGCCCGAAGTTCCAGTGATGTGTATCAGAAACGGACATGGACTTTCGGCAGATATATTTTCTTCAGTTCCTCCCCAATTGCTCCGTTGTCTGGTAGAGGCATTTAGTCATGTTGAATGATGCCGCTGTTTCACAGTTTAAAAAAGTTTATCTTGCCCCCGGATATACGGGTCTCCGCCGGGGGATTGATGGATTGGCTTCTATTGTCCGCTTTCAGTTTGAACTTGATCCTTATGATAAAAATACACTTTTTCTGTTCTGCGGAAAGAAAAACAGCAGGCTCAAGGCCCTTTTGTGGGAAGGTGATGGTTTCCTTCTCTTATTAGAATAGAATTATTATTCGAGATAATCTCTTGGAAAGCCCAGAAATTAAGACTTTCTAAGAAATCTTCTCGAATAATGATGTATCATTGGGCTTACTAATATAAGCTGGAGGTGTCCAATGAATAATACCAAAATACCTATTGATGAATTGTATGATCAACTAACTTTAATACTTCAAGAAGAAAAGTATGCAAAAAGCACGATACAACTGTATCAGGAACATGTAAAACGAATCAAAAAATTCATGTTAGCTAATAACATAACTGATTATTCTTCATCAGTTGCAGATCAATACTACAAAAAAGAAGTTGAATCAAGAGATTATAACTATACGACGAAACGCTTTTTCAGGACAGTCATTCGAAGATTAAATGATATCTGTTCTGGTACAGGTTCCATATATTCCGTTCCATGAAAAGATTTGTCTGTTCCAGAGCAATATTACGCTATTAAGATAGACTAACTTCTCATCCTGGATGAATGGATGCTTCTTAAACCAACTGATACAGAACAAAAAGATATTTTTGAACTCCTTCATCGGAGACGTAAGAAATCATCAACGATCTTCTGTTCACAGTATGTGTTTGAGGAATGGTATGATCAGCTTGGAGGAGAAGCAAGTCCTCTGGCTGATGCAATCATTGACCGTATTGCACACGATAGTTATCAGATCAACATCACAAGTATTGATGCTGAGCATGACAAATCCATGCGGGAGGTATACGGCTTAGATAAATCGCTACGAGAGTAGCACTCTAATTATAAAGCGGCTCATTCCGTCTGGACAGGTGGCTCACGCCACACCGGACAGGCGGCTTTGCCGCACAGGAATATTCAATCCGGGGTGAAATCCATCACCTGTCCGGCGTATGGAAATCAATATTCCGTTTTTTACGGAATCACGATTCCGGCAAAAAGGGAATCGCATTTTTCCTAAAACCTTATAATGATGTTATGCACTTTATAGTGTAAATTCATCATGAGGAGGTCACGATTATGACCAAATATCGAGAAATCATCCGGCTTACTGGATTGGGATTCTCACAACGCAACATCATGGCAAGCTGTGGTGTTTCACAAAAAACTGTCGTCAAAGTTCAAAAACGTGCCAGAGAACTAAATATCTCTTGGCCTCTTGATGAATCAATGACCGACACAGAGCTTCAAAGGCTCATGTTCTCTAAAGAGAGCAAGGTATCTGCCAACAAGCGGATGCCGGATTATGATTACATCCGTAAGGAGCTGCTTCGCAACGGCGTAAGCAAAAAACTCCTATGGACGGAATACATTAGAGGCTCTTCGCTGCTCATGCGGCACTCCTCACAGTATTCTACCC
>OLNC01001186.1_pt1 | contig 16475 bp, 10 predicted proteins | sample 1672011 | NCBI WGS metagenome assembly OLNC01 (sample SAMEA3136636, study PRJEB25190) | human gut metagenome | biome: human gut; feature: human-associated habitat; material: faeces | place: Austria | collected 2013 | reverse complement strand
TCCGTCCAATATACGCTATTCCTTCTGTCAGAATGGCTTCCTCTGTCGGAGAATTACTGAAGCTGTCATCTGCAATCTCCACTACCGGTGTATTCCCAGATCTGTTCTGAAAAATAATCGTTTTATTCTTATCCCCACGGAATCCGGTCACTGCAAGACCTTTTCCCCTTCGGCTTTTTTCATATGTAAAAAGATCACCATAAGATCTGCCAGAAGATGATTGTTCTCCCTGAATCGCCGGTCCGCTTCCCTGTTTCTGAATGGAAATGTCACAAGCTTTTCCAAGAACTTTTCCTCCATAGCAGGAACACCACACCGATACAATCCAGTCTGCATTGACACGGCTCATACCAAAATCGTCCATAAGCTGCTTCACATAGCGGAATGCAAAAGTATTATTGATATGAGATGCACTCTGAATGTCCTGAGCAATTCCCATGTTATATGCCATCAACAGTAAATTGACATTCTTCGCCTGATCTGGAAACAAGTCTTTTACCAATGCAGTAAATTTCTTTCTATCGTCCAGAGATGCCTGGTGTCTCGTAAGCATCTCTTCAAAATCCTGTTCAAAAATAACCCATCACCTTCTTATCTGCTATTGTGCTATATTCAAGTCCTATTCCACACCAAGTGCTTTAAATACTGCTTCTTCTGCGGAAGAATAGAAAATCAAGCTAAATGCACCAACCAAATCTGATGGTACAGTTCCCAGATCTCCTGCTGACGTAATTGGCAGTAACACCTTCTTCGCTCCACTGTCCAGACATACCTGCAGAGTACTTGCTAGCTCATCTACCTTGATCAGAGTACCTCCAATACTGATTTCACCAAGAATTGCAAGACTGTTAAGTGGTGTCTTTCCAAGTGCTGCGGAACAGATCGCAATCAATGTCGGCAATGCCAGATTTCCTGTCATTCCAATGCCCTGCATATCCTGATAATTGATGATATAATCCTTTGTAGTGGTACTAATCTGACCGGAAATACGATTTCCATTGGCTTTTAGGTAATTAAATGCTGTATTGGTTGCCTCTTTCGGCTCTTTGCCAGATCCAATACCCGTACAGGTCAACTTTCCGTTTCCAGGCATCATCTGTGTTTCCAGCATATAGCATCCGATCATACCTGTCTTTGATTTGGAAACGGTATAGACAGATCCTGGCTTTCCCATGCCTTCTGGAATCAGCTTGCCGCCACCCTGCTCTGGAACGGAAACATAATGCTCCTCAAAACTGTCATTATCTGTATAAGAGAAGTTTACATCATAGAACTCCATGCCGCCGATCTTTTTCAACTGCTCTTTGACTCTGCGGCGAAGTTCCAGTGAAATTTCCACGATCTCACGTAATTCTTCTTTTGTTACTTCTCCATCCGGATATAACAGTTTTGTAAATCCGGAAATCATCTTACGAACCGCAATGGTATCACGCTGGTTCAGGTTGTTTCCAAGACGGAAATACTTGTCCATCAGATCACTGTAGCTGTCCTTACGAAGTTCACGCATAAATTCAGACAGATAATCTGTGATAAATCCATAATCGTTGGTAAAGGAAGCCGGTCTATATTTCGGAATCTCCCAGCCAGGAATATAACAATGCATACGATCCAAAAATGCTGTGTCAGTACCCATTTCCGGTGGGAATGGATCAAATAAGCTGGAAGTCTTCAAAAGAGTATCTACGCTCTGGTTGATGTTTCCTACGAATACCATAGAAGCCTTTGCCTGAATCTCTGCCTTTCCTCGTGAAAAAGCTCCGGATGCCATATAACCTTTCATAATCTGGATACCGTCTTTATCTTTGAACTTAATACCAGCAACCTCATCAAAAGCCACACAGTCCCACATACCGACAAGACCTACTGTATGGTTGGACATGTTATAGAAAAGGTTGGCAACGGTTGTCTGTCCTCCAGCAACCAGAATACTGTTTGGAGAAATCTGCTCATATATGTAAGATTTACCGGTAGAACGTGGTCCCAACTCGCAAAGGTTGAAATTATTCTCTACAAGCGGAATCATACGTGCAATTAACAGCCATTTTGCTCTCTCGCTAAAGCTTTCAGGCTCCAATCCTGTAGAGCGAAGCAGAATATCCATCCATTCCTCTTTTGTAAATGCTTTTCTTCCATTTCTCACTTCATCCATATCCACATGCGGCATCTGGATTGGTGTCAGTTTACGGATACGGATTGGCTGCGTATTCTTCTTATCTTCTTCAATAAATTCATACTCCATCTGCAGAATACACCAGATACCACCACAGAGCAGTCTGTCATAATCTTTCACATAATCCGGATGAATCGGAATTCCTTTTACACCCAGATTGGAGAAAGTAGCTTCATAACGGTCTTCTTTCGTATTCAACACAACCGTAATACGGTCAATCACGGTATAACTACCTCTTTCACGCAAAAGAGAGAGAATCTTCTGTGCCTCATCCGGACGCACATAATTATCTCTCAAAATACGTTTTACATTCTCTACACCTTCTTCAATGATCTCTTCATCATCAGAATTGCAGTACTGTCCGAGGAGATATTCCAGTACATAGACCGGAACATTAGCCCCTTCACGGATGGATTTTGTTAAATCCTTCCGTACAATACGACCATCATAGTACTGACGGAGTTTTCTCTTTATTTCTTCTCGCATATCTTCTGTTGTATTTTCCTGTGTGTTGGTAAATTCATCCATTTCCAGTTTTCCTTCCATTCTTTAATACATATACTCACTTATATAAAAATACCTAATACTCTATCTATACTGTATGTAATCAATTGTATCTTCTCCAATTATAAGATCGTTTGGCAACTTATTGATTATATTTATATCGTAATTCTGAGTGGAAGTAAGAGTATAAAATACAGGTATTCTTTTTTCATTAGCTAATTCTATTAATTCGTTAGCATATGCAGATCTATGACCAATAATAATGCCCGTTAGTTCTGATTCTTTAAATTCAAAATATTCTTCGTCAGTTTTTGAAATAACTCTATATTCTTTTTCGTAAGCCCAATTTTGACTTTTGCATAAGAGACTGGATTCAATTGCTTTGTAAAATGTTTCTTTATTCGGATCAAAAATCATATCGTTTTGATGCTCTATATATGACACTCTTTGTATTTTTTTCGGAAGAATATCCATCTCAAATTCAAAACATACTCCACAATAATTATTTGCGTAATGCGCCCACATTACAGGATTTTTAGGATCAGACGATAAAGATAATACGCGATACTGATTCATATAATCCATAACAATAGGATGTGGCAAACCTAATGCCTCCCAAGAACCAGCGCCACATATTCCTAAATGTATAGGATATGCCATTCCCTCAAAAGGATCGTTTAAACTTTCCCTTGGGGCCATAAACAAACGATTATTCAATAGTATATCTTTACAATATTCTATTTGTTTCTGTTCTTCTTTACTAAGCTTGTCTTTTCGGTATGGTAATGATTTATATTTATATAATTTCATATTTACGTTCTACCTCTATCTTTTTACATATCAAAATCCAAAATCATCCACAAACGCAATATCAATCATAAATTCATACTGCTGCAGAATATTCTTCTCATCATTTGCATCTGCCAGTACCAGATAATACTTATCACCATACTTGTATTCTCTGGACTTCAATGTAAATTTCTCATGGAATGTTCTCTTCTCCGGTGCGTCTTCTCGGATATTTGCTACAATCGGTACATCAAAAGATATCTTTTCTCCATCTTCTGTCGTAAAGTATGCCACCAGGCTTCTTGCTTTCATAGTGTCCGTTACTTTCTCGGTCTGGATAAAATCAAAGTAAGTAATCAGATTTGTCACTTTTCGATTTGCTGATGTCAGAATCACATCAACATAACTATACGCTACAAATTTTGTATTTGTTGTCAGCTCAATAACCGGAAGCAACATCTCCTGCAAAGAAGATCCACCATGTACATAATTCTGCCCTCCGCCAGAAACCTTAAAGATATCAGCACCTATCGGTGTAGTAACATATGAATTCCTTAAATAAGTCATCGCTCTTGATCTCATTCCTGGATCTTTCGTTCGTTGTGTTGTAATCAGAAAACGTTTATTTGCGCAAGTGCAAATTTCTCTGTCATAAGAGACCTTATCATATTCCTGTAATTTATCTCGTTTGTACAAAAATCCATGATCCGCTGTAATAAAGAATTTCGGTGCTGACAAATACATCGTCAATCTGTGCACTAAACGATGGATTTCTTTAATCGCCTCTTCACAGGCTTTAAACACTTCATTCTCACTTGCAGGCTTATCTCCTCTGGCATCTACCTGATTATGATAAATATAAACAATATTTCTTCCCTGTAAAAGTTCACGAAGTCGCTCCTGATTAGCATTAATCAAATCATCAAAAGATAATGCTATACTGTTCTCATTTTGTGCCTTTAAAATCTTATCCCTGGATGTCAGATCTCCGCAAGTCTGCCCATCTACTGTTACATTCAATTTTTCGTCTATCTGTAACTCTTTATGCGGTAAAAGACTTGCCATTCCCACTGATGTTACCGAAGGAAGGCTGCTTATCATACAATCCAATTTCGGAGTACATTTTTCATCCAGTTCCAATCGTTTCATCAATTCTTTCGCACATTCATACCGAAAAGCATCAGAAATAATAACGATGACACGATTCTTTCCTTCATAAGCCTTCAGGTAGTTCCGATAAAAGTCTTCCTGATGTTTTAAGCCGGTATCTGCCATTAAGTTATCCGTCAGTTCCTGATTCCACTTCGGTGTTACTTTCTGCAGATAGGTAAAGGAATACATATTCTCAATCCGTTCTCTTACCTGTGAAAATCTCTCTGTTTCTTCTATACAGTCATAGGCACTGTAAAACCATCTATAATAGGAATCAACCAAATATGTCTGTTTCTGATAATCGGCTACCATAGTCTTAATATCACTGGTCACTTCCAGAACAGATACCGCCTTCATCATCTGGTAAGCATATTTGATTGCCTGATATTCGTTTTTATATACATTTCCAAAATGGCAGGACTTTGCTGTTCGCTTCTCTGCGATCTGAGCAAGGTTCATGCCATCAATCTGAGCATCCAGAATCTCATCATTCAACTGATCCAGTGCCCAGTCAATTAAGATATTATCCAATCCTCTGAACGCATCACAATTTGCAATATCCAGAAGCTGTGCAGACTGATCTTTTGATTTGTCAGCATCTTTTTTCAGTTCATCCTGGATTCTGCTCACCACTCGTAACGTCTTGTCCACTTTTTCTGATAATACATCATACGCATCCTGATAAAGTACATTGTCCATCAGATTACGGACAAATACGACCACATCATTCTTCTTTTTTAATACATATGATTTCAAAATAGCTGGCAATGTATCTTTCAACGCTACGGATGCATATGTCAAGAGCATACATGCTGCCAGATCATCTACGTTCGGATTTTCAGACTGATATCCAAAATATTTCTCACATAATTCCCAGAACTTTTCTAATAGTCCGTTATCTTCAAGTGCTTTCATGTATGCTTCGTTGTCGTTTAATAATAACTGTCTTGCAATTTCTTCAAAGTTTGGAGTCTTCACATCTGTAAGCACGGCAATAAGACCAATATCAATGGTTTCCACATTGAAATGGTCTATGCTGAGTTCTTTAAACTTCTCAATACGATTCTTATTCTTCCAGAAATTGCTGTACTGTGCCAGATGTTCTTTAAAACGGTTATCAATTCCAATCTCTTGTGACATCTGGGATACCCGGTCCGTATAGTACGGAACCGAGTAATAATACATATCTGCCAATGGGTTCTCTGCATCACTTGGTTTTGGGAATGGTGCATATACAAGATACTTGCTCTCTGTATCTGATTCATTTAATAACCATTTGGAATAAAACCAGTTCGCTCCATCCAAAATATGTAATTTTGCATTATTCAACTGTAACTCAGATACTTCGTCTTCATATTCCCCTTTATCATCAAACCAAAATATAATCCGGGTATCTTCTTTGGAAAATTCAGTATTTAACTGATCTTGTATATTCATTAAATGCATATATTTACTCCACATGTATATCCGTATTTGCAGTAGTCAAAATGACTGCATTCATACATCTTGATACTGATTCACAGGCATATTTTCCACTACTTTTAACTGTAAGGTATTTCAAAACATCAACATTACACTTCTTTAAAGCATCTAGTTTAAAATAAACTGATGGTATATTATTTTCGTTATAAAGTAATTTGAAATAGTATTCTGGAATATTACTACTTTGTTTTTGATATGAAATGTCCTCTACATGTCCAATATACAATTCACCCTTTGAATAAAGTAAAATACTACAATGTTCACTTTTAAGTATTATATTTTTTATTTTTTCAGATACTGTCTTTCCAATTTTCCCATACCAACAGAAACCATTTTTTTCAATTATTTTTTGATGTTCAACAATACAATTTTCAACTATATTATTTTTAAACTTTAAAATAACTACACTTTGCTCACTTTTAATCATCATTAGTCTCACTATTCTCCTTCAGCCAATATCTTCTTGGATTTTTTTTAAATAAAAAAACTGTCTCATTCCCTCTATATGTACCTTTATTCGTTTCTCTCAATAATAAACTAGCTAAAGTTGCCATTGGCGTTTTTCCAACAATATTCTTATTTTGAACTATTTTTTCTTCAATCGCTTTTTCCCAAATTTGAGAAGGCGTCATTGGCTCTTGAGCTTGTTTTAGTACTTCAATTGCAATTTCTCGATATTTTATCATACAAATACCCCTTTTATAATTTTTCCAATAAATTAACCGTCTTTGTTTTTTCTCCTTCTTTAGACACCTCTATTTTTTGAAATAATTGATAATTTTTCTTAACACCCTCATCCAGATTCATTTTAAATCTTTTCAATGCAATATTTGATATGGCTTCACCATATATTTTTAATTCATCTAAATATTTTAGCAGTAAATTTTTCTTTTTAATTTCTGCTGCCTTCTCTTTATTATTTTTTGTATTTTCAATTGTATACTCTACATATTCACAATTCTTTTCATATAATTCGATTGTTTTATACAAGTATTCTGTTCGAATAATCCCTATAGTATTTTCAGTATACATATGTATATCAATCATACATGCAAATGCATTATTTTTACCTGATGTAAATTTCCAATATATAGGACATTTTCCTGTACTCTTTGTCGAATAAGTGTTAGCATGCTCCACTGCAAATTCTTCCACGAAATATTTTCTAATTGTTGCTCTGGCATTTTTATAATTATTGGAAATATTTTGTGCTATAAAATTGATATTATTCTCTAATTCTTCTTCTCCGTATAATTTTCGTAATATCTTTTCAAGATTAAAAATAACATCATTATCCTCAAAAAATCCATCACCTGTTAACATTAAAATACCATCTCGAATCGGTTGATATATATCATCTTTGTCGAAGGATTCTTCAGTTTTAAGCATATATCTCCCGAACATACAGCCTACAGCATAGCTAAGAAATGATTTCACATCATTCTTAACATCAGCTTTTCTTAAAGTAATCTCATTATCATCTAAAAAAATATTTTTTGATGAATTAATTCCATAAATATGAGCAAATAACTGATTCAATTTGCTTTCTAATTGTTTTTCTTTAGTCCACCTATCATTTGCTATTCTTTCCCAGCTTATATATGCAGTTTCTAAATTCTTTTCTTTTTGTTCTACAAACGGGTGAGCCTTATAATTCCAACTTAATTCATAAGAATCCCACTCCTGTTCAGCAATTTTTATACATTCATTAACTATTTCATTAATTTCATCCATGTATTCATTATCTATTACTAATGGAATTTTAGCTATATCACCTGTTTGATAGTTTAAAGTAGGATTAATAATTTGTAACATTTCATACACTATTTTTGTATTCAATAATCCTAGTATATATTTTAGTATATCGGTGTTTGCAAATAGTGCTGTTCCGGCTGTGTCAAAGACAGAACCTACCGGTGAATATCTTACACCAAAATTGTCAAAACCTATTCTCGACCATGTTAAACATTCTCTAAAATAGTATTCACTATTCCAACATTTGCTATTCTTTTTCTCGATTAATCCTTTCTCTAAATTATCTGCTTTTTCTTTTTTTATGTTATAGCCATTTTTGTACCAATCAACTACAAAAAGATTATTACCAAACCATTTCCTATATTCGCCCCCTTTATTATGCGGATACCATTTTCCCCCATCATTCAACGTTTCATCAGTACATGTTGTTCCAAACCTTATGTCTCCGTATGATACTTCTGGCCACAATCTAATAAAGCGTTCATTGTTACTTGTTTGTAATCCTACTTTTGTTTCTGTATAATGATTCATTTTTTTACATGTAAGGAAAACATTAAACATTTCCTTGGTTATCCAATATGCAATGGGTGTTCCTTCTATTTGTTCAAAATAATTTTGTTTAATTACATAAAAATCATCTGTTTCAATAATTTTTTTCTTTTTATTTTCTTCATTTATCAATCTATAATACTTTCCTTGATATTCATCAAGAATAGTTTTTCTTTGAATATAAGTTGCAGTTCCAAATCCTGCATCAAAAGCATTATCTCCCAATTGACAAAGATTCACTATACAATTTTCACATAATAAAATATTTCTTAATTTTTCATATCTAGATAAAAACATCCATGATTCTGGTGTTACTAAACCTATATAACCATCTTTTTTTGCACCTCTTACACATTTTTCTATAAAAATTGCATAAAAATCATTTTTACTATTTGGATACATATTTTTCACATATTTCGACAATTTGTCATTCATACCAGAAGCAGCCATATATGGTGGATTTGTCACTACTGCATCGTATTTCTGTTCCAAATTTTTCGCTACTTTTATCAGCTTTCCTAAGTTTTCCTGTGTTTCTTCACTTCCGACACTCTCAAACGAAATCTGTCCAGTTGTACCCAAATCATCTATAAATCTTTCCAGCACCTTCCAATCACATACATCTACATTTAAAATGGAGCCATACTCTCTGGCATCTTTAAATGTATCCAGCAATCCCTCTATCTGCATCACTGCCAGATTTCTTTCCAACTCACTCAAATGTATTCCAAAAAACTGCAGATGATTCCGATTGATTTCATTGCTTTCCGCAATCGCATATACTTTCGGTTCTGGTTTTCCATCTCTTCCACGCAGGAATCGTCTGTTATAACCACGCCCCTTCATCATAACTGCAAAATATGCCAGCTGATATGCTCTCTGGTCGATATCCAAACCGTGAATATTATGCTCTACAATTTCAAATGCCGCTTCTCTCTTGTCATATCCGGCACTTTCATAGATATCCATCAGTACATCAAACATTGCAATCAGGATATGACCGCTCCCCATACACGGATCAATGCAGGTAATATCAGTCGGTTTCAGATCTTTGTATGTGGTACGGATTTCTGCCAGTTTTATATTAACCTCTTCTTCCTGCTCTGCTTCCGGAAGATAGTATTTCCATCCGAATCTTTCTGCAGTTGCTTTTTCATCTGTACTTGGATCCACTGCCCGTAAATGTTCAATCCAGATTCTTCCCACAGAGTTTTCAACCATATAACGAACAATCCAGTCTGGTGTAAAAAGCTGAGTTGCTGCCGGAATTCGCTCTTTTGTGATTTTTACATTCTTCTTCAGTTTTGCAAAGGTATCATCTTTCAATTCTGTATTGTAATACTGATACAACCATCCGATAATCTCCACCTGTCCGGTCGGGTTGCCTTCTTCATCTAGTGTAGATACATTAAAATCTGCTTCCGGAATACCTGTTTCCGGATTTACCAGCATATAGATGACATCATCTTTATTAGTATAGGAAATACCAAACAACAATTCCATATAGTCAGAGTCTGCCTCAAAAAGTCCCGGCAAGATGTCATGCAACTGATGACACTGCTTCAAGAATAATTTGCAGTACAGTTTATCCGTATTTTCTGACGTACCACTCATTTTCCAGTTGATAATCTCTTCTTTTTCCTGTGCTGTCAGATCTAAGTCCACATCTGGTGCCTGTGTCACAAGATCCGGCTCCATCTTTCCTTCTTTTTCGGAAGAAAGTACACGAACTCTGTTTGGAAGATAGTCGTTCACTTCCATAAAACGGATTGCACAGATCCTGTTGAACCAGGTATAGGCTACTTCTTCTACAACTGCCTCAAATCCACGGGATTCAATCTGAGATACCAGTCTTCTTCTCTGCTCACACTGTCTTTTATTCAATGTTACTTCTGTTCCTGCAACAGTCTGGTATACTTCAAAGTCTGATCCTTTTGTGATTGGTTCACTGCATGATTTTTCTGTAATTCCAAGCATACCGGCTTTATCTGTAACAGAATCAATCAGTTTTTTTCTTGCTTCTATGGCAAATTTCTTTATCGCATTCTTGTTCATGTACTGTTTCCTCCCACTGGAATGATTAGCTTAATGTAATAATCGTATTTTCATCCAGCTCGTTTAATAATTTTTTCTTCATTTCTGCCAGGAACTTATCAATATCCTGTTCATTCTCAATCGAATAGGTTCTCGCACCTGCCACACTGCTGAGAGATACATTCTTACGTTTCTTTTGCTGAACTGGCGGATTTACTGGTTTCGGTGGCTCTGTATGACCGCCACCTGTTGGTGGTGTTACCGGATCAATTGGTGGTTTTGGAACTACTGGCGGACGATGTATTTCCTCGTATTCTGTAATCTCATCCATGCAACGAAGCTTCAATGTGTCACTTTCCAGTCTGATATTTTTAACTGCCGCAATCTCATGGGATGTATCCAGTTTCTGTTTTAATTCTGCAAAGGCATTTACAAACTTGTCCCTGAATACAGATGCAAATTCTTTTTCATCCAACGTATGTAATACTTTTTCCAGATCATCATCCACGATTGGACGCATCTCTTCTGCTTCTTTTTCCAGTAAAGTTCCATACTGCTGTACGAATTTCATGGACATATCTGGCAGTTTCTGAATCTGTCCAAATGGATTCTTTGCTGTCACGATAGCTTCCATCTGAGCGACATTATCAATGATCTCCTGTTCCCTAACATAAGTCTTACTGTTTTCAAACATCTGGATTTGCTCCAGTGCTTTTTCAAAGATTTTTTTCTGACCGCCTTTGAAGAAGTCAAATACCGGTGCTGTATCATCTGCGTCATCCAACAGATCATCACGCTTTATATCTACCGTTTTAAAGAATTCTACCGGCTCTTTGATCGTCAAAAGTTCTTCCAGGTTCTTCTTTGCCTGTTCCATCAGGGATTTACACGGCAGTTTCGGATTCACACGGTATTCGATCATGATTTCACCGAAAGTATCCAGCTTATCCTGTGCTTTATTCTTAAAGCTTCTCATGATGGTATCGTCATCATCGCTGGATAAAGAATAACCGAAATAATCTTTCAATACTTCTTTTACAGAACGAATCTGTCCGTCTGTTGCTCGTTCCCGGATGTCAATGAGCAGTTTCTCGACAAATTCACGTTTTGTCAGGTAACGTACCAGTTCATCTTTTGTATTGGACAGCATAGATAAACTCTGGCTGTTATAGGTCAGGGATACTCTTCCCATCTTAAAGAGCATGGCAACCAGCCACTGTACATCTTTCGGATCAAATCCATACGGAGCTGCCCCGAATTTATCCTGCAGGGATTTCAGGGATGTTTTCATATGTCTGGTATTATTAAGTCCGATGACCTGAATTACTTCTTCCAGCGCTAATTTATTCGGTGTGGTATCACTGGTTCCAAGGAAAGAAAGCTGTCCATCGTTGCCATTGAATACTGCAGCAATATCAGAAAGCTCCGGAGCTGTTTCCATATAAGTCAGCTTGTTATACTGCATGGCTACTAACTTGCCAAGTGCTTCATTGATACGACTTGCCGGCTCTTTGGCTGAGATATTTGCTTTATCACCATTCACGTAGATATCCGCATGTTTCAGTGCATCCTCAATAAAGATACGGATACGGTCTTTCTTTTCAATACGTTCATCTTCTTTTGCACGACGGATGCTGTCAAAGCTTCCTCTTGCACCAGAAGCATTTTTATTCAGGAACTTATAAATCTTGATAGATTCTGTGATTTCGTCAAGGAAAGTACTGTCGTTCGGTAATTTTACAATCACACTATGTTCCTGTGCGGAAAGCATACGCAGGGCAGAATCCGGATAATCTTCCCCATATGGTGTGATGATGGACACTCCGATATCGTTGGACTGATTGCCCTTAAAATAACGATCATCTACCTTCTGGTTGAATGGGAACAAATACCGGCTGCTGTAACGATATTTCTTATCTGTAAAGATTTCCTCGAAGATTACGGTAGATGCTTCTCCGATAATCTCTCCCATTTCTACAGATTCATTATTGATAGCATTATTGATTTCCTGTTCTTCATTGGTCAGGAAGATATAGATTTCTCCATTTTTCTGTACCAGTGTCTCTCGGATCAGTTTCTTTAAGGATTCTTCTATCTTTCCACGGATTTCAATACGATCATCGTCAATATTGGAGATCATCAGTGTAGTAAGGTTATCTACATTTGCTTTGATCTCTTTGACGTATTTAATCATAAACAGCACTTTCAGCAGCTCTACATCGAACTCGTCCAGTCTGCTATTGTCTTCAGCATCGGTAATGACCTGGCTGTGCTGATGGTCAATGAATTTATGCAGTGGATCATAGAAATAGCTAAACGGTACCAGTACACCTTCCTGGCTATCCTTTAATCGAATTGCAGATTCCTGGAACAGTGCTAACATAGAACGGGACTGGTCAGATAAATGCTTTCCACTGGCTCCATGAGTACGCACGGCCGTCAGTACCTGCCCAAGTAAGTTGAACTGGTATGGAATAAACGGATAGCAGTCCGCAAAATCTGTTTTGTCTGTATATAATTTTTTATCTGCTGTATCTGCTGTAAATGTGATCAGATTCTTAATAATGGATTCTTTCTGCTCATATAACAGCTTCAATGCAGATTCCGCAATCTCGTTTTTCTCCAGAATACGTTTCCGGATAACCTCATCTACATTGGATGCAGACAGGGATAATCTGGTATCGAAACGTCCTTGAATTTTAGAAAAGTCATTTCCTTTTGTCTTTGTGATAGAATCAATATCTTCCTGGCTGGTAACGATCACCCATGCTTTTCCTCTGCAAGCAGTTCCCAGATCTTCTACGATAGTCTGCAGATTCAGCATTAACTGTGTATCATCTGCAATATACTGTCCGATCTCATCCACAAGGAAAATAACATGATGATTCGGTCCTTTTTTCTCACAGTACTCTTTGACCAGAGATACAAACTTCTCAATACTGAGGTCATAACTTCCCTTGGCATTCTTACACCAATTGCGGGCAGCCTCCTCACTCATGAAATCCATAGCCACGATTGTTTTTACGATTTTATCCTGAATAACTGCAAAAGCCTGTCGCTTCTTCTCCCAAGGTGCCCCTGCAATCTCTTCAAATTTCTCTTTGAACTCTTCAAATCTGCTTTCGTTATCCAGCTGACGTTCAAATTCTGCAAGATATGGAATAGATCCGCAGTATCCCTGCATTTCATTAAACACCTTCATGAATACTTCCACGATAGCTTCTTTTCCTGATCCAACCTTTGCAGATCCTTTGGAATCAATATTAAAGAGCATGACATCAGAAGAAATGGTTCCGGAATTGGTCATCTTGGCAATCAGCATCGGATCATCGATTTTCTTTCCGTCTGTAAAGTACTCGATGGCTCTCTTTCCTTCTACCACACTGTTTTTTAACAGATAAGAAAGAATCTTTAAAAAGTGAGATTTACCACTTCCAAAGAAACCGGAGATCCAGACACCCATTTTGTCCGTATTGTTATTGATCCCCTTTTCATAGTTATCGAAAAAATCACGGAAATGTTTTAACAATTCTTTTGTTACAACATATTCATCCAATTCCTGATATACGTTTTCTTCATCAGACTGACCTACTTTGATTACACCCTTAATATCACGGTCAATCTGTTTCTCAAACATCTCTTTAATCTGCATTTTTCTTCTCCTTTGTTTTACACAAGCCGGAATGCCCGGTAATAATTTCTGGAATCCATCGTTCCAAATAATTTCAGATCCTGTCCGCTATATTCTCCAGGATAAAACATCACAACCGGCACACTATCCAGTACCTGATGTAAATTGTTCAAAATATTATGGCTTGCAATGATCGGATGGCATTTTCCAACTCCTGTCAGAAAAATCACGCTGTCTGTCAGATCTTCCTGTAAAATCTTTGAAATAATCAGGTTCAGCTCATTCGTTTCATCCAGTCCCAAGGTCTCTACCAGACTGTCTGCCATATCAAAAAAACCATTGTCTTTTTCCAGATCAAAGAAGGCTTCCAGATATCCTTCTTCCTCCAACACCTGAATCATCGTATGAAACAGGTCAAATTCTATGATTTTAAAGTCTTTATTGCCATTATTGATTCTGTCTTTTAAGTATGCGATATGATTTCGCACTTCCAATTCAGCTCTCGGATCATAATCAAACACATAATATCCGACTTCATTTCCTAGTCCTTTATTTTCACGGAAAGACTTTTCTGAAATCTTATCCTCAATCCGGTTCAGTCTTTCTTCCAAACTTAATCTTGCCATCCTTAGACTCCCTTCACTGCCTTCAAGTATTCGCCAAGCCCATTTGCAGTCAGTAATTCTTCTGTCCGGTAATCAATATGAATTGGCTTGATTGTTCTTGGTTTTGCACTGCTTTCCAGTAATCCTGCCTCAAACATCATTCTGGTAAAGCACTGTTTTAACTTCCGTACTGCAGTATCCGTCCAGCCGGCAACCACATCACTCTGCATTGCCTTATCTACAAAAAAGACATTCAGATCCCGGTCTGTGATCTCTTTTTCACCTAATCGAATCTTCTCGTCGTATATTTCATGTAAAAACTCAAAAAATAATCTGCTGTCCATCAAAATTGCAATCAAATTCAGAATCTTTGCAGTTTCTACATCACAAGTGGTAAATGCCTGTAATACTGCTTCTGGTAAGGCTGATACCCTTCGGTACGTTCCATTTAACACCTCGTAGGCTCGATATTCTGCTTTCACCTGATAGATATTTTCCTCCCAGGCAATCTTGCGGATGTCTACCTTGCTAAGTCCTTCCAGAATATAAGCTGCTGTTTTTCTGGATTCTTGCAGCCAGAATAATTTTGATGTCAGTCCTGCACTGTATTCCATTACTGTCCACCATCCTTCGTCTTTTTTTCATAATGGACAATATCTCCGAAATCACAATCCAACTTCTCACAGATTTTCTCCAGAACCTTCATGGAAACAAACTCTCCATTGGTCATCTTCGCCACGGTGCTGCTGCTAATCCCCACCTGGTTCATCATATCCACTTTCTTCATTTTTTTATCAATCAATAACTTCCATAATCCATTGTATGATACTGCCATATGTATTCCCTCTTCGTTATACACAACTTATGGTTTTCCTGTATTTTGAAAGTATATTTTTTCATTTTCGGTCTTACACTTTCAATCCATATTATTGTACCATACTGTATGTTTTTCTTCAATGATAAGTGCAAATGGGAACTTCGACTTTGCGAATGATTCATTTGAAAAATCTAAGGGAGTCGCATGACCTTTTCTTCTATTCTTCCAAATACATTTTCAGAGCATTGTAACAATTCAGTGTCTCGTTATCTGCATCATTAAAATTCTGGGAATAGGTCTGTAAGCTTCCTGTTGGATCTGTTGCAAGATTCGTCAATGATATATACGCATCATACAGTTTTGAAAGCGATTCATAAGCGTCCTTATATTCTTCCGGTGGATTCTTTAATTTCTTCATCAAAGAATTAACGGTATCCTTGTTGTCATTGATATCAGCTATCTGACTGCTGAAACTGCTATCCGAGAACAGATTTTGCAGAGCATCATTAAAATCAGACACATAGTATCCCTTTGGTTTTGTATACTTATCTGTTTTGCTGTCACTTTTCTCATAAATTGCATTGTACCAAACCTGTTTAATCAGATTGCCGCAAGTTTCCGCATCACTGGCACCGGAAAGCATAGAATATGCTGCCATATTCAGATTTGTACCGTATTCCTCGCTCTGCTTCTGTGCCTCTGCCGCCGCCTTTGCTGCGACATTATTTTTATGTGTCTGTACTCCAATGGCTGTGATAATTGCTGCAACAATAACTGCTATCGTTGCAATCACAATTATTTTTTTTGATTTTTTTGTTATCTTCACACCGGTAACTTCTACCTGCTGTGGAGTTTTTTCTGTCTCAATAGTGTGTTCTATCGGGCAACCGCATTTCGGACATGTATCCATTCCTTCTTCCAGTTCTGCCCCGCAGTCTGGACAGCACTTCTTTTCTTCTGGAACCAACACTGTTCCACAATGCACAC
>OLNC01001183.1_pt1 | contig 16533 bp, 16 predicted proteins | sample 1672011 | NCBI WGS metagenome assembly OLNC01 (sample SAMEA3136636, study PRJEB25190) | human gut metagenome | biome: human gut; feature: human-associated habitat; material: faeces | place: Austria | collected 2013 | reverse complement strand
CCTCGAAGCGCATGTTACGGCCTGCCCCGTCCCGACGTTTCTCTTCGCCGCGGCTCCGAACCTTTCCGACCTAGACCTCGATGGGGTTTCCGACGAGCTTGGCGACACGATGGATGAACTGACCGATGCAATCGATCAGCTGAAAGATGGTTCCGGCGCACTGGATGACGCTGTGGGCACACTTGTCGAAAGCCTTGACACGTTTGCTTCGAGTTACAGCCAGTTCGATGCCGGCGTGGACAGCGCCTTGAACGGCACACAGACCCTTGCAAACGGCACGGAAAACTTGCTTGAAAACGCACAGCTCTTGGCAACGAAGACCGGCGAGCTTTCCCTCGGCGCTATTCAGCTGCAGAACAGTACCGCACAGCTTGCGGGCGTCATGAATCAGCAGCTTGTCCCGGGCCTTGTAGAGGCTTCCGAAAAGAAGACCGCGCTTGAAGACAAAATGACCGAGCTTTCCGGCAAGCTGGAGACCGTTGAAATCCCGGATATGACAGCACTCAAAGCACAGCTCGGCGCAGGCGCTGAACAGGTTTTCGATGGCGCGGCGAGCGGCGCAGCGAAAGCGGCTTCCGAAGCTGCTGCAAGCAATGCGGCAACAGTTGCTTCTCAGAAGACGGCGGAAGAAATCAAAGGCAGTGTGCAGGCGGCTTCTTCCTCTGAAGATGTCACAAATGCAGCCGCAGCCCTTACGACACAGCTTTATCAGGACGGTTATTCCGCAGGTTATCAGGCTTCAAAAACTCGTGTGGAGATGGCTTTAAATGAACTTGGCCTCGATGACGCGCAGAAAGAGGCTATTTTAAATGCTCTTGCAGCACAGCCTTCTACCTCTACCCCGAGCGCCGAAGTCATCAGTAACGGAACCGCGCAGGTTTCTGGCATGGTTGAGAAGATTGCTTCCGACATCGATCCCAACGCCATCGCATCGGCCGTCGGCCCGAAGGTTGCTGAACAGGTTGCCCCGATTGTTACAAAAAAAGTAACGTCTTCCGATGACCTTGCGGCGGCAAAGCAGAGCGCTGTGCAGCAGGTTGCAGCGGCAATTCCGGACATTAACACCGATGAGCTCAAGAGTTTGATGGGTGAATTCAAAGATCTCTCCGCGCAGGCAGGCGAAATGATGGACAGTGTTGATACGCTGACCGGCGCGCTGTATAACGCAGAGAATCCGGCAGACACCGACACGGTTGTCGGTGCGGCTAACGCGATTTCCGACGGTGCTGCAAAGCTTGGCAGCGGTGCTTCTCAGCTTGCAACTGGCACCTCTGCATTCGCAACCGGCGTAGGCACGCTCGATGCAGGCACCAACCAACTGCTCAGCGGCATGGAGACGCTCTCTTCCTCCAGCAAGACCGTATCGAATGCGATCGGTCAGTTCCAGACCGGCGGCGCAGAACTTAAAGACGGCACGTCTGAACTCAGCGACGGCATGACGGAGTTCTCCGATACAATCAATGATAAGCTCGACGGCCTCAGCGAAATTACCGACCCGGATTCCACGCTGGCACGCGTGATTGACATCATGAAGGATCGTGCGGACAGCTTCAAGGGCTCCGGCCGCGCAGACGGTACGGATATGACCGTAAGCTACGTAATGCGCACCGCAACGGACTCGAGCAGCAACAGCACGAGCACCACGGAAGAAACCACGACCGAGACTGAAACCAAAGACAGCTTCTGGAACCGTGTGGCAAACCTCTTCTCTAAGTAATTTAAAATAAAGCAAAGGAAGCAGGAACACATCGAAAGGTGCGCCTGCTTCTTTTTTATTGCTTTTTTCGGTGAAACGGTGTATGATTGTCGTGTTTAAATTAGTAGAAAATGGGGTTGAAAAATGAAAAAACTATGTATGCTGTTCCTCACATTTTTGAAGATCGGCGCTTTCACGTTCGGCGGCGGCTATGCGATGGTTGCCTTGCTGGAAAATGAATTTATCGCAAAGAAAAAGTGGATTGATAAAAAAGAGTTCCTCGACATGATCGCGATTGCGGAGTCTACGCCGGGCCCGATAGCTATTAACAGCGCAACGTATATCGGTTATCACATTGCCGGTGTGCCCGGCGCGGCGACGGCCACGCTTGGGGTGTGTATCCCTTCGTTTGTCATCATCTACCTCATTTCCCTATTCTTTGACCAGTTTTTGAGCTTGAAATTCGTTTCCTGCGCGTTCCGCGGAATTCAGGTGTGCGTTGTGTACCTCATCTTTTCCGCCGGTGTGCGCATGCTGAAAAGTCTTGAAAAGACGGCGTTCAATACCGTGCTTGTCACAGGCGTAGCGGTTTGCATGATAGCGTTTTCCGTTTTCGCTGTTTCGTTTTCGTCCATCTACTTTATTTTGCTTAGCGGTGTGGTTGGTCTTGCGGCCTACTTCATACAGCGCCTGCGTGGAAAAGGCGGTGACGTGAAATGATCTATTTTAAATTATTCCTGACCTTCCTTGAGATTGGCGCAGTGTCGTTCGGTGGCGGCTACGGCATGATCTCCATCATCCGCGAAGCCGTGCTCTCGAATCACTGGCTTACGGAAAGCGAGTTCATCAACTTCATTGCGGTGTCCGAATCGACCCCCGGCCCGCTTGCCGTCAACATGGCGACGTTCATCGGCTCTTCGCAAGGCGGCGTGTTGGGCAGTCTGCTCGCGACTTTGGGCGTGGTGCTCCCCTCGTTCGTCATTATTTTGCTCATTGCGGCAGTGTTGAGTAATCTGCTGAAATACGCCGGTGTACAGGCATTCCTCTCCGGCGTGCGTCCGTGCGTGGTGGCGCTCATTTTGGCTACGGCGCTGACGATGGGCCTCAGCACGCTATTCGGCTTTACGACCATACGAAGCGCCCCCGAGGTTGATCTGCGCGGTGTTGTGATTTTGCTGCTGCTGATTACTTTGCACTTTGGCTATAAGCACTTTAAAAAGAAAGCACCCTCGCCCATTTTGATGATCGTGCTTTCCGCCGGTCTCGGCATTTTGTTCTACGCATTTTAAATTTTGGGAAAAGAAAAGACCTCTGCTCGGGACAAACAGTCTTGAGCGGAGGTCTTTTCTTTACAGAAAATAGCGTTTAGCCGTTATTTCGGCTGCACTTTTCGGCGTCGATTGCAAGCACAATCATCAAAACGCACAGTGCGTCTGCGGGGTCGTATATGTTCAAAAGGTACGTGTCCGTCCAGTTGAACAGCTCTTTGGAGATGCTTGCCACATCGTGACCGCTTCCGGAAACAACGGTATAATCCCACTCCAAAACGTTGCCCTCCACATGCCAGCCGTTGCATTCTACGTTGTATTTCGGCTTAAAAAGTGCAAATTCGCGGCCGATGCAACCGACATATTGGTTTTTAAAATACATTTCGAATTTCGGCATGAACGTGAAGATGCGTTCTTTTACCGTGCCGATCTCTTCACCGTAAGCGTCAAAAATTTTCAGGCAGTGTCCCCAGGAGAGCTGCCCTTTGACGACATACACCGTGTTGCCGTTCTCATCGTAAATATCGTAGCTGTCGAACCATGAAAAAAAGCGCTGTTTAAACCGTAAAATCATAAAAAATCCCCTACTTCTTGCCACTGTTTTCAATCGTATAGATCACACAGACGAACCCTGCGATGACCGCGAGCAGTATGGAGCCGCTTAACCCGTCGTTCATGGCAGCGCCGAGAAATAGCCCGACTATGGCGGCCAAGATGATTACAACGGCGGAACCGATTGTTTTCATGTTCACGACAAAATCTCCTCCACGTACTTCTTTAAGTCGATTGTACCACGCTGCGTGTCGGTTTGCAATAGACTTCTGCAAAGGTAAAAGAAAAGAATACGTTAAAAGCAGGTTAAAAACATGAAAAATATCCACATTTTTTCGAATTTTCTATTGACATTTCCTTTGCGGTTTTATATAATTCAATTGTAAATCTGTCAAGCGCCCCGCGGTCACCCATCCTTCGGCCCGGGGTGCTATTTTTCTGAAAATAAAAAAGGCGCAGAGCTCGATCGGAAATCCCGGCAGCCCTGCGCCTTTTGCAGCTCGGTCTTCCCTGCTTCTTCCGCCGCGTCGAACTTCGCCGCTTTCGCTTTCAGCGCTTCATAGCACGGACATAAAGCAGAAAATATTTGAAAAACATCGTTTATTGATACATTAGCCCCGGCATTTTGACTTTATCTCTTCCGTCTGTGGGCATTTTCAAATCGCCCATGAGGCAGGCGTAAGAGATGGCACTCTTGCCAAAGCGACCACGAATCTCCTCCACAGCATCCTGTACTTTCTCCATTGCCATGCGGTGCTGGACATTATCAAACAGCGTGAGCCGCTCGGCACTGCCTTTGGGTGAGAGTTCAATGGCACGGACGGTGACCGCTCTGACCTTCGTGTTCCAAGAATACCGCTCTTTAAAACTCCGAAATGCGGCAGTGGCGATCTCCGAGGGAAGCTGTGTCTTGAGCGGTAGCTTAAGCCGAACAGGTCATTGCCCCGGACATGGACTCGGACGGTAGATTGCTACCAAACAGAATTTGTGAGTGTAAACCTCAAAGCAGTTTGCTTCCTGCAGGCTTTCTATCCTGCGGCCTGTGTCAGCACACATGCCGTTGTGCTCTGCGACATGAACGGCAGACAAACGCCGCTCTCACCTGCGCCGACCAGCAGCTCCGTGCCGCTCGGGCTGATCAGGAGAGGATACTTCTCACACAGATACACCGGGCCGTCCGTGACACCGTAGCTGTTACCGCCCACAAGCGACAAGCTGAGCGTCACATAGCTCGGCCCGTCCGGAATCGTTTGAATCGCCCAGAAACCGCTCCACATCTCCTCAATGTCGTCGCTGTCTTCGTATGTCCACTCCAGATCGACTGTCCCTCCTGTCTCATCCTCGAGATAGAAGCGCAGCGAGAAATAGGCATAGCGGCCGGTTTCCTCTACCATGGTTTCTGTGATCCAGCCCATGCCTGTACTCTGCGATCCGGCAAGGCCAAGCGCGGTCATGCCTGTCCAGCCGTCAGAAAGCCAACCGGCAAATTCGGATGGGATGTCATACCAGGCATATTCCGTAAAATCGAATGAAAGATAGCCACCGGCTTCCGATGTACACGGTGCAAGATGGCTCATCGCATCAAGCGAGGGATACCATTCGCAGGTGTTCCCGTTGTTGTCGGTGATAAAGACCTGGGTGTCGGCCTCATGCGCAATGCCGTCAAGATTCGCAAAGAGCAGCACCGGTTCGCCGCTTTCTGACCGGTAGAGAACCTCTGTGACCTCATCGGTCTGTGTTTTTTCGTTCCACTGCACACGGTTAATTGCAACCGTCGCGTTCTCGTCGACCGGCACAATGCAGTACAGATGCCCCGCGCCGCCGATAATGTGCTCATCGTTGATCTCTGCGATAAAGGGGTATTCGAGGAGCATTGCCTCATTGGTTTCCTGCAGCCACGCAGGGAAACCCGCCTCGAAACCCTCATCAAACAGACCGCCGACATAGCCGAGATACGCCGCACCAAACATTGTCGTCGGAAAATCAATCCTGTCGCGCAACCATCCAAGCGATGTCTCTGCCTCCTGTGAAAACGCGTATTGCACCGGCGGCGTGTCCACGGTCTTATCCTGTGATACAAAATCGTTCCCGTCGCTCTGTAATACAGCTTCCTCCTGTTGGCTTTCCGGAGTTTTTTTGTGGGCAGTATTTATTTTGGGTTCGTCAGGCTCCGTTTGCGTCTTCTGTGTACAGGCGCAGAGCGACAATAACAGAACCAGTGCCAGCAATAGCGCGAACATGCGTCTGGGTGTTGTTTTCATAGCCACTCCTTTCAGAATTTTCCGCTTCGGCCGGAACCGCCTCCGCCGGATTCGCTGTGGCTGCTCCCGCCGCCGGAAGAGCTGCGCTCAATTTTCCGGCTGGAGGTCGTCTTATGGGTAAAATGATCTGTTTGCTCTGTAAGCTGAAGTCCCGCGGAAACATAGGCGTTAGCAGTTGCTTTTTTCGATACATTTTCCATTTTCTGCCATATCACAGCGACGATCACGGCTGCTGCCAGTAGGGAAAGACCGATCACGATAAGGATCGGAAAAAACAAACTCGCTCGAACCGGCTTTCCTGAGGCTGCTTTTTCCAGATAGACGCTGCATTCTTTGATGTAATCCTCAAAGCCGCCGTACCAGTCATTTTCACCGAAGTTATCGAGGAATACCTTTTCCAGCTTCTGCTGACCATAGCTGTTGAACGCATACTCGCAGCGTGAGCCGTAGCAGAACATCGCCCAGTCGCGATCATCCATGCTGAGCAGGAGCATGATCCCGTCGCGGTCCGGTCCTTCGCCCATCGTGTATTCGTGATAGATGGTATAGGTCGCCTTATAGACACCTCCAGAATGGAAGTCACGATAATCCTCCACGGTTACGATATATACACCGATGCCGTATTTTTGGGAGACGGTTTCCGCCATCTTTTCCAGCATCATATTTTCGTTTTCGCTGAGAAGTCCGGCCTCATCCGTCACATAATAAAGCTGTGCACCTGTCTGCTCGGTTGCGGATACATTCACGCAGAATACAAGCGCGATTATAAACGTCAGCAGGAGACAGCGTATTCTCTCTTTCATTTTTCCGCCCTCCCTAGTGTGCCAAAAGCAGCAGCGCAGTCACGCCGATGGCACTGAGTGACGCCGCGATTGCTGCAAACAAACCGACAACCCGCTTCGTGCTGACAGGAAGGTTGCCTACCAACTTACCTGTCTGACCATTCATGGCAAAAAGGAAATCTTTTCCTTCCCACTTTGTATTCAAGATCCAGACGGGAAGCAACGCGTAATGCACTTTGCCGCGCTTCAAACAGATGTCTCGGCTCGTTTCATTGCAGGTGGTGTAATTCGAAACCGTGCTTTCCAGCGCAGACACGAGCGAACCCGCGCAGCGCTTGTCTGCCCGCTCCCGGCTGTTTTCAACGCTCACATCATATTTGTCTGCCAGAAATCCGGGCAGATATGCCGTGGAAAACGGCTTTAAGTCTGTATAGTCATACGGTTCGATGGAATCCATGTAGTCGTCCGGCATTTTGCTCGACGCGTCCACCGGGATTTTCTCAAAGCCAATAGAACCGGCGCGGCGCACATCGTAGTGGCTTGTCTCCGTGATTTCATAATCTCCCGAGGTGTACTTATGTACAGTGGTAGCATGGAACTGTACGCTTCCGCTGGCCGCACCGTCATACATCCAGAAGGGTACATACACGCCTTTGACCTCCTCAAGATGATTGGACTTGGAGAACGTTGACGGCAACAGCGGCTTTTTGCGATAGTGTTTCTTCAGCGCCTTGATGGCATCCTCCTTGCTCAGCTTAAAGGGAAGCACAAAATCAGGTTTCAAAACGCCGGCGAACTGACCCGGAAGCACCGACGGATTTCCGCAGTATGGGCAGGACGTAGCCGCAGTTGTCGCGTCGCAAAGCAGCTCCGCACCGCACGACGGGCAGCTGTAAGCCTTCATGTCAGCCGCGTCCGCACCCCAATCCTCGTTCAGGCCGGAAGTGTCCCAGTCAGAGCCGCCTGCGGCGGCCTTTTGTTTTTCCGCTTCGGCAGATTTTTGAGCCGCTTCTGTTTCTTCCTGCTTCTGCGCCGCTTCCGCTGCTTTTGTTTCTTTTTCCGCATAGAGCGCTTCAATTTCTGCGACATCGAAGCTTGAGCCGCAGTAGTCGCACTCCAGCCTGCCGGATTCTCCTACAAAATGGAGTGGTCCCGTACAGGCGGGACATTGATAATTTGTGATTTGTGTTGCCATCTAAGTTCCTCACTTCCCAGTTGGCGTTACAGCCCGCAAGCGCAGTCCGTAGTGCCGAACACAGTTATAACCGCATTTTCCGGATATGTCCCGCAAACTCACTGTTTGTGATAAATTGCATCCGTGTCCTTTATGACGTTTTCTTCCGAATCGTACAAGATACGCATGTCAGCCGCTGTATGGTCACTGTTGACAAGTATAACGGTAATTAGCTTTTCGGCCTTTTCTGCAATTTCGTCGTAAACGCAGTCTGCATCGCAAACAAAGTCAAAGCTCTTCGTCCGGAACGCGGACTCGGCAAAAATGCTCCAGCTGTACCATTCTTGTGTCTCGTTGTTCCACCACATAGTACAACAGTTCATACCGCTTTTGTCCCCATTTGCGACAAACTCATATTTTTGCAGGCCGTCCTCCGTAATCCACGTGCCTTCCAGCAACGCAAAGACCTCCTGTGCTTCCTTTTGGCTTTCGGCTTTTCTGTCAGCTTCCGCTTGCAGCTCGGCCGCACTGTAATACGCTTCGCGGTCTCCCGTTTCGCTCCAGCCTTCATCGTACCAAAACACGTCTGCCAGCCATGCAAACTGCGGGGAGTCCAGATAACGCAGACGATAGATGATATCGTGCGCCCTGTCCTCGATTGTCAGCCCGCTGATCTTTTCGGCAAAATCCGCCTGAACGGTCAGAACACCGTTTCGGAACGTATGGTCAAACTGATCGCCCAAATCCTCAAAATCCGCATCGTAGCAGCGGATGGGATTGTCTTTGAACTGCACGCCGCGATAATAGAGCCTCATCGTCCCTTGGCTGTACATGGTTTTTGTAATGTGGAAATCGTCAAAAAGGACCGATGTTTCCGGGTACGGATAGGTGCATCCGTCGACCTGACCGCAGGAGGTCAGACCGAGCAGGCTCATACCCAGACCTGCTGCGATGAGGAGCACTTTGAGCTTCACCGCATCACCCCCCCGTTTTTTCGCGAATAACCGGATTCTCCCGCTCCAAGTTGGAGCGGGAGCCGTTTTTTATTGGAACGTCATATTGTTGAGAATGATATCCGGCATCGTGCCCGGGACGCAGTCCATATCCCGAAGGCCGATGGAAAGGGCGCGGTTGTCGTCAAGCTGCGCGATATACTGAATCCATTCGTAGCCGATGTACTTATAGGTGCGGCCATGGAAGGTGATGCCGCCAATCACGCGGTCTTCGATATCCTGATAGTTTTCGAATTTGTCCTTGTAGGAATCAAATTTTTCAACGTTCTCTCTTATCTCAAACTGAATGGCGCCCGCACCAAACGCTGTGGGATCGTCGTTTTCCACCAGACAGCGCGGTCCATCATCGAACGACCAGCCGGATACCGGGATCTTCGTCATGATCTTGACCTTCACATCGTCTTTTGCAAACTGGGAGATCTCCACGGAGAAGTCCTTCATCTCGGCGTTTGCGGATGCTGCCTTGTTCGCCTCGGCGGCCTCGGCCTTCACGATGTCCAGATACCTTTCTATGGCTTCTGTGCCGGAGAAGCCGCTGGTGTTGTACGCACTCACCGTATAAACGCCCGGAGTCTTTTCACAGAAGTTGACGTAGATGAAATGCGAGCTGTCTTCGCTCGAAATCCACTTGTAGTAGCGGTAGTTTGCCTTCATGTGGTCGCTGTACTCTTCCTTGACAAACTCGCCTTCTACGCCGAAGCAGGCAACAATATCCTCGTAAGTAGCATCAAAAATATTCTTATTGACCTCGTTCATCCAAACGTAGCCCTTTTGTACCCGCTCCTCGGTCACGATGCCGTTTCCGCCGGGAGCTGCCGCATTCGTCTGGTTGGTCGGAGCATTCCCCTCCGAAACACCTTCTCCGATGGCGTCCGGCATAGACTTGCCTGCGTCAATCAGCGGCAGATACCAATCGGTATACCGATAGGGATACGCATCTTCCTCCATGTCTTTCCAATAAAGGCCCCACGGGCGCAGATAAATGTCATAGTGGAATTCGTCATCGCCGTCTTCATAGTCGCCGCTGATCCAGATCATATCATCGTAGTCCAAAAGACCGGGGTCAACGATCCAATCGGCATGCTCCAGTGTTACGTTTGTAAACCAGCCACCTTCGGACATCACCGTACCGTGCTCGCCGGTTCCGGCTTCGCTCAGACTGACCTGCGCGGAAGCCATAGGTTTGGATCTCGTGTAGTCCTCATCCCAAAGCTCAATTGTGCCTGTGTAGTCCTTGTCGAAATCAATGACGCCGCAGACATCCCACCAGTCGCCTTCCATGCTTTCATAATCGCCGTAGCAACCGCTCATCTTCCACCAGCCGTACCATTCGCCGTTCCACCAATCGAGCAATGTGTCTCCGGTCGTACCGGTGGTCTCCGGTTTCGTATCGGAGACCGTTTCCCGGCTGAGCGTAGCCGGGTCAACGGTGATTGTACCTTTTTTGCTGCCGAGAAATTCCTCAAAGGTCGCTTTGACTTCACTGGTCGTGTCTTTTAGCACGAAGGCTGTCCGCACTTCCAGCGTTGCACCCGGCGCAACATCCGTAAACTGATCGCTCACTACGGTTTCAAGGTTCTCATAGTCCGTGATAATAGATGCAGGTTCCAGCTCTACACCGTTTTGCATAACCGTCTCATCGACACTCCAGAGATATGAGGCGTTTTCCTTGCTGTTGTTTGTGAAGTCCAGTGTCAGAACGATTGCGTCGTTTCCGTCCGAATCTTCCATGATGCATGCGCCCTTGTAGAGCAGCTCATAGTCACCGAGCTTGATTAAATTGGAGTCTTTCCCCTCCTTATCCTTTCCGCAGGCGGTGAGGCCGCTGAGCAGCATCAGTGCCGTAAGAATCAGGCATAGAAGCTTGGTCTTCGTCTGTTTCATAATTTCCTCCCAATATCCTTCAGGGTTGCACAAATCTGCCGATCAGCAGAAAATAACGTATAATCCCGGCAAAAAGCAGCCGTGCCTACCTGAGACATTTTTCTTATTTCTTTTCGCGCCGGATAAGGTTTCCGTCCTTGTCGGTAAACTTACCGCAGAGAATCTTGATAAAGTCGACAAGGTATCCGATGCCGAACAGACCGGCCGTCAGCGTGTAGAGAATGCCTGTGCCAATCTTACCGACATAGTAGCGGTGGACACCAAGACCGCCAAGGAAGAAGCAAAGCAAGAATGTTGTCATCCAGTCCTTCGTTTCGACCGGAACCTCCGGCGCAACATAGTCCTCTACTGCCTCACCGTTCAAAATCTTCTTCACGGTTTCCGTTACGGTGTCGATATAGGCGCCACGCTCCGTTGCAAGACCGACCGTCGCACCCTTGAGACCCTTGCGCAGTGCGCTGTTCTTATCAACGCGCATACCGCCAACCGACATCTTGGCCTCCGTAATGACCGGCTGAATCCGAATGTGTGTGCCATCCTTGAGGTAAAGCCAGAGGCCAACGTCCACATTTGGTTCTTTCTCAAACGAGATGCGCTGTCCGGGAACGCCGCCTTTGATCTGGAATGGCATCTGGAACGCTGCTCTGCGCGCATTGAGTTTCTGCATGATTTCTTCCAGTGTAGTAGAATAAGGAAGATCAAATTCACGGGGACTGGTAGCGAATGCAACGTCTTTCATGCTGCCTGTAAGGTTATTCATCGTTTTTTCTCCTTTCTAAAAGGTCAGAGGGCGGATAGTGTTAATGGTAAGCTGCACGGCTATTTTTTCGTAAAGGTGCCGCTGATACCGTAGCCGGAATTCTCATTCATGGTAAGGCTGTTTCCATCTACGGAGAACGTATAAGTAGATGGATCACTCCATGCCTCCAGTGTTACTGTAAGCTGATCACCTTCAATGGTGTACGTACCGTCCTGTTTCATATAAGCATTTTCCATGGTGCATTTGCCGCTTCCGTTGAATGTCCATGTGATCGTACCGTCTGCGCCAAGTTCGGCGGACCATGTTCCGGCTAACGCATCCTTGCTACCACAGGCAGAAAGTGTTAGAAGCGTAACCACAATCAGAAGCAATGCTACAAACTTTTTCATTATTTTGTCCTTCTTTCTTTCATTATCATTTGATGGATATTTATCCTCTTACCGCGCCACCGCAATATTCACAACAGCCGTTCACGTCCGGTGTGGTCGTTGCGCCGCAGTAGGGACAGGTGACAGCCGTTTTAGGTGCGGCCTCCTGTTCAATCTGCTGGCGCACATCCTTGCGGACCTGCGTCAGAACCTGCCGGATTTCCTCGCCGAGCTTTTTGCAATTGCGGTACTCAACGTTAGTCTCCGGATTGCACCGGGTCGTCATCCCCGGTCGCATTGCGGGAGGCGGTGTAATATCTACGGAATCGGAATTGATCTTGAAGCGTATTTCGTCAAAGTAATCGTTGTTGACGAATATGGTGATGTAGAAATCATAGGAGTATTCATACCGCGGGGGATTGTAGCTAATCTCCCTACCGTCCTTATCCTCACGCTTAAGTTCCGTGCGGCTCTCGTCAATGTCGAGATTACAGCCGGTCACGTCTGCAAAATCCAAAACATCCGGGTTGGCTTCCACGAGATTTCTGGCACGTGTCACCATGAATTTTCCCGCGTCCTCGTCAAGAAGCACCTTGGTGTCCGCGCCGAGCGTTCTGGTTGTGTGGAATGCCGCGACCTTTTTCTGGTTTTCCTCCCTGTAATCAAGCTGTGCCTTGATTTCCTCAACAGTGCTGTTGCGTCGATCCGAGAACCAAGGGGAAAGCTTTTGGGCGCAGTTTTTGCAGAGATTGCCGTTTTCAAGCTTGCGGTTGCCAAGTAACCCTATTTTTTCTCCGCAAATATCGCAATATTTTTTATCAAACAGTCCCATATATGTATCAAACTCCTTTGTGTATGCTACTTAAATTATACGGTTACTGCGTGTCTGCCTTGGAATTGAGTACCGCACCGTAGATATACAAGGCCGGAATAGCTACTCCTGTCAGGACGCTTACGACATTAAACTCGCCGCCGTTGACCAGACTCATCACAATGCTCAATACGCTGAATACGGCCACAATCACGCCCCACACGATGAGCTTTCCTGCTTTTTCGCTGCGCTTACTGTGCTTAATGCCTTTGATTCCGGCAATCATCTGGCAAATTCCTCCGACCAGCGTCAGGAACAGCGCCGCCCAATATGGAAATGTCAGACCGGATTCTGCACCGAGTCCTGCCGCCAATACACCCAGTCCACCGACAAGAACACCCGCAATGATGGAAAATACTGCGGCAATGATCATCAAAATTCCGGTAACCTTCAAAAATTTATGTCCTTTCATGGTAAATCCTCCTGTTACAATAAATCGTATGGTTTGTTTTTATTCTTTCGCAGGGCGTTTGGCCCCACATTCTGTACAAAATGTACGACTGCCGTTTGGCATACCTCGCATTACTCCGTTTCAAGGTTTGACGTGGCATAAGCTTCTTCGGCAATACTCAGCACCAAGGTCTCCAGCGCTTCTGCATGGCTGCCGCTGAGCTTTTGAATCTCGTTCCCGTCATCGGTGCGCCAAATGACCCGGATTTCGCTGTCGGTCTCGTCCTGGACATTTGGAGACGGCTTTCGGTACGCTGGCAGATCCGACTCTGCCAGCATATTCTGAAGTTCAAACCATTGCACCCACGTAAGCTGCCAAGGGATTGGGTTGGAAAACGCATCCGTTTCGCTTTCTCTCATCTCGTCGCCGGATTGGTCCGGAAACCGGCCGGTCATCAGAGGCATATCCTTCTCCCGGTAGAATTTCAGTGAAAAGCAGCTGTGAAAATTCCTGTGGTTCTGTCGCCACTCAAATTCCACCAGATCTTTTCCTGCTCTGTATGTATCCGGGTTTTCCATCCTACCTCCATCTTGAATCCGGCTATCGATATAATACCGATACAGTGATACGCCTGCCAGTGCGATAAACACAACCGCTGACACGATGGTCAGAGCGATTATGGATGCTTTTTTCACTTCAAATCCCCGTCGTCAAACGGATCGCCACATTCCGGGCAGAACTTGGGCGGGTGTGTCGGGTCAGCCGGCTCCCAGCCGCATTTGTCGCATTTGTACTGCGGAACACCGGCCGGTTTCGGTTTGCCGCATTCAGCGCAAAACTTTCCTTTGTTCACCGCACCGCAGCTACACGTCCAGCCGTCTGCCTGCGATTCCGGCTTTTTGGTGCCGCATTCCGGACAGAATTTTCCGCTTGCCGTCGCGCCGCACTGCGGACATTTCCAGCTTTCGGCAGCAGGCTTTGGTTCCGGCTTTTTACTGCCACAGTTCGGGCAGAATTTTCCGGTAATACCGCTCTGTCCACACGAACAGTTCCATCCTTCAGCAACTGCTGGAGCCGGAGCAGGCTGCGCTGCTTGCTGCTGTGCGCCCATCTGATAGAGATTCTGCGCGTTCATGCCGCCCGCCTGACCTGCCATGTTCATGCCCATAAACGCCATTGCAGGGCCTGCACTCTGATTCGACGCCGCAGATTGCATCGCGGAAGCCTGTGCACCGACAAGATAGGCTGCCGCTCTCGTCGGATCCATAAACGCCGCATTACGCTGCAGCTCCTTAATCATCTGCTCATCCTCTTCGCTCGCCTTGACCGACGAAACGCCAAAGGAAACGATCTCAAGTCCACGCAAGCAGCGCCATTTTCCGGATAAAACTTCATTCAATGCCTCGGCCAGTTCCATTGTATGACCGGGTAGCGCGGAATAGCGGATTCCCATGTCGGAAATCTTCGCAAACGCGGGCTGAAGCGCCGTCAAAAGCTCGGTTTTCAGTTGACCGTCCAGACGGTCGCGGGTATAGTCTTCACTGACGTTGCCGCATACGTTCGTGTAGAACAGAATCGGGTCACTGATTCGGTAACTGTACTCGCCGAAGCAACGAATGGCGATATCAATGTCAATGCCCGCGCGCTGGTCGACAACGCGGAACGGCACCGGAGAGGGCGTGCCGTACTTATTGCCAATGAGTTCTTTCGTGTTAAAATAGTAGACACGCTGATCTTTGGGCGGCTCGCCGCCGAAAGTAAAGCGTTTGCCGATATTTTTGAACGTGTCTAAGATGCTGGTTCCCAACTCACCGGAGAAGATCGTCGGCTCCGTCGAGCTGTCATAGACAAACTCACCCGGCACGGCGCAAAGCTCCGTAACCTTGCCCTGATCAACAATGATCATACACTGTCCGTCCGCCACCGCAACGACGGAACCGTTCGAGATGATGTTTTCGCTTCCCTTTGTGTTGCTGCTGCGTCCGGAAACGCGCCGCTGTCCCTTGACCGCCATAACGTTTTCCGGAATCGATTCACAGTAAAAATACTCTTTCCATTGGTCGGCCATTACGCCGCCGGCCGCACCCAATGCTGCTTTAATGAGTCCCATTTTCTGTACTCCCTTTCTTTACTTATTATGCCCACGGATCTTCCGCCGCGGGAATACGGATACCGCTGAGAATACTGGAATATTCCCAGAGGAACCATTCGCCGGTCGAAGCCTTCTGCCGCAATTTCATGGGACGCGGTGAATCCGCGCCGGACGTTTTAAGAAACACGCGCATATAGCCCGGCTCTATATCCTGAGGTCTGGGGTCTGCCAGCACGTTCAGCGTGTATGGCACGCACGGCTGATACCCATTTTCCGGCGTTGCACCTTCAAAATATGCAAGCGGCAGATAGACCTTGCCGCGCAGTCGGTCGCGCAGAAACTGACAGTCATACGGTGTCATGGGCTTAGGACCGCGCAGAAGGTTCATCGCGGCAACGCCTGCATCTTTGTCCCTGTCAAACAGCGCCAATGCACACAGAAACAGTGCGCAGATATGTTCCGGCTGCCGCCCTTTAGCGGCAAGAATTTCAAATTCCTGCAAATTTTCCGGAATTTTCTGAATTACAACCTGCAACATAACCACTCCTTTCTAAATATGTATATCAATCACACCTGTGAAATAGATCTGTGATCCCAGTATGTAATAGAATTATCAATCTGCCAATCTTTCATGAACGGTCGCTCATTGGCGGGGCACGCTGTACGAGGAGCTAACCTCTTCACTATCCGGAAAGAATGTCCGTTAAACCTGTCTTTTTTTCTTTCTCCAAACGAGTAGAAAAACGACGGCAGCAACAATCAAAAGTGTTGGCACAAGTGTGAATACAAGGATTGTTCCCACGGAGAAGTTGTACTCTGTCGCCTGCACATTGTTCTTTTCGTGCTTTTGAGGAACATCTTTACCGACAGCGTTCTCACCAAATCCGCTCTTTTCGCCCCTATCTCTATTCTTTCCGTCGTTATCCGCTGTCCCCGAAATTGATGCGCCGGGTGAAGCCGTAGGCGAAATACCCGGCGAGGCCGAGGCAGCTGTATTAGGCGACGCCGTGGGCGAGGCTGTGGCGGATGTGTGTGGTGAAGCCGTAGGCGTAACCTTCGGTGTAGGCGTAACCTTCGGCGTGGCTGTGGCGGATGCGCGTGGTGAAGCCGTGGGCGTAACCTTCGGCGTAGGCGTAACCTTCGGTGTAGCTGTGGCGGATGTGCGTGGTGAAGCCGTGGGTGCCGGAGTCGGTGTTGTGCGCGGAGCCGCAGTCGTTCCCGGTTTGAGCTTGGGAATTGGATTTGTGCGTATCGTGCCGCACATATTGCATATCCATTGCATAACTCCCTCTTGGCTTGTTGTCGGTTGTGCGACCACTTTCCCGGCGTCCCAATTGTGATCCGTCTTGGCAATCGGTTTTGTCTCCGTTACACTGCATTGCGTACACTCCCGCTTTTGGATGCCGGTCTCCATGCAGGTA
>OLNC01001179.1_pt1 | contig 16585 bp, 10 predicted proteins | sample 1672011 | NCBI WGS metagenome assembly OLNC01 (sample SAMEA3136636, study PRJEB25190) | human gut metagenome | biome: human gut; feature: human-associated habitat; material: faeces | place: Austria | collected 2013 | reverse complement strand
CGCACGTACGGTTTTGTGTAGGGATATGGGGAGTAATCCCCATATCTACTAGAGAAATAATACAAATTTGATTAATCGGAAAGGGATAAAATTATATTCTTATAATAACAGGTATCTGTGTAGTTGTGTGGTAGGGGGGAAGAAATGAGTAGTTCTAGTTTTACGAAATCAGATATTGGTGCTCAAGCTGCGTGGAAAGGCTTTTCGTCTCAAACTTTATATATTGCTTATAAATTGCTTACGGATGAAGACGGTTACGAATATTACCCTGAAGATATCGAAGATCTGGTTATAAAAAAAGACGGATCTGTTGTTGAGGCCATTCAAGTTAAAAATATATCTTCCGATCTAACACTTTCAAGTCTTGCTTCAACTAAAACATCTAAGGGTGGAGAGGGCTTTTTTAATCGGATGTGTAGTTTACACGCCGTAGATAAATCCTTTTCCGGTATAAAGATTGTTTATTTCGGGAGTTTGGGTGCAGAGTTTCAAGAAGTCGCCAACGACAACAAAGAAATAAAAAAGATATTGGCTAATCGGTTGAAAGAAAAGCATAAACTGTCGGCCGAAGACGCCACTTGGTTAATCGATTCCCTGAAATTTGAAAAAGTTGGCCTTAAGGAACTCAAACAGAACCTAAGAGAACACATCCGAAGTTATGTACCTGTAATGCCGGCACCTGAACTGGCTCAAGAATTGTTAGTGCAATACATTTCTAGGTTATCCAACAGTAAAGGCTATACAACTTTAGCAATGTGGAAAGACAAAATCCATGAAATTGGAGTAAGTATTTCTGCCATTGATGGTTTTTACAAAGAATATAATAAGTCTCTCGTATGCTTGAGTGAACTGAAACTTAATACCAGTCAAGAGCAGCTTCAGAATGAGTTTTCACAAGGAGTTTCTGTCCATCCATCACATATTCGAAGCGGTGTGGATGTCAAACGAGACTATTGGTTAAAAAAGATTCAATTTGCCATTGAGAAAAACGGCGTAGCAGTAATTAAAGGAGTTTCAGGTCAAGGAAAATCCGCTTTATGCTACCGTTATTTGCTTGATACATATCCGGAAGGATGCGTGTTTTGCGTCCGCACAATCGCTACGGAAACGCAAGCCCAAAACCTTGTGGCTTCACTAGATGGACTTGGAAAGCATAATGAAAATCTTATTATTTATATTGATGTGCAACCGGGAGAAATGCTATGGGCATTTCTAATTCAAGAATTACAGACTCGTGGATTAGAGATACCTGTTTTGGTCTCAATTCGTGATGAAGACTATAATGCCACGCCATTGAATGGAAAAGCTATTAAATACGATGTGGTTGAACTAGCGCTTTCAAAGGAGGAAGCAGAGGATATTTATAATATTTTTACAAGTGAGAGACCACACCCAATTTATAGAACATTTGAAGAAGCATGGATTACCTTCGGAAGTGGCGGACCTTTAATTGAATTTGTATACTTGCTTTCAAACAATCAAACTTTGACGGCTCGCCTACACTACCAAATTGATGCACTCATTAAAGAGAAAGTATCCGATGATTGGTTGGAATTGTTACAGTTGGTATGTTATGCTGGACGTTTAGGTGCCAATGTAGATTTTCTGTCGGCAAAAAAAGAGGTTCATTGCTTGACCATGCAGTCAGCCATACAACGATTAAAAGATGAGTATCTTATTAGAATTATTGATGAGAACAAGATTGAAGCTCTTCATCCGGTTCGTGCGCAAATTGTATTTGATACTATCTGTTTACAAACTGGTACGACTGAGAAAGATATAGTTTTCAAGACGGTACCTTGTGTGGAGTCTAAGAATATACGAATTATTTTGCTGGATTACTTTTCTCAGCAACCATGCAATTTAGATGATTTGCATCAACTTTCTCAATGTGAATTTACCGATTGGATTGGATATGCGAGTGTAATAAAAACTATGCTTTGGTTGGATGCAAAACGCTATGTTGATTGTAATATGGCAGTTATCCAGAATTTAATTAAGAAACGCGGTAAGGGATGGCTTTGCTTTTTACCACTTGACCTTTCTGGGGTCTATCATTCTAATGAAATCATTGCGAGCACTATGAAAGAGCTTTCGATATTCAAAGACAAGGAAGCGCTACAAAGTGCTATTGATGAAATAAAGAATTCACTTACATCACTAACCATAGATTATCAAGCAACAGACTATTTCGTTAAAAACTGTCGTCATCCGAATCTGCTGCCACAAACAGATGAGGATAAATCATCATTTGGATATGCGCTATTTTGGATGGCAAAACGCGATTGTGAAGTTCATATGCTCATAGCGCCAGACGAGATAGCACAATGTATATGTTCCGGCGACCTCCAAGCGGCTGCAGATGTTGTAAGAGGTCTTTCTGAACACACAGCATTTTCAGCAGCTTATCAAACAGCGGTAAACACATTGAATAATAAATTGATTTCAGAAATGAATGTAATATTTTTTACTGAGGATGAGAATGAGATCATATGTAAATTCATTCCGCCCCTTGAAAATGAAGTGACGATTTCAGAAAAAACCAAGAATCTAAACCAATACTGGCGAATTAAAATGCTAGATATTCTTGAACAGATGTATCCACAAAAAGAATACATTGATATTGAATTACTTGGTGTTGATCTTCTAGATGATTTGGGAATAGAGCCGTTAGATTACAAGCTTCGTATGCATAAAGATAGGAGATACAACACTTGGGTTTCAGAAGTCAATGGATGGGTTAAGATTAGAATTGATTATACCCAACGTCCGGAATCTTGGGGGCAGTATGTGGCAGAAGTCGATGAAATCCGAACAGATGTTAACGAATTGATTGAGCAAACGATAAGATTAATAGATGATATTTATAAAAAAGGAAGATTTACCAAAGAAAGATGGAAGCGAATCGAAAGCCGTGTCGGTGTATTTAGTATGCACACATTCGCTGAAAATCATCTTCCGGTTTCTGCAGTAGATCCATATTGCATTTATTCAGAAGGAAAAAATAATTTACCTGCATCTGAATATTTTCCGATGCGACAGTTGCTCTCCGTTGAAAAATACAAGCGTTTTAGGAAATGTTTCAATGAAGTATATTCTTCTTTGGATAACTTCTATAATCAATTTGCTGAAGTACTTCTGGTTCGAATTAAGAAGCAGGATATATCTTTGATTAAGAATCCAAGGCTAGCCATGTTTAATCTCTATTCTGCCGCCAAAGCTTTTAGTAGTTTTTGCAATGAATATGATTCCCTGTTTTCAGAGTATAGTGCTTTGAGTACTTCTTTTAAGCAGGAAGAATTAGAAAATCTTCTCACATTATTAAATGTTTGGCGTCAGGTTCTTGACACTTCGCCTAAAGGAGAAGCAATAGCTTATAAAGCCAAATTACGGTATCGTAAAGGCAAAACATTTTTTCAAGATATTCTTGCTAGAATACCCGATGAAGTTGGGGGAGAGCTTTTCGTAACTAATCATCATGCATATATTGTAAAAGAATATAGTCTGGATGAGGATAATGCGATCGAGCAAGAGTATGCAAGTCTGGTTCAAAAATTAAGAGGCATTTTCAAAAATGCTGTGTTACCATCTAGCGATAGGTGGTATTGCGAAACACAAACTATAGAACTGGCGTACATCCCAGTAATTTCTGGGGGATATTCACCTACGGCATTTTCTATTCCGTTTTATAAACTTTTTGATTCTGATATTTCAACTTGTGGAAAGACAATGCTACCATGCGAAATGGAATCCGAGGTACAAAAAAAATTATTCAACAAAACAGATGTACTTACATGGATTTCTGCAATACAAAAAGTTCAAATGATTAAAGTATATCTTAAGCGATTGCATCAGATTGTTCAAGTTGAGCCAAGCGAGAATTGCATTCGTATATTCGAATTGTTTTGTAAAAAAACAGAAGAGGAAATTCAAAGTTTATGGATCGAATTCACTAAGTGTGCGAGGATTGTAGATGAGTTAATTACAGATGACGATGAAGTTCTTAAAATGATAGAGGTAGTTAAAACATTTTTCAATTGTTATGAAGATATAATTGATTGTATTAGGAACAAGGCTAATATAGAAGAGATTATTCATATAATCGATGTCCTTACCCCTGTTATGTTATTATTGCAATCTTTGATATCAAATAGGAGAGAGCACTACTAAGTGAATCAATGTATTTACAAAAATCTAGTTAAGCAATTACGTTTAGCAAAAGAAAAACGACAAGTATTATTGCGATACATAATGTTACAATTGTGACAAATGTATAGGCAGATTAAGTTTGTTAGGATAATCAACACGGCTAGATTGAAACAACAGGAAAAGAGAATAAAAAGCCATATTATTAATTATTTAGAAGGTGGAAAAAGCTCCTTCTTGTATAAGATTTCGATATATTGAGATGCACTATAGATATAATTGGAGATTCGTATTTTGAGTTGATTGCTCAATGGATAAATATTAAGATAAAAATATAATAAGGGAGGAATAATTAGTGTATTTGTCAAATAAAGAGATTAGTTTACTTACTGACGCAGTTAAGTATTTTGAAGTTGGATTTAGAAGTTATATAGCTGAAATTATACTAAATAAATATACTACAATAGATAGTTATAGAAGTGCAGTAAATGAGAAAAAAAATAGCTATGTGAGTAGTTCAATTATTTTGAATGGGAGGATAAAATCGTTATTAGATAATTTAGCCCAAGAGAAAGAAATTAGAAAAATATATAAATTATTAAGCGACACTAATATAGTATGCAAAAGTCATAAACGAGTTGATATTAAAGAAGACAAAAAAGATGTGTTTTTAGTGATTTCCGAACTACTTTCAATTACATATATTTTTTGTTCAGAGTTGTTTTCTAATATGGTTCAGGCTTTTTCTAGTAGAGAAGAATATATGTATTTGGCTGAGCAATATAGGACGGTTAGAAATAATTTATTCCATCCGAAAGCTAGTATTAGTGATTTGAATTATATAGAAGTAAACAAGTTTATCAGTATTTTGATGGAAATTATTGATGATAAATTTTTCTGGTATGCTTCAAAAGAAGAGTTGAAAGAGGAATTAGATGCATTGTCAATTTCTGTAAATAATGCTATTACCATTACAAATAATCTTAAAGCTATACCTAAGCAAAAAAATAAATTTGTATGTCGTACCAAAGAGATTAGTATTTTAAAAAATTATTTACTAGGAAATGAATTGGGATTAGGGAGAATGCACTATATTTTAGTAAGTGGATTCGGAGGAATGGGAAAATCAGCATTAGTTATTGAAGTTATAATGCAAATGCTGAGAGATTATAGTAATAAAAACTTACGATCTCCAAAATGGTTTGATTTTATTCTTTTCTTTTCGGCCAAGGAAGAAATTTTAGATATTGAAGAAAGTGCGGGAAAAATTAATAGCTATAAATTAAAAAGTCAAATAAGTTCTTTGGAAGATATTAAGCAGGAAATAAAAAAATATTTGGGAACGGATGATCTTGTTGGTTATGAAAAAAATGGATTAATTGTAATTGATAATTTTGAAACTTTGTCGGAAGTAGAAAAGACCAAAATTAATGACTTTATTATTTATGAATCAAATTCTAATATACAATATGTTATTACTTCTAGAAATGATGAACACATTGATACCAATTACCAATTACAAATTAGAATATTTAATGAAAAAGATGGGTGTGAGTTTATTGATAAATATATAGATGAAAATTCTTTGTTGATAGAATTGGATGATATTAGTAAGAAAAAATTAGTAAAATTGAGTAAAGGTAATACTTTAGTATTGGTTTTATCTTTACATCGTCTTAGTCAGGGAATTGAATTGTCTACTATCGAAAAAGAACTTTTATCAATTGGATCAGAGACAATAAATAATATCGTAAGCTTTATGTCAAAAAATGCTTTTGATGAAATTTACAATCAGTTTAAAGATCAAGAAGATGACGTCGAAAGAATATTGCAAATAATGGTTATGTATGACGAACCAATTGATAAATATTCATTAATGGTATTGAGTCATACGGATATGTTGTTGGTGGATGAGGTGGTTAATGCTTTAATATCAGGTTTAATTTTGGAGGCACAACGCGAGGAAGTGCAAATCAATGAATTTGCAAAAACATATTTATTGATAAAGTTCCGTCCTAACAAAATTGAATATATGGTAAAGCAGAATGAAATCGCTAATTATAAACGGGAACTGACGATTAAAAAGAACAAATTATTGGATTGTAGAAAAAGAAATTCAACAATTGATAATATATTAAAAGAATGGCAACCTAATAACCTTATTGATGAATTAGCAATAGTAGATGCTTTTGAGGCATATACACATTTTAATGTTTGGAAAGTAGTTAATAGAAGAGGACCCAAAAATAGAAATTATTCATTGAAGTCTGTTAATCACTATTTTGAAAAAATTGAAGAGACATCAACACACCCATATATATATGCACAAAAAGCGAGAATTCTTCTACCACTATTGCGTTTTAAAACAGAGAATAGCGAGAAAATTAAAGAATGTCTTAAAGATTCTTTTGAAAAAACAATTATTTCTGTTGAGACTCAATATATAAATATAAAAGGTACTATATCTTATGCAAGTATTTTGCGTGAACTAGGGAAATTTTATTTGGAAGATAATACAAATGCTGATTATAATAAGTCAGCAAATTATTCAGAGAAGGCTAAGGTAATTTATGAGAAAATGGATAATAGTAATAGATATTATTATTATACACTTAGGAATTTGGCAAAAGCATATATTGGATTGTATAGTAAAACAAATGAAAATGCGTATATTTTAGAAGCACTTAAATTGTTTAATCAAATACAAAAATATGCTGGGAGTGACTTAGGCTCATTAAAAAAAGAGGCTCAAAATAATATAGATTATTGTATAAAACTATTGTAATAAAGTTGTTAATACATTTTGTTACCTTAGACAAAAATAGAATGTGTTTAATTACATATTTTGACGCTTTAATATACGTACATGCAATAAAAAAATCCGGTGGAGATAAATAAATTGCTTTGAGGGAGAAAGATTATGGCCACAAAAGTGCTATGAACGAAATGAATCATGAATAGAGCAGATGTGAAATGAATTTGTCTTGTATTATTCTCTTGACTGGTTTAGAGTGGTCTTGATCTGCGGCATCATACCCAATAGAGTCTTATTTTATAAGGCTTATGTGGGTTCATCCTTTTCGTCTTGGAATGCCCCTAATCGTCATTTTTTGCGAAAATGGTGTAGTTGGAGATAGCTAAATATAAAAATCAGTGTAGTGATTCTTCGGAAATTGCAAGTGATTATAAAACTGCAATAAGTGAATATATTGGAATGGGTTTGTAATCAATGCTGCAACCGTAATATAATACACACTTGATGATACGTTTGATGTTGAAGAGTTAACTATAAAGGATAGTGGCGATGGAATAAATTATAAAGAATAAGGATCTGACAAATAGGTAGTAAAGTGACAGTAGATGAAGATATTTAAAAATTTCTTAGAGTCATATATTTCGGCGCGTATAAAGAATTAGTACACGGTAAATCACTAGCACGATACTAGTGATTACCCTGTATGTTTAATATGCCCATGAGTACGGAATATATGCCATTCACAGTTAAAAATGTGATAATATTTAAAATTTAACTGATATTGGTATAGGAGTACAGAAATGTTGATTTATGAAGGAACAAAAGACAATTTTCTATCGAGTGTAGAGCAAGATACAATCGCTATAGAAATTGAAAATAATATTTATGAAAGAATGCATCGCCATACAGCGAAGAATGAATTCCGTGCATGGGAAAATTCCATGGAATATATGTATAAGGTATTGAATGATCAGGACATTCCATCTGATGCAGGAATTGCTATCGAGTACAATATTCCACAGACGTCCAAACGGGTGGATTTTCTGATATCCGGTTATGGGAAAAAAGAAGAGGCAAATGTTGTTTTAATTGAACTGAAGCAATGGGACGAGTTGGAGGCAATTCCGGGGCGGGACGGTCTGGTGCAGACATATACCGGAAATGCTGTGAGACAAGTAGTTCATCCGTCATATCAGGCGTGGTCATATGCAATGCTGATCAGTGATTACAATGCTTCTGTACAGGAAGGAATGGTTTCCATATTTCCGTGTGCTTATCTGCACAATTACAGACGGCATAATCAGGATCCTCTTGATGCCGAGCAGTATGAAGTTTATCTGGAAGATGCACCGGCATTTACACGTGGGGAAGTCACAAAGCTGAGAAATTTCATTAAGAAGAGCATTCGAACTGGTGATAATAAAGAATTAATTTATAAGATTGATTCGGGTCGCATTAAACCATCGAAAAGTCTCCAGGATTCCATTGTAAAAATGCTGAAAGGCAACCGTGAATTTATTATGCTGGATGAACAGAAGGTTGTCTACGAAGAAATCCTGAATGAATCCAGACAGTCTGTCAAAGATGATAAAAAGCGGGTTGTGATTGTAAAGGGAGGTCCAGGAACAGGGAAAAGTGTGGTAGCTGTAAATCTCTTGGCTGAATTAACAAAAGAGGATCAGTTCTGCCAGTATGTATCCAAAAATTCAGCACCAAGAAATGTATATCGGAAAAAGTTAAAAGGAAGTATCAGGAAAAGCAGTGTCGATAATATGTTCAAAGGTTCAGGTATTTACACAGAAACCGATAATAATATGATTGATACGATCCTTGTAGATGAAGCACATCGTCTGAATGAGAAATCTGGAATGTTCCATAACATGGGAGAAAACCAGATTAAAGAAATCATTCATGCGGCGAAATGCAGCGTGTTTTTTATTGATGAAAGCCAAAGAGTTACACTTCAGGATATAGGACGGGTAGATGAAATCAGAAAATGGGCGGAGGAGGAAAAAGCTCAGGTTACAGAGATGGAACTAATGTCTCAGTTCAGATGCAACGGTTCCGATGGATATCTCGCCTGGCTGGACCATACGCTGGAAATTCGCGATACGGCAAACTTTGATATGGAGGATATCGATTATGATATCCGAATTCTTGATTCGCCGGCAAAAATGCAAGAGTTGATTATTGAAAGAAATCGTACATCGCATAACAGAGCGAGAATTCTGGCTGGTTACTGTTGGAACTGGAAAAAAGAAGGAGTCAATGATCCATCTGTGCATGATATAAAAATCGGAGATTTTGAAATCAGCTGGAATTTGAAAAATACGACTACGTTTGCTATTGATGAAGATTCTATTCATGAAGCGGGATGTATCCATACTTCTCAGGGATTGGAATTCGATTATGTAGGAGTCATCATTGGGGATGATATGAGGTATGAAAACGGAATGGTCGTTACAGATTTTACAAAAAGAGCCAAAACAGACCAGTCTTTGAAGGGAATTAAAAAACTGTATAAAGAGAATCCGGAGCTGGCAAATAAAGAAGCGGACGAAATTATAAAAAATACATATCGGACATTAATGACACGCGGTATGAAAGGCTGCTATGTATATTGTACAGATCAAAGGCTGGCAGCTTATCTGAAGAAATGTCTGGAAATACGGAAGAGTGAGGGCGAAAGATGACAAAGGAAACGATAGAACAGGTATTAAAATTCAGAGATGATCGGAATTGGAAACAGTTTCATAACCCGAAAGATCTGGCAATTTCCATCAGTCTGGAGGCAGCGGAACTTCTGGAAGTATTTCAGTGGAGTGCAGATGATGTCTGGTGTGAGGAGAAAAAAGACAAGGTCAGGGAAGAACTGGCGGACGTACTGAATTACTGTATTTTAATGGCAGATACCTGTGGGGTGGACCTGGACGAGATCATCCAGGAAAAGGTGAAGAAGAACGCTGAAAAGTATCCGATAGAAAAGGCATATGGACATAAAGAAAAATATACTGAGCTGGGAGAATGATATGCAGCTACCACATTCTGATATATTGGATATTGCCCATTTTTCCAGATTGTTTGACAACAAGAGTGAGTGTTACAAATTGTTCTGGTTTCAGGCAATTGCACGGAAAATAAAAGAAGGACAGAAAACAATTACATTTAAATCATTAATTGATGAAATGATCGCAGATGCCTGGTATATGGTTTTGGAGTACCGGTTGAATCTTGGTCCTAATGATGCACTGGAACGGGTGGTTCACCGGCTAGGTGAAATCAGTAACATGAAATCCTGTGAGAAGAAAGAGGTTATTCTGGAATATCTGGAAGCCTGTAATGATAAAGAAGTCATAGCCATGAAACGGACGTTATCTCAAAATGTTCCTTATCGTTTACAGGCACCTTTTATGGAATCTATGAGAGGGAAAGAGTGGAACAGATCCGGGGAAAATCTTGCGAAAAGAATCAACCAGGAACAAAGACTGATGTATTATTTCCTGCAATTCAGTGGCCTGAACACTCAAATCCAGATACAGGAAGAATGGGCGGATTATATTGACCGTAATTATGAAATCATACAGGGATGGGTGGAACTGAATCTGATCCAGTATCTTCAGAGAAGGAACCCCAGCGTCCCGGGAATCGTGGACAAACTTTATCCACCGAAAGAGCGTAACCTGGAAAAGGTGAAAAAGTATTGGAAACTGCTTGTTTCCATAAAACCTGTCTGCGAAATCTATGGGGAAAATTCACTCAATGAAAAAAATATTTCCATTGATCATTTTGTACCCTGGTCGTATGTGGCACATGATGAATTGTGGAATCTGACGCCCACAACCCGGAGTATCAACAGCAGTAAAAGCAACAGCCTTCCGGACTGGAACAAGTATTTTCCATTATTATGTAAAATGGAATATTTGTCCTATGAATTGATGTGGGAATATCCGGAAGTACATAAAGCCTTTGACAAATGTGCGAAGGAGCATCTGAACAATCAGGAGATCAGGCATAAACTTTATCAGAGAGGTCTGTCGGAAACGGAGTTTTCCGGGCGTTTGGAAGAGGTTATGTTTCCGGTTTATCAGTCGGCAAAAAGTATGGGATTTTCCAGTTGGAGCTTGAGGACATAAGATGATGAGTAACTATTATGAAAGCAATGCAGAACACTATGCGGCAGAAACATTTTCCGCTGATATGTCGGAACAGTATCAAAGATTCCTGACTTTGCTAAAAGATGGGGTAAAGCTTCTGGACGTGGGAAGCGGCAGCGGACGTGATGCATGTTATTTTCAGAAACAGGGATATCAGGTGACGGCATTGGAACCGTCGAAGAATCTAGGCAGAGAAATCCGGAAAGTCTTCTCTGGAGAACTTGTATGTTCGGATATTCAGAACTATCGGCCGACGGAGCGGTACGATGGGATCTGGGCGTGTGCGTCATTGATTCATCTGCAGGAAGAAGAAGTACTGCAGTTTTTTGAAAAGATCGATCAGTATCTGAATGACAATGGAATTATATACATTTCCGGGAAAAATGGACTTTCCACAGGAAAAGTGGAGGATGGACGTTTTTTTCTTGAGTTTACAGAACAGATGGTAGAGAAAATCCTGACGGTAAATAAACAATTGCAGCTGGAGCAGTTGTGGTATACCGAAGATGTAAGAGGGAGACGGGGATTTCGGTGGCTGAATGTGGTTTTAAGATTGAGAAGAAATAACTCTTAATGATAAGCGGTGAGAGCAATGAAAGTAGTTTTAAGTCGTAAAGGATTTGATAGCGCTAATGGCGGTATCATGAGTCCTATTTTTGAAGATGGGACAATGGTTTCATTCCCTATCCCAAGTAAAGATGTGGAGAAGGACAACATTCGGTATGACGAATTGTTTTGTGATGGAATTTGCATGAAAACAATTTTGAATGCGCTTGGGTATCGGGGAGCAGAACATTGCCATTTGGATCCCGATCTTGTGAAAAGCAGAAGGCGGGAATCAATTCGTGGGTGGACACCGACTTTTGGACAGATTAATCAAGCTGCAACTTATCTAAAGAATCAGCATATTTCTGAAGGAGATCTATTTCTTTTCTTTGGCAATTTTCGTCATATAAAGCAGAATCATGGAAAGTATGAATATGTTCGAAGAACGGATAAAACAGAGGATACTTATCTGGGAATGCCGCTGCAGGTCGTATGGGGATATTTACAGGTTGGGAGCATTATCATTGATCCTGACGAGCAAAAGAAATTGTTCTGGCATCCACATGCCTGTGATAAACGTATTTATGAAGAGAAGAATAATGTGATTTTTACAGCAAGCAAACAACTTTCCTTTGCTCCCGAAATGCCGGGGGCAGGCACATTTTCGTATGATAAAAAACGTGTGCTGACGATGCCGGGAAAACCAAAAGCAACCTGGAAATATTGTAAAGCATATGATACGGATAATATTGAAAGCAATCGAAAGAATTCTGTGAAGGGTATTGATGAAGGTATCTATTATGCCGGGATCTGGCAGGAACTTGTCTTAAAAGAAAACCAGATTTCTGAAGAATGGGCAAAATCGTTATTTTAGTAAATCTGTTGCTGGAGATGTGACACAGAGGTATAGTGGGGGATTTATGGGGAAAAGGCACTTGTCAGATTCAAAAGTTCAAAGAGAAGCGGAAGAAATAATATTTGAAAATTTAAAAAGCAAGTTAAAATGTAATGATTTACAGAGTAATGCAAGAATACTGATTTCAAAGGAAAATAATATATGGATCTGTCCCGATTTTTATTCAGAGGAAAAACATATAATAGGTGAGATTCATACCCATCTTGGGAAATTAAAGTCTGCACAATTACATAAAATAGAAGGCGATATTTTAAAAATGCTTCTTTTTGAGAAGTGTCATAATGGAGAACGATATAGAAAAATGATTGTCGTCTGTGATATTGAGGAATACAATCAGTTGAGTGGGAATTCATTTGTGGCAGAGGCAATCAGAAAATTTGATATAGAATTGTATCATGTTCCATTGGAACAGGCACAGATTAATGAAATAAAACAAGCTATGCAAGAGCAGAATTTCTACAATTGGTGAGAAAAGGTACATTGTGATACAATATATACAACTATAAAACCTCGGGGAGGTTACTGGTAATGCAGTTACAGAATGATAAAATAACAACATTACAAACAGCAATCCAGACAGCATATCTGGATCATACTATAAATTCTAATCTGGCATATCGACCGGAATTTATTTCAAATAATTATAAGCTTGGAAAAAAAGTTCTTGTTTCAATTGAAGAAGAATTACAAAGATGTGAAGAATTCTGTATCAGTGTCGCTTTTATTACCAAGAGCGGAATTACGCCACTTCTTCAGACTTTAAAAGATCTGGAACAAAGAAATATTCCGGGGAAAATCCTGACGACAAATTATCTTATGTTCAGTGAGCCAGAGGCCCTGGAAAAGCTGGCAGGATTAAAAAACATCGAATTGAAAATGTTTGTTACTGGTGCAGAAACCGGCGGATTTCATACAAAGGGATATATTTTTCGTGAAGAAGAAATTTATCGGATTATTATCGGAAGTTCCAATATGACGCTCAGCGCCATCACAAGGAACAAAGAGTGGAATACCAAAATTGTCTCTACAGAACAGGGTGAGTTGACGCAGGCAGTTTTACAGGAATTTGATGAGTTATGGAAGGATGAGCATTCCTTAGCTTTTGAAGATTTTATTGATTCTTATCGTCAAGAGTATCTGAATGAGAAGATAATCCGTAAGCAGAAACAGCAGGCGGTATCAGAGCAGGTTGTAGAGCTTGAAAATTATCGGTTAAAGCCGAACAAGATGCAGGTCGCTTTTGTGAAAAATGTAATGGAAATGAGAGCACAGCACATAGATAGAGCTCTTCTTTTAAGTAGCACAGGGACAGGAAAATCGCTGGCTTCTGCGTTTATGTTACGGGAAATGGGAACAAAAAGAGTGCTTTTTGTTGTGCATAGAGAACAGATTGCAAAACAGACAATGAAAAGCTATAAAAGAGTTTTTGGTTCATCAAGAACTTATGGGCTTTTGTCGGGAAACAGCAGAGAGTTTGGGTCAGATTTCTTATTTGCTACTATGCAAATGCTCTCGAAAGAAGATATCCTGTCTCATTATAGTCCCGAAGATTTTGACGTGATTATTCTGGATGAGTGTCATCATGTGGGTGCGGAGAGCTACCAGAAGATTATGCGGTATTTCAAGCCAAAGTTCTGGCTGGGAATGACAGCAAGTCCAGATACCAATCAGTATGATATCTATTCGATTTTTGATCATCATATTGCCTATGAAATACGTCTTCAGCAGGCTCTTGAGGAAGATTTACTATGCCCTTTCCATTATTTTGGAATTACAGATCTGGAAATAAATGGAGAAGTATTTGATGATAATGCGGGCGTAAAGAACTTTTCGAAGCTGATTTCTGATGCCCGAGTCGATTATGTGATTGACAAGGCAAATTATTATGGATTTAGCGGAGACCGAGTAAAAGGGCTGATTTTCTGCAGCCGAAAAGATGAGGCAAAAGAATTGTCGAAAAAGTTTAATGAGCGTGGATTGAGAACGGAGGTTCTGACTGGAGAAGATACTCAGGAACGACGTGAAAGTGTGATTGCCAGACTGACAAATGATGAAGATGGTGAGGATCAGCTGGATTACATTTTTACCGTAGACATTTTTAATGAAGGTGTCGATATCCCGGAAATCAATCAGGTTATTATGCTAAGACCGACTCAATCTCCGGTAGTGTTTATACAGCAGTTAGGCCGAGGACTCAGAAAATATGAAGGAAAAGAATATGTAGTGATTCTTGATTTCATTGGGAATTATATGAACAACTTTATGATTCCTATCGCTTTGTCTGGGGACAGAAGCTATAACAAAGACGCAATGCGCCGTTACATCAGAGAAGGAGCCAGAGTTATTCCGGGAAGTTCTACTATTCACTTTGATGAAATATCAAAAAAGAGAATCTATGCGTCTATTGATACAGCAAGAACCAATGATATGAAGCTGCTTAGAGAATCTTATAAAACTTTGAAATATAAGTTGGGAAGGATTCCAACAATAGGGGATTTTAAAAAATTCGGATCTGTAGACGTGACAAAAATTTTTGAAAAGTGCGGATCTTATCATAACTTTTTGAAAAAATATGAAACAGAATATCATGTGCATTTGACGAATCAGGAAGAAATTATAATAGAATATTTTTCAAAGAAACTGATAGCTTACAAAAGAATTCATGAGCTGGAAATGCTGAGAATGCTGATCAGTAGGGAAAATCGTCTTTTGCAATATTGGAAGCTCCTGCAGGAAAAATATCATGTTGGCATGAATGAACAGGTAGAGAGATCGGTGATCCGCAATCTGAAAAATGAATTTCCGAAAGAAGAAGAGCGCCGTAAATATTCGGACTGTGATCTTGTAGAAAAAAATACAGATGGAAGCTATTCTCTTTCCTCAAAATTTCAGAAGGCACTCTTGAATAAAGACTTTAGGCAGATGATCTTGGAATTGCTGGATTTTGGTATAGAACAGTGGAAGGAAAAGTATGGACAAATTTATAGAGATACTAATTTCACGTTATATCAAAAATATACATATGAAGATGTATGCCGTTTGCTTAACTGGAACAAAAATTTAAATGCTCAGAATATCGGAGGCTATTATTATGATAGTGATACTAAGACGCTTCCTGTATTTATTAATTACCACAAAGCAGAAGATGCGATTGCGTATGAAGATCGGTTTGTTTCGGAGGGGCACTTAATTGCGCTTTCCAAACATCCGAGAAAAATTACATCCAGCGATGCTGTTCATATTTACAAGCAATCTGAAGAGGATAAAAATAATCGTATTTTCCTGTTTGTAAGAAAAAATAAGGATGATAATGAGGCAAAAGAGTTCTATTTTCTGGGAGAAATCTTTGCAGAGGGAAACCCGAGACAGATTTATATGGAAAAAACAAAGGACAATGCCTTTGAGATCGACTATCGGTTAGATGTGCCGGTAAGAAGTGATATCTATGATTATATTGTGAGTGATTGATGTAAAAGGCATAAGTAAAAATAGAAGAAACAGAATGGAGAAACGTGATGAAGACTGTACGTGTAGTAGCAGCAGTAATTAGAAAAGATGATAAAATTTTTGCCACGCAAAGAGGATATGGAGAATTCAAGGACGGATGGGAATTCCCTGGCGGTAAGATTGAGGAGGGAGAAACACCTGAACAGGCCCTTGTCAGAGAAATCAAAGAAGAATTGGATACAGATATCAGTGTAGGAGCACTGATTGATACGATTGAATTTGATTATCCAAACTTTCATCTTTCTATGGATTGCTTTTGGTGCGAGATTGTAAAAGGAGGATTGGAATTAAAGGAGCATGAAGCGGCAAGGTGGTTATCAAAAGAAACATTATACAGTGTAGATTGGCTACCTGCAGATGTAGGATTGATTGAAAGGATAAAAAAAGTATTGTAAAAAGCTTTGGATAGAATAAGAAAATATAAAAAGATAAAAAAGACTTTGCCAGCTCGTAGAATGAAAATTAGAAGTAGGCAAAGTTTTTTTACATCATATGAATTTTTGAAATACGAAAAAATGAATTACATTATATGGGTTATTAGCCGGTAAAATGTAATATACT
>OLNC01001170.1_pt1 | contig 16714 bp, 9 predicted proteins | sample 1672011 | NCBI WGS metagenome assembly OLNC01 (sample SAMEA3136636, study PRJEB25190) | human gut metagenome | biome: human gut; feature: human-associated habitat; material: faeces | place: Austria | collected 2013 | reverse complement strand
TTCTTACCAAAAAGGAGCTATTTTTTACCAAAGCCACAAAGTTTTTTACACTACCCTCCCGGCAAAACATCTTCCCTTTTCTATTTTCTTCTCCGCTCCATTTCTTCTTCCGTCGCCATCTGCGGCACAGGCTTCCCGCTCTTTCTGGCAATCTCCTCTTGCTTCAGATGGAGCCGATCCAGCACAGAAATCCGTCCTCCAATCTTCCGAGGCTTGTTCGGCAGATTATTCATACGCCCATCAATCATGTTGTAATTCTGCTCTTCCGTAATCTCGGCGCTGCGCAGATATTCCCCGTTTTCGTAGGCTTTCTGCCAGTTTTCCATCACCGGCTTTTTAGTTTTCTCCGGTTCCGGCTCTTTTGCTGGCGGGTGCAGGTACTCCCAAATCTGCTGTTTTACTGTCCCGTCAAAGCCGTGGAAAACATTGTCTGCCACCATATTCCCCGCACTGTCCAGCACCACATTGGCCGCCTGCGCCCCGTAAACGGTGTGTTCCATGAGGAAAAATTCCCGCCCGTCTATGATGATACTGTCATAGGCAAGCCAGCTTCCTTCTTTCCCCTCAATATGAAAATCTGTTGTATCATAGGAAATCAAGGCACTGGAGGAACCCAGGCGGTGAAAACCGGCAAGCACAACAAAGCCTTCTTTTTCCACATAATAGGCTGTGATCTCGCCACCGCTGTTTAAGACCAGCACATCACTGACGCTTAGGCTGTGGCAGGCAGATCTGCGGGGCGGATGCTCCCCCAGGCGCTTCCGGATCGTGTCCGGCGTATCCCCTTTCTTCATCCGTCCCAGGTAAACCTGTTCATAGTTCGCATACCGCACAGGGATATGCTGCTCCTGCAGCGTTTTATAAGAGCGGTAGCGGATCATCCGGTTTTCCGGGATATTCTTCAGTTGGTACAGGGCAAATTGGCTGATCTCCATCACGCTTCCTCCGCCGGTTCCTGCGCATAGGTTTCCAGATCCATCCCTGAGAACTCCTGATCCGTGAGCTGCTCCATTTTCTTCAGCGTACTGTTGACAAGTGCAAGCATCTCCCCATCTTCGCTGATAAATGGAAGCACCCGGCGGATTTCCTCCATGGTTCCGGTACGGGTATCCTTCTCAAACACAGCCATAACAAAATATTCCTCTTCCGCAAATCGTACTCTCATAACTCCGGTTCTCCTTTCCTGCGCCCCTGGGCTATCTTTTCAGTTTTCTCTCCCTCTTTTTGTACCTGCTGTTCCTGGGCTTTCTGTTTTGCCTGCCTCTCACGAAGCGCCGCAAGGACAGACTGGCGCACCCCGGCAGGCTTCGATGCTTCTGGTTTCTGTAGCATATTCCCCGGTCTGTCCTGTCCGCCCGGTTCTGCCGCCGGCTCTGTCTGCACCGGCTCTTTCCTCTGTTGCTCCTCTGCCAGCATTTTCTCCAGGTCTGCCATGGCTTTCTGCACCAGGGGGCTTTCCTGATAATGGGGAACCAGGTCAATCGCATCTTTCGAGATGCTCCCGGCCCGCATCAGTTCATAATCCCCGTCATACATACTCCCGTCCTCCAGCCGGAAGCCGATCCCTTTGATCCCGTTCATCCGCTCCGCCGGGATCTCTTTGTATTTCTGAAAGGCTTCCCTCAGTGTCAGGTTATCGTGATACTCTCCCATCACAGGGAACTCCATGCACTCTGCCACATAGAACGTAATTTTTGCTTCTTCCACCTCCGGCTCATACATAACTTCCGCCCTGCCCGTCTCCTGTGCCTGCTCAATTCTTGTTAACAATTTCTTTGCATTTTCTACATCCTCTGGAAGATCGTCATTCTCCCCCTCGGCAATCTCTGCCACCCATTTCCGTATGGACTCTGCTTCTCCGGAAACAAGATCAGCATAAATCATTTCCACATTTTCTTCCCTGTCCTCAACTGTATCCCGGTATTCATACAGATCAAATTCGTTTAGAAACTGATCAATATCATATGCCAGCTTCTTCAATTCTTTATCATCCAGATATTTCTCCGCATTTTTCATATATTCTTCCATAGTATAGGTTCGATTCTCAGATACTGGGGTAATATCCAGCGGAATCCCTACAATCGCCATTCCAGCTTTATGAAGGGCCGAGAAAAAATCATCTTCCCGGATATTTCCTGTGTAGAAAAGAACCACATCCAAATCAGAACCATTGTTGTATAATCCCGCTCTTGTGCGGCTGCCATAAACACGGGCAGCGTTTAGTTTTACTTCGTCCTCCAGTCCCATATCCTCAAGCTGTGCCTGTGCGTAACACAACACCGTTTCCTCTATTGCTGAACGGCTCATATCACCCAGCGCTTTTTCTTTTTCTGTTATACCGGAAGTTAGTGGCATTTCTATTTTCCCTTGTATTTCTCGCTGCCCTGCCTCTGTTACTGCCTCCATAAAGTCGTTCCAACAAACCACATGACACTGAGCTAACATAATCTTTTCTTCATTAAGGAGAGCTTCCACCGCCTCTTGAATAGAAATATCCGTGTTCTCATAAGATCCTCCGTCCAGTTCCCGGTATTTCCGATCATAAAACGTATAATCAAACCAGCCCTCTGCGGATGTCTGAATATAAAAGTAACCTTTCATCGATGGAAGTTCATACACGATATTGGTATCTTTATTATCAAGATAAAACTGCGCATGGTTATACGCATCTGCCACTTCATCATTTATCCATTTTCCATCCAATGAAGCCTTTTTCACATCCTCCACATTTTCAATCCCATTCTCACATTTGAGCAGCGTCATTCTGGAAGTAACAGGCTCCCGGCTTTCCATCCCCAACCGTTTGTCCAGGTGGTTTGGTAACAGGTGATATGCCTGGATTGCTTCATCCAGGTTTTCAAAATACTGATATTCCCGCTCTGCTTTGTCACCATAGGCGTCATTCACCACATAGAACTGCTTGATAAACGGCTCTGGCACTTTCTCATAGAGATATTCTGTGATCGCTTCCATAGCACCATCGTCAAATCCATGCTCCAGATTCTCCGCCACCAGCTTCCCGTCTGCATCCACAATAATCCCTGCCACCGTATCCCCATACCCGTCATGCTCCATCCGGAAGAAAGTCTCCCCGGCGATTTCCTTCACTTCTGCCGTGTGCCAGGTGCCAAAATGCCCCTCTACCAAAAGCCCTTTTGTCTCCGGGCCGATCTGTCCGGCCTGTTTTTCTTGCTCCTGTTCCCCCATTTCTTTCCGGGCAAGGCCGATAAAACCGTCCATGACTGCCGGATGGCTCGTCACCACATAATCGGCATTGAGATCCATCCCACGGCTGATATTCTCCGGGATTTTGAAGCGATCCGCCCATTCCTTAGTCTCTTTTGAAAACCGCCCGTCTGATCTGAGGTGCTGGACGGTACAGGCCAGCACAAAAGACACCCGTTCTGCCCCGTATGTTTCCACCACATCTGCCGCAGCTTCATGGGCCAGATGATACCCGTCAAAGTGGCTGTCAATCGCTTCTTCAATCGCTTTCTTACAGTCCAGGTTCAGCTTCCGTGAATCCAGGTAAGCGTCTGCGTTTCTATGTTCCATAGCGTAAGTAAGATCCGACAGATAGAGCGGCGGATATTCTTTTATCTGGCTTTCCAGCAGTTTCTTTCTCTGTGCATCAAATTCCGGAAGCTCTTGATACCCAAAGCTGTCCACATAGTAGGCGGTCAGCTCCTTATCTTTTTTCAGGACAACCACATCACTCACCGACAGGGAATGCCCGGTATAGTCTGCCGGATGGTCTGTATTGAATTTTGTATACAAGGCTTCCAGGGTATCCCCTTCCTGCAGTTCATCTCCGTAAACGAACTGATAATCGGCGCCGTCCACAGTGATGCCCTGTTCCTGCAGGTAAGCCATTCCCATAAAACGATAATCCGTCCCGTCCCTGTCCTCACGGAGCTGATAAATCCCATATCTGTCCTGTTCGCTCTGGAAAAGCGCTGTTTCCTGATGACGCTGGGCTTCTCTCTGGATTTCCTGCATACGTTCTACCATCTGATCAATAAACTCTCCGGAAACTCTGCGAATCGTATCCATAGAAGTGCGAAGCTCTTTCATATCCTTATCACTACTCCATCCGGCAATATAGGGAAAGGAATATTCTGACGTATCCAGACCGAAATACTGGCAGACCGTATAGGCCACGCTTTCCGCTTCTACTTCCCTTGTCAGCTTATCTTTTTTCTCGCCCATTTCCTCCATAACGTCCCTGTCATGGAGCTTTGCGTGGGTAACTTCATGGATACCGGTTTTCATGGTCTGGCTTTCACTCATGCCATTCTGAATCACGATTTCTTTATCTATACTGCTGTAAAATCCCTTTGCCCCGCTCTCAATCTCGTCAAAACGGATCGGCACCGGGGAAATATCCCGGATCGCCTGCATAAATATCTCATAGTTTTCCACACTTCCCATCAGCTCCGGCGTAGCCAGTTCCGGAAGCGGCTCCCCGTCAGTCTGGGATACATCAAATACCGTAGTGATCCGGAAGCGTGGGATTGTATATTCCACTTCCTCCATCTCCGGCGTCCCATCCGGCTTCAGCACCGGCTCCAACGTCGCCGGATCAATCTTCTCCACTTCTTCCTTTTCCCGGATCGGCGCAGGGGCAATGATCTGGATGCCTTTCTCCCCACGCTTCACCTGACGATGGAACTTTTTCTGCCATGCCTGATAACCAGCCACTAAAGTTGCATCCGGTTTCTGCAGATGGATCAGGAGCGTATTGTTAAAGCTATAACTGTGGAATTGGGACATGGTTTTCAAATATTCCATGTACATTTCTGATGTGAAAATCTCTTTGACGCCCTGCTCCAACCGCTGGGTAATCTCCTTCATTCTTTGGTTCCTGTCCTTTTCTGCCATACTGTCCTCCTTAAAGCTCCCGCCGCCTGCCACAGCAGGAACAGCCTGTTTTTCTTTTCTTTATAATTGCGGTTCTACCTTTCTCTCATGTTTTCCTATTTTCTGCTGTCCGGCAGCAATCCGCTCCTGGGCTTCTTTCAGCTTTCCAAGCACTGATGGCCTGCGGGGGGTGTCCGCCACAACCGCTTCCTCCGCCACTCTCCCGGCATCATTTATCATGCTTCCCGGCTGGTCTGCCGCCACTGTCCCGTCCTCTGTCCCAAGCGCTTCCGCTGGGCCTTTCTCGTCCATGTTCAAAAGGGAATTTAACTCTGCCAGACGCTCCGACTTCTCCGCCAGCTCCTGCTCTCTCTCAAAAGGCTTTGCCACTTCTTCCTTCGCTGTCTCCAACTGTTGCTGTAAGGTTTCCAATTTCTGCTGTGTCTCTGCCGCTTTCTTTTCAATGCCGGACAAGGCGTTGCTGATCCTCTGCAGGTTCCCCAGGGCGTCCTTTCCAATCTCCACTTTATAGCTGCACTGGCGTTTCAGCGTCACCATATATTTCTGGTTAAAGCTGTCAAACTCCGCACTCATCTGAAAACCGTAAAATTCCCCGATCTGCCCGGAAGTTTTCACCGCCTTTAGTCCGGCACAGGCAGCAATCAGCGCTGTGCCGGACTCTTTCCGGTCAGTGTATTCTTTCCCGCCAACCGTCATGGAAAACTCGTCTTTTTCTCTGCCTTTTTCCAGAAGCGGCTTCACCGCCTGGAAGTCTGCTTTCAGCCCCTCCAGCCGCTCTTTCGCCGCTGTGATCTGCAAGGGATAATTCTTCGCTATATCCGTCTCCAGACGGTATTTCTGGCTGGTATGGTTGGCTTTCATCAGCTTTAACTTGCTCACCTGGATGTCCAAATCCATCTTTTCCTTGATATAGGGATTTCCAGTGGCCAGGGCTTTGATCTCCGCATAGGACAGCGCCGCATCGTCCACATCCTCACAGGCACGGACAGGACTTTTGCTTGTCATGATCTGGCTGATGAATTTCTGCTTATTCTCCAAAATCTGCCACATATAGGCATCGAAGGTGTTTTCCGTCACATACCGGAAGATCTTTACTTTCTTATTCTGGTTTCCCTGCCGGAGAATACGCCCCTCCTGTTGTTCCAGATCTGCCGGTTTCCAGGGGCAGTCCAAATGATGGAGGGCAATGAGCCTGTCCTGGATATTTGTGCCTGCCCCCAGCTTTGGCGTAGATCCAAGGAGGATGCGCACTTTCCCGGAACGCACCTTTGCGAACAGTTCCGCTTTTTTTGCCTCTGTACCTGCTTCATGGATAAAAGCAATTTCCTCCCTGGGGATACCTTTTGCCACCAGCTTTTCCCGCACGTCATCATATACATTAAAAGTGCCGTTATTCTTCGGTGTGGAAAGGTCGCAGAAAATAAGCTGGGTAGAACGGTTCTGTGCGGTTTCCTGCCAGATGTCAAAGGCATTTTTTACACAGCGGTTTACCTTGCTGTCCGGGAAATCCGGGAGCATATCGTTGATGAGCCGCTGATCCAGGGCGCACTTTCGTCCGTCATTGGTGATCTTGAGCATGTTGTCCTCACGAGGCTCCACCAGGCCGGAGCGCACCATCTCCGCCCGGTCAGCAAAGGTACTGACCAGATCTTCCTGCTCTGGACTGGGCTTCAGCACCTCATTGATATACTCCGCTTCCGGCACCGGAAGGTGGAGCATATCCGCTGTCTGAATGTCCGCTGACTCTTTAAACAGGGAAATCAGCTCTGGAAGATTAAAAAAACGGGCAAACCGTGTTTTTGCACGGTAGCCCGTCCCTTCCGGCGATAATTCAATCGCCGTCACTGTCTCCCCAAAAGCGGCGGCCCAGGAATCGAAATGCCCTAGCCCCATCGCCTGGAGGGTGTCATATTGTAAGTAGCGCATAATGGTATAAAGCTCATAAGGTAGGAAACGCCACGCCATACTTCCTTTCGTCCGTGGTCTTGGCGTAACCCCCTCCAGAACCGTGCTTACACCTCTCGATGTACACGGCTCGCCATCTTTCATAGTTTAAGTGATTTTGTCTTTGCTTCTTCGTAGCATTTCGGGCAGAGAGCCAATGACTTCCGCCTTTTCAGTAACATCAGTTCATCAAATTCATTATCAGCGTTCAAATCTTTTAAGCGCTTTACATGGTGCATATACACTTTCACGGGGTTTGCTCCGCACATCTCGCATTGTCCGCTTTTTAAACGTCCTGCAAGACTATTCGGTTTTATCTGCCCTCTGTATTTCGGCATAATGTCTACAAATTCAGGTGCGATATTGTTATTACGCCTAAATCCTTCATTGTAAAACTCACACCGCTTTGTTCCACTCTTGGTTTTGTAATCTGCGCCAAAGTCGCCCTTTACGCTACGGTATTTCTTATACATCTTCATAACAGAAGAATTATATTTTGCCGCCAACGTCTTTAAACAGCTTCCACGCATGATAGAATGAAATTTCCCCAGATTGCATACATTGATTGCTAACCTGTAATAATTGTACAATCCTCTGATTTCAGAATTATATTTACTGATGATTGCCACATCGTCTAATGGCATAAGCGCCCCTCTGTGGAGTGGCTTCCAAATCTCTTTGCCGTTTTCGTCTTTTTTGATTTTAAACGCACCGTATTCGTGCAGTTTCGCAATCCATTTTTCTTTCGGCATATATAACTGCACTTTTCCATACCACACCCGTTGCAGACCTTTTTTCGTCCGCTTTGTGTCCTGACTTCTTGATATTCTTATGTCGTATCCAAGATACCGCACCTTTTCAGAGGAATGGGTAACGTGAGTTTTCTCCTCCGACATTGTGAGATTTAGCTTGTCTTTTAGAAATATCTTTACCTGTTCCTTGATATTTTCAGCATCCTGCTTTGAACCTGTTATTGAAATCAGGAAATCGTCAGCGTAACGGTTGTATTGAAGTCTTTTGTAATTCTCATCCATCTCGTCTAAATGTGGTGTGGACAACATCACTTTCCTTGCTTCTTTAAATGCTGCTAGGTTTGCTTCTGTGCGCTCTATTTCCAGATTTTTCTGCGCTTTCCGATAAGCCCAGCGTACCTTATCATGGTCTTTGTGGACTTTACGGCTTCTTGTATCGCCTTTGTCAAAACTCTTTTTCATCCTTGCCATGAACTCATCAAGTTCATTCAGATAGATGTTGGCAAGTATCGGACTGACACCGGAGCCTTGTGGACTGCCGGAGTACGTTTCATGGTATGTCCACTGTTCCATATATCCTGCCCTTAGAAACTTCCACATCAGCGATATGAACGCTTCATCTTTTATGCGCTTTCTCAAAAGCTGTATTGTGATATGGTGGTCGAAGCTGTCAAAACAAGCCTTAATGTCTCCTTCGATTATCCACTTTGCACCAGTGAACAGCGTTACGATTTCTTTTAACGCTGTGTGGCAACTTCTTTTCGGTCTGAAACCATGTGAATTATCAGAGAATGTCGGCTCATAGATTGCTTCAAGTATCATACGGACAACTTCCTGTAACAGTTTATCGTCCGTTGACGGAATCCCCAATGGGCGCTTTTTACTGCTGTTTTTCTTCGCAATATAAACACGCCTTGCAGGGTTCGGCTGGTATGAGTGGTCTCTCAGCTTCTGAATGAGCTTTTCAATGCGCTCCATGCTCATACCGTCAAGAGTGAATCCGTCTGCACCTGCCGTCATGCTCCCCTGAGAGGTCGCAATATTCTGGTATGCAAGCAGATAGAACTCTGGGTTGTACAGGTTACGGTATAATCTCTCGTACCTGTACTCTTTGTTTTTTGCTTTTTCACTTAAACTTTTCAATACATTTTCGGGACTTCTCATAATGCCTCACGCACCTTTCCTTATTATTTGTATTGAAGAAAGACTGTCTCCCTTCGCCATGTGGACGGCTTTCCCGTCCTCGGACTACTACGGAGACTCTGTTGCCATAGTAAATATTCAGAGTCACTTTTCTCATAGCACTCATAGCCGATTTTCGGCATTTTACCTTAGGCAATCCCCGTTTAGAACTGTAATAACATAAGCCTGTTATGATTTCGGATGTGACGTTCGTCGTTTTCCATTATCCTATGGCTGATTTACTCTGGGTATCTTGTGGATACGCATGGCCGACTCATATCCACCAGAGTACATGCGAGTATAACTTCCTTACGCATGGAGCAACATTTTGCCCAATCTCCGACTGTCATTCAGGCAGTTTAGCTTTCATCCTTATTCATAACTTTTCGCCACTACCACGCAAACACTTTGGAAGTTTCCGTGTTTCGTGCCCTCCGACATGCTACACTCCCCATCGGGTTTCCCCTTTTGGATAAGTCGGGTGACGATAGGGTGCGGATTATTCCGCTTTGATACCTTGCCCTATTACTTGCTCAAGGTAAGATTATTACAGCCCCTTACGGGCGCACCACCATACTGTTGGAAACAGGCGTCCCTGTGGCAAACGTCACCCCACGCCCGCCGGTGATCTCATCTAAATACTGGCACTTTGCAAACATATCAGAACTTTTCTGTGCGTCCGTCTGTGCGATCCCCGCAATGTTCCTCATTTTGGTATAAAGAAACAGATTTTTGTAAAAATGACTCTCATCCACAAACAGCCGGTCTACACCGAGCTGCTCAAATGTCACCACATCATCTTTCCGGGACTGATCATTGAGCCGCTCCAGTTTCGTTTCCAGGTTCTTCCTTGTCTTTTCCATCTGCTTTACGGTATAGTGTGTTCCTTCCTGGGCAGCCGCCTCCTCAATCGCCATGGTGATCTCATCAATCTGTTTTTCAATGGACAATGCCTGCCGTTCTCGTGACAAGGACATCCGCTCAAACTGGCTGTGTCCAATGATGATAGCGTCATAATCCCCTGTAGCGATCCGGGAACAGAACTTCTTCCGATTAGCAGGCTCAAAGTCTTTTTTCGTTGCCACAAGCACATTGGCGTTTGGATACAGCCGCAGGAAATCGCTGCCCCACTGTTCCGTCAGATGGTTTGGAACCACATATAAATTCTTCTGCGACAGTCCAAGCCGCTTACTCTCCATACCGGCAGCGATCATCTGGAAAGTCTTTCCCGCACCCACGCAATGGGCAAGCAGCGTATTATGCCCGTAAAGGATATGGGCAACGGCGTTCTTCTGGTGGGGCATCAGCGTGATCTCCGGTGTCATCCCGGCAAACTGGATATGGCTGCCGTCATATTCACGGGGACGGATACTATTGAAAAGCTCATTATATTTCCGGCATAACGTTTCCCGCCTGTCCATATCCCGGAAGATCCATTCCCGGAAAGATTCTTTAATCAGCTCCTGCTTCTGCTGTGCAAGCATGGTTTCTTTTTTATTGAGGACTCTCTTTTCATTGCCATCTTCTTGCACTGTGTCATAAATTTTCGTGTCACGCAGATTTAAAGCGTCCTCTAAAAGCCGATAAGCGTTTGCCCGCTGTGTGCCGTAGGTGGCAGTCACACGGGGATTCCGGTAGTCCGCATTTTTCCCGCTTACATTCCACTGTCCGTTGACCGGAGCATATTTGACTTCAATCTTCCGTCCAAGCAGATAGTCCGGTGTCTCAAACAGTTCTCCCATAAACTGTGTGATATAGCCCGGATCAATCCAGGTTGCACCTAAACGCACCTCGATTTCTGACGCATCCAGATCTTTCGGCTGCACTCGTTCCAATGCCTGAACATTGATCTCGTACTCCGGATGGTTCTCCACAAAAGTCCTTGCTGTTGCCAGCTTCTCCCGCACATCGCCGGACAGGTATTCATCCGAGGTTTCCCACGCTTCCGTTACCGGGTTTTTGAAGATCACTCCTGCCAGATCTTCGGCCACTTGCTCTTCTGTTTTCCCGGAAAGCTCCGCCATAAATGGCACATCTACTTTGGCCCGTTCCCCAATGGACACGGCTAAAGCTTCACTGGCTGTATCCACGGAAGTCACCGCTTCCGGCTTCCGGATCGTCCGTTTGGTGAAAATATCCGCTTTCCGTTTCAGATTCCCGCTTTCATTCAGGATTTCCAATGAGGAAAGCAGGCAATAGCTGCTGTCCTGTGAAAATGCCCGTTTATTGGCGTTGCTGCTGATCAGGCCATATCTTCCGGTAAAACGGTCATATGCCTGATTGAGTTTCTCCTGCAGGACATGAACTTTTTCATCACTGCCATCTTCCAACTGGCACTGCAGAAGTTCCTGTGTCAAGTCACGAAGCTCGATCATCCCCAGGACACGCTCTGTTGTCATGGCAGGCAGCTCCATCCGGTTCATCCGGGAATTTTCACGGTAATACACAGCGCCGTTCACATTGGCAAAGCTGAAATTTTTAATAGACGGATCTGCCGGTATGGAAGTGTCAATCTCTCCTAAGTCAGAATCCTCCAACTCGATCTCTGTGATCGTGCCGTGGATATGGCTGACCGCCTCCTTTAGCTGCTCCGCCAGGTCAGCGCCCTCAATGGGCTGACAGGTGAGCTGTGGCCCAAAAGGGCCGGAAACAATCTTCTGCTCCCCTAGCACCATTTCCGGATGGTTCTGGAAATAACGGTTGACGGTAACAAAGTTATGGGAGGTTTCCCCTTTGTCATTGGTATACTCCTCCCGCAAAAGTTCATCCGTTTGTACCCACTCCGGCAGCTCCTTCCCAAGCATCCGGGGAGCATCCAGCTTCTGCAGGAACAGGATATCCGTATTCATCCTCGTCCCGGCATTGGCCTGGAACGCATTGTTTGGGAGACGGATCGCTCCAAGCAGCTCACAGCGCTGTGCAATATACTCTCTGGCTTTCGCATCCTGCTTGTCCATGGTTCCGCCGCTGATCCCATTAGACGTTACAAAGGCGATCACACCGCCAGGACGTACTTTATCAATGGTCTTTGCAATAAAGTAATCGTGGACGAAAAATTTCTGCCGGTCATAGCGACGGTCTATCAGCTTATATCCGCCAAAGGGAATATTTCCCACCGCCACATCAAAGAAACCGTCCGGAAACTCCGTCTTTTCAAATCCGCTGATGGTAATATCCGCTTCCGGGTAAAGGAGCTTTGCGATCCTTCCGGAAATGCTGTCCAGCTCCACGCCATACATGTTCAGCCCATCCATGCCCTCCGGCACCAGACCCAGGAAATTTCCGATCCCGCAGGACGGCTCCAGAACATTCCCTTTCTCCAGCCCCATATTTTCCAGTGCTTCATACATCGCTTTGATCACCACCGGCGGCGTGTAAAAGGCGTTCAGGGTGGATTCCCTTGCCGCCTTATATTCCTCCGGATCAAGTTCCGCATACAGTTCTGTAAATTCCTCCGACCAGGCTTCATTTCGTTCCTCGAATGCTTCCTGCAGGCCGCCCCATCCCACATAGCGGGATAAGATTTCCTGTTCTTCCGGCGTGGCGGTTGTCCGTCCTTCCTGTTCGATCTGGTGGAGCAGGCGGATCGCATCCATGTTGGCACGGAACTTTTCTTTTGCGTTCCCGGTTCCAATAGTCTCGTCCGTAATACGAAAATTGACTGCCTTTTCCTGCTGTCCTACAGCCGGAGCCGGCTCCTTTTCCACTGGCTCTAAAGGGATATGGTAATACTGCCGGATGATGTTGATGGTGTCCAGGGACATTACCTCTGTGGTAAGATGTTCCAGCTCCCTCTTTACAGCCGCCTGGTTGTCTGTCTCCAGGCGCTCCAGTACGTCAAGGATCAACTGCATCTGTTCCGGGGAGAACTCCGGGTTTAACACCGGCGTCACATCCTGTCCTTTTTCAGCGGCTGCATAGATGACATCTACCTGCTCTGGGGAAAGCACATCAAAGGATACCCCCGCTTTCTCCATCTTTTCCGTGATCTGTTCCTCAAGGACAGTATAAATGGCATCCTGTTCTTCTTCCGTCAATATTTTCTCTGACTGCCCCGACTCCCGGTTTTCCGGTTCCTGTCCTGGTTCATCTGATTCCTGTATCTCCAAAGCCGGTGAAATCTTTTCTTCCGTATTTTCCGGCTCTGCTACCGTTTCCGGCTCTGACTCTGATATTGTTTCCGGCTCTATTACTGTTTCCGGAATCGTCTCCGCTTCTTCTGTCCGTTCCGCTGTAATCTCCTGTGGTTCCTCTTCTGGAACACTTTCTCCCATAAAGTCAAAGAGAGACAACTGCTTTCCTGTTGCCTCCACTTCTATCTCTTTCTTCTGTTCCGGAAATATCGTATACGTTCCGTCAATATAATCATGGATCACCGAGAGGGTTTCCGCCCTTTCCTCATACTCCGGGAAGTCCAAAGGTAAGGCAGCAAGGGCGGCGTCCATCTTTGATGCCAATTCTTCTGCAGTATCCGGTTCTTCCAGAAGCTGCGGCAGACGTATCCTTGCATCCTCGTTCAAAAGATCTTCTTGAAATGGCCGCTCGATCTCCTCCGGCATCCGGGAATAAAAACGGATGATCCTCCTGGCCAGAACCTCCCGTTCATATGCCGGCATACGGGAGTAGTCCCCGGCTTTCAGGTACATTCCCTGGTCTATGAGCTGTTTGACACGCTTTGCTGCCTGGGGCCACTTCAAAAGTTCTGTAGCTTCCGGTTTTAAATAATCCCCCCGACATAGTTTGATCCCTTTCCCGTCATAGTCCGCATGGGAATCATCTGCCCCGGATAAGGCATGGCTGCACCCGCCGATCCCATATCTTTCTTTGAGGAAATCTGCCTTTTCCTTTGCTGTTTTCTCCTGGATAAAAAAAGCGTAGGTACTTAAACGTCCATCCGAGTAAGGGCCTCCCCCGGCAAGAAACGAATCAATCTCATCCTGGGTAATAAAAATTTCATGTTCCTGCCACTGAAAGCCTTCTCTTGACTGATAAGGCACTGCTTCCTTTGCAAACTTCTGGAACTGTGCTGCCACTTTGTCCGGGCGGTAATGGTGAAACCTCATTAAATCTTTGTCAGTTTCATAGGCTTCTGCCAGCCCCGCCAGACGCTCATTTAACTCTGCCAGATACTCTGGCTGTGCGATCAGCTTTTCAATCCGCTCTGTCTTTTCAGGATAACCATATCCAAATTGGTGTTCTGTTCCAAAAACAATCTCCGCTACACCTTCCGCCATATCCCCGTGCATAAAGGCAAGCGCCTGTGCATGTTCTTTTATGGCGTTTTCTCTTGCTGCATCCAGAACCGCCTGGGGAGCATATTCCCCCTGCCTTAAAAGCTGATGAATCCGCCCGCTCACATCCTCCCAGGACAGAAATGTTTTATCCAGAATCCGGTCATGTACGGTATGCCCCACAGCGATCTGCATCCCCAGCTCATCATACCAGACAGAATACTCTTTCCCACCGATCACAAGCCCGATACCGCCCGTGCCATACTCCCGCCGCACAAAATCCGTGTATTCCTCCGGTGTCTGCTCAACCATGAAATTATAGATGATCCGCAGATGGCTTCTGTCTTTGTTGCCGCCTTTTCTTAAAACTTCATCAATCACATCCGCAGGAATGGCAGTTTCCCCGGCATACAAAGCCGCCTGACGTTCCTCAATCGAACGGATCTGCTGTTCCACGGTGGGAAATTCGGGCAAAGATAAAGCAGAGGCTTCTATCTCCTCTGCTTCACTCAAATCCTGTTCTCTTGTTTCCTCCTCTAGCTGTATACCAATTCCGTCAGCACGGTTTCCTCCGCCATCTGTGTCAGGCTGTTCATGTGTGCTGTCCACGCCATCTGATCCATCTCTTTGTCCGGTGCCGGATATGTCGTAAGAAGCCCGTCCAGAAGGATCTCCATCCTCTCCTGCGCCGCTTTCTCTATCTCTGCCAGGTGGCTGTCCAGCTTCCCGCTGATCAGCAGGCTCTGATACAGGTTCTTCTTGTGTTCCTTCAGATATGTCCTCCGCAGCATCCCGTATTTCCCGATGGTCTGCGGTTCCTCCGTCAGCGTCAGGTTCGGAAACAGGTAATCGCCCTTGCGGTGATAGGTCAGTTCCATTTGCTTTCCCTCCTTCATCATTCTTGCTTTCACGAATTAACGTGTTAAATTCATTATAAGGTACTTCCTGTTTGTTTGCAACCGTTTTCTCTGGATTTTCCAGGAGATTTTCTTTCTGCCATACTTCCCTATCAGCCTGTCGGATCGTGCGCCCAATGTCCCGGAGTACCGGCTCCGCAAGCTGGCTGGTGGCATTCCCCAAAAAAGCCAGGACAGACAGGTCATTATAATCCGTAATCCCAAAGAAATCCGCTTCCTCCAGGTATTCCGCCGGCTCCAGTCCACAGCGCCGTGCCAGGGTATAAAAGGCACTGTTTGCCAGAAGAGCACGGAACTCCACCCGGATCGTATCCTCGTCCAATCCCTCCAGAAACGTACCGGGGATGGCATACTCCATGCCGTCCATGGCTTCCTCTAAACTATCCGCCGCCATGTCCTCTGCAACCTGCCGCAGTGCAGAGGGCAGGTCTGGAGCATCCTCCCCGTTTAACCCGTAAGTATCTGTCAGATGGTTCAGAAGCATTTCCCGCTGATCTTCTTTCAGCCGCCACAGATATGGTGTCCTTCCTCCCCTCACTGGATGGGTGTCCGATACGTCAAACACATACCGCAGCACTCGCCTCGGCCCGGTATCGTCAATCAGGGCAATCCCTTTCGCTCCCCGGTTCACCCACCGCCGCATCTTCTCATTCCACACTTCCAGCTCCGCACAGGCCGTAGCGTCCGGGCGCTGTGCATGGATCAGAAGTGTATCAGCGAAAGGATAGCGGTAGAGCCTGGAAGCAGTATCCAGATACCGCATCCAGTCCCGTGGGGAACCGCTGACTTCCTTTGCCGTTTCCCTTGCCAGGAAACGGATGTCATTCATTTTCGCCATATAAATCCTCCTGTAAATAAAAGTTCTGTGTGCTTCTCTCTGCATAAAATCCCGGATATTTTTCTTTTCCCATTTACAATATAAAGAAATTCAGTTATAATTTCTTTATAAGGAGGTGCTTTTATGCCAAATATCCGTTCAAGCGCAGACCTGCGCAACAGCTATAACGAAATTTCCACTTTCTGCCATGAATATGCGGAGCCTGTTTTCATTACCAAAAACGGCAAAGGCGATCTTGCCGTTATGAGCATTGAGGCGTATGAACAGCTCGCAGGCCGCTGTGAGTTATACGGGCTTCTCCAGGAAGGCATGGATGACCTTTCTTCCGGGAAAACCCGCCCATTCTCTGAAGCCATGGCAGAGATAAGGAGCCGGCGCAGGCGATGAGTTACCATCTGCATATCACAAGCGTTGCACAGAGGGATATTTCCCAGGCTGCCGATTATATTGAGTTTGTCCTGAAAAATCCCAAAGCCGCTGACGATCTCCTTGAGGAAACGGATCAGAAGATCAATGCCTTGCTTCCGTTTCCCCAGGAACATCCCATTGTAGAGGATAAGCTGCTGGCTGCCTGGGGCATCCGCTTCACACAGATCAAAAACTATCTTGCTTTTTACGTGATAGAAGAAAACCAGGTGACAGTGATCCGTTTCCTATATGCCAAAAGCGACTGGATCTCCATCTTAAAGGTAGGCTTTCCTCTCGTTTAAGCTTGACCTTCCCGCAGCCTTTGCGGGAAGGTTTTATTTTTTCTTCTTCGGGAACTCCAGGCGGAAAGCAGCCTTGCCATCTGCCGCCTCCAGCATAAGATACGCCGCAAACGTGCGTCCCTTTTTCTGCGAATACAGATCCGGCACATACGTCCGCCCGTCTTTTAAAAGCTCTGCCGCCATCTTTTTGTCGATCATTTTCTTCATCCCGGACTTGAAACTGCCGGAGGAACACCGCCCTATCGGAAAGTACGGACGG
>OLNC01001167.1_pt1 | contig 16786 bp, 13 predicted proteins | sample 1672011 | NCBI WGS metagenome assembly OLNC01 (sample SAMEA3136636, study PRJEB25190) | human gut metagenome | biome: human gut; feature: human-associated habitat; material: faeces | place: Austria | collected 2013 | reverse complement strand
CCTTATCAAAAATATACAGTGGAATATTATCTGTCATCTCTTTGAACTGGGCTTCCAGTGCTTTGGCTTCATCCGCCACATCATTTCCTTCCATAACATGTTTGCTGTATGTCGCAAAATTATCGTTGATGGAAGCAAATGTTCCGCTGAAATCATATTTGTCCGAAAACGCTGCAGCAAGAGACAATTCCGCATAGTTTCCCTTTTCGAGATAAGCTTCAAACGTAACGGTACTGTAATCCTGCATCGCGTAGGAAGTAATCGGAAGCTTAATCGATACTTCTTCCCACTTTGCATTGGATGCCGTAAACTTACTGTTGAAATAAATTGCTTTTCCTTTATTAAAATCAGTGATTTTCTGATCTTTTAATGCATCACCGTAAGAACCGGAAATATCCTCATCCGTTACTTTGGAAAGATCTATTTTTTCTTTTTTACTGCCTTTTTGAAAACTGATGTTACTAAAATATACTTTTCCCGCATATCCTGCACCGTTACCACCGATTCTGGCAACGAGATAATCTCTCTTTCCGCCTTCCGGAATTTTTCCCTTATAAACAAACTTTGTATATGTTTTTCCGTCAATTTTGATTGTCTGTCCACCGCCGCTGATGGATGACCAGCTGCCATCCAGCCAGGACTGATCATCTTTGACAGCAGCAAATGTATTTGCAAGATCCTCATCATTGGCAATGAATTTCTGATATTCTCCCACATCCGAAGTGTAACCTCTCTGTGATGCCAGTTCACGGATCTGTGAATAATTATCCTTGCACTCTCCGATGGTTTCTGCCACCGTATCCAGTTTCTTCTTCTCCAGAATGGAGGCAGATTTTTTGGCCGCCTTGCTGTCATTTTCCATATCGGATAAATTTTTTACAATTTTTTCGAGGTAGGAATCATCCAGAAAGTAAAGATAAGAAGTTTCCAGACTCTGATTCTCACTCTGTGCCACATTAATGGCATTAATTTCTTTTAATACCTCATTGTTCCGGCTGTTCTTATTTAACGCGGTAATTCCGCCACTTCCCAAAATCACAGATGCTGCAATTGCAACTCCGCCCATTAAAAGGATTTTTCCTTTAATGCTCTGTACGAGTCTCATCTTCATATTCTGTACTCCTCCTTCATTCTTCTCTGGTACTTTCCATTTATTTTCTAATAAATTTTATCATTAAAAATACTTAATTTCAATATTTTATCAGCTTAAATTTAGCTAATATTTCGCATTGTTTTTTGGTGATTTTTTCTTTTATTACTTTATATCCATACAAAAAAGACGTCTTTTGCAGACAAAGCCCACAAAAAACGTCTTTTTCCTTTTTATCGCCAGATTCCCCGGCGTCTGCGAATCGTATCATACATATCGTGTTCCATTGCCATAACTTTTTCCACCGGAACACTTTTAAAAACCGGCATCTTCATTTTAAACCGAATCCAGAAGAAGGAATATACACCCAGTGCAAAAAATACTGCAGCAGATAAAAATAGAATCGCATTGCGTTCCACCGGGTCTGTTGAAATGTTACAAATCATAAAAATAGTACCCGCAATTCCGATAAGCGGAAGCACCGGTCCAAACGGAACCTTAAAACTTCTCGGAGCTTTCGGAAGACGGTGCCGCAGCACCAGCACATCAATATGTGCAAAAATATAAGACACCATCCAGAAAACCGATCCAACCAGAATAAAAAAGGAAATTGCATCCGATGAATCACTGCTGATAAATGCAAATACAAGAATCAGAATACTGATGAACCACACACCGACAAACGGCACATTGTTTTTGTTCAGTTTTTTAAAGCAGCGCGGCATCATATTCATTTTTGCCATTCCCTGACAGATACTTGCCAGCCCGTTGATCGCAGAGTTCTGGGAACTGATCAGTGCCAGCGCCGCCACAAAAGCCATCCATATTTTTCCGACATTTCCCAGAAGATTTTCCCCGTACAACAGATGCGGGGCTGCAGAATCTGCCAGCTTGTCCCATGGGGTATAATTGTGAAATCCGAACACCAGAATCGACTGCACAACACAGATCAGTCCCAGCCCAAGAAACATACCGAGCGGTACATTCCGCTTGGCATTTTTGACATCCTTCGAAATCGGAATCACATATTCTGCACCGATAAACAGCCAGAATGCAACTGCGGTCATGGAAACAATCGTTTTCCAGTCTGCGGAAAGAACCATCGGCTGGCTTATCTTTTTCCCAGTGCCAAGCCCCAGCATACCGATGACACCCATAATCACCATTGATCCGACCATCAGATATGCCACTGCATCCTGAATCTTTGCAAACATATCCACACCCTTTAAATTGGCAATCAGAAGAATGACTGTCACCAGAACGGTATAGGAAAAGTTTGGAATCGGCAGATGAAAAATTTCTCCCATGGCATATGCAAAAATTGAGGCTTCCACACCGGAAGACAATACATTGCAGAACAGATACCCTCCCACCATGGAAATCATCGTTGGAAACGGTCCCAGGCAGGCAAGCGTATACTGTGCCAGTCCCCCGGTCGTATTCGGCATCAGGGCATTGAGTTCCGACAGGGATGCAATGGTTGTCATGTTAAACAGACAGGCAATTACCATGGCAAAAATAAAGGTCACGCCTATCGTCCCTGCGCCCTGTCCGAGTGAAACCAGACAACTCGTTGCAATGACAAGTCCTACAGAAACAGAAATAACACTTTTGAGTCCTAACTTCTTTTCTTCCATAAACAGACCCCCATCCCCTACAACGCTTTTTCGCCCTCATCACCGGTGCGGACGCGGATGACATTATCCAGTTTATAGATAAAGATCTTTCCATCTCCAATGTGACCGGTATACAGCTGTTCCTTGATGATCTCTACGATGGAATTCACACGCTCCGTTTCCACAACAATATTGATCTGCTGTTTTGGAAGCAGTTCCATCTCTTCAAGCTCATCCACTTCATACTCTCTGGTTCCTTTTTCCACACCGCATCCAAGTACCTGCATCACGGTCATTCCCCGCACACCGGCTTTGCTGAGTGCTGCTTTTAAGCTGGAAAATTTTGACATACCTGTAATTACTTCAATTCTTGACAAACTCATGGTCTTTCCTCCTTGGTATAATGCTCTTTACAATTCCAGTTCCGGAATCTTTGTTCCTGTAATGAGCCGCTCATAACCCTGTGGGGTAATCCCGGCATACTGTTTAAAATCTTTGATCATATGTGCTTCGTCATAATATCCGCACTGCTGCGCCAGTGCATCCAGCCGGATCCTCTCCGGCATTTTATTTATGACATGCAGCAGCTTCTGAAACCGGACAAACCGTTCAAAATTCTTTGGCGAAATTCCATGCACCTGCTGAAAAACACGCCGGATATAACATTCCGAATATCCGGTTTCCTCTGCCAGCTGCCGGATACAAATGCATCCATCGGTATCATAAATTCTCTCCCTGAGATAATTTTCCAGCTTTTGTATGCCATCCGCCAGTTCTTTTCCACGCAGTTTTGGTAAATAGTAACCCGAGAATCCCATTTGTAACCCAATAATCCCCGTTTGTAAATGAAAGTCCTGTTTTGTAACCGAGATTCCCGGTTTGTAAATGAAAGTCCCGGTTTGTAAGCAAGATTCCCGAATGTTCATTTCTATTACGATATGATATAATATGTTCAGCAATAAATTTGCGTACGACAACCAGAGATCAATTCCCTCTCGAAATTTTTGTATTCGGAGAATCCATCCCTGTTTTGATTGGATAGAGTTGTTCTATTCTGGCGGCACTTAGCAAATTTATTTGTTACTTTTTGAGAAGTTTAGGCTTTAAGATGATGTTCTCGGCGGCAATCGGTGAGCATCCCAGTTTCTTAAGCACATCTTCTCCATAGTAAAAGCTGAATGTTTCGTATGGGCTACGGTTGTTCAGCTTTTTTCTTTTATAAGAATTGATATGGTTCATCATCAGAGTAATATCCTGTTGTGTCAGCTCATCAAAACTGCTTCCTTTTGGCAGGATACGACGTATCAATTCATGGTTGACTTCACAGGCTCCTTTTTGATAAGGAGCACTTGGATCGCAATAAAATATCTTTGTTCTATTGCATGGAATGGTGCTACGTTTTTCGATTTCCTTTGGATTTGAAAACTCACTTCCGTTATCTGTCAGAATAACCGGAAACAAGCTATTAAATGTTTTTGTCCCAAGGACTTCATCAAATACGTTTATGATCTCTATTACAGAAGCTGATGTATTTGCGTCCCGCAAAAAAGCCAGCATGAGACTGCTTTCTACAAAGTGTATGGTAAGAAGACATTTTCCTCCCACACGACCAATCACGCTATCCATTTGTACAATGGTCGTTTCTGGGTGCGCTCCCAGATATTTTTGAAAATCAGCGTAGCTTCGTTCAATACGGCAGCCCCTGTCAACTTTAAATTCAGGCTTCTTATAACGGGGACGGTATTTCACTTTACGGGGCAGATCAATGTTCCTGATATCAAAGAGCTGGGCATCCACGTAGTTATACAATGTCTTTTCACTACACATCAGTTCGTCTACATGATCCAGATAGATCTGATGAAGTGATTGCCCGTTTTGAACCAAAGGGCTGATGATCCGATTGATTCTTGCAATATCATCTTCGTTGGACATGATACCGGTTCTGGCTTCCGAAATAGCATAGTGTGCTCTCTCGTGTGCATCTGACGGATTATAAATACGTTTTAATAACGTGCATTTCGGCAGCTGACGGCAGCCATTACAAACATAAGGCGGCTTATTTTTGACAGAACAGACATCTTCTACAAAATCAGAACAATGTAAGGTGCATTCAGAGCACAGGCTGCATTTGTAAGCAGATTGGTGTGTACAGCTTGTTCCGCAAATCCTTTTTGCTTTGCATGTAGCACGGAATTTACAAGGATTATACGGATATCCGGGACGACCGCTTTTCTTGTCATAGGAATACTTTTTAATCTCCTTGGCAATGGTTGTACGGTCCTTTCCTAACTCTTTGCCAATTGCCCCAAAGGATGCATTCTCCTGAAGGCGTTGAGCAATAATCATTCGATCTTCATAAGATAAAAACTTTGACATGGTGACTCCTTTCCAGCCGCCAGAAATCAAAGCATAACAGAAAAGAGACCAACTATCCAGTCAGTCTCAATTCATTTGTAAAAGAAAATCCATACCTTTCTTTTACACTGATAGCTATTAACTTTTACACTTATCCAAGATAGCTGGTATGGAATCTTGGATTACAATTGAGGTCCACGCAGTTTTGCATATTCCGTCGTAAATACATTGACACGCTCCGAAATATTTTTACTCCCGGCAAGTTTTTCGGTCAGGTGATCTCCAAACAGATTGCCATCAATCTCGAGATCTTTGTTAACCAGATCCCGGATGGAAAGTTCTTCCGGCAGAATACAGCTTCCCGGCTGAAAACGGACCCCAAAATATGAACGTCCGTCCTCAAACTCCCAGCCTTTTGCGGCAAGAACCGTTCCGCCAATATACGTCTTGACATCCTGCTCTCCGATTCCAAACAGCAGGTCCACGCTGCCATCCGGCACCGCTTTCATCTCTACCTTTGAATTTTTCTTTTTGGAAAATTCATAAAAGTGGGAGATTCCGGATTTCATTTCTTTTTTTACCTCATAATCATCTGTATCCAGCACCAGATACGGCTGCATTGGCATGACGTTTTTCATTTTTTTTCGCCCCTTGTACTTTTCTGCCAGAATCACCTGACAAAAAGCATTTAAAAAGGCGTACCTTTTATGCCATATCCGGCTGATCCCATAAAGGCAGTTCCACGCCGATACCTTCTTTTAATGCATTGCGGTATACGGTACCGCCCCAGGCAATGTCCTCAACAGGCATGCCGCCTACTGAGTACACAATGATCTCATCATCGCTCTCCCGTCCCGGATGCTTTTTATTAATGATATCGGCAATATCTACAATATCTTCCCGCTGAATCCGTCCTTCGTGCAGATAATCCGTAAACTTGGAACCTATGATCTGTACCATCTCATAACTCGGATACGGAAATTCCTCTGCCCAGGCTTCATACAGTTTATAGTTATCCACCACTTTCTTGCAGCGGTTGATCAGAAAATCATCATCAAACCGTGCAGCCGATGGCAGACAGATGAGTGCACCTTTTTTGACCCAGTCTTCTGCGATATATGGGAAATCGATTTCTTTTACCGGTGCGGTGGAAGTCACACAGATGATGTCACTGTCTTTTACAGCCTCTTCCATCGAATCACATACGATGACCTGCTGAATCTGCGGACATTCCTTCTTTACGAACTTTTCAAATGCATGCAGGGAACGCAGTCCTCTTCCTTTCACTTTTACCGTAGTAATCTTCGGGCAGACGCTTAAAAAAGCCAGCAGACAGGTTCTTCCCATAACACCCGGTCCTATAATAGTAACCGTTTCGGAATCTTTTCTTGCCAGATATTTTGCCCCGACTCCTGGAATTGCTCCGGTACGGTAACAGCTGACAAGATTTGCAGACATCAGTGCCAGTGGCGCCCCGGTATCTTTATCGTTCAACATCATCATCAGAATGGAACGCGGCAGACCGGAAGCTTTATTCTCACAGTTACTTCCATACCACTTCATTCCGGCCATCTGGTATTTTCCTCCAAGATACGCCGGCATCGCCATAAACCGGCGGTCGTCTGCATTTTTCGGCATTCCCTCAAACTGCGGATCATCTGGAAAAATGACCTGTGCACCGTGGGAATTATGGTTGACTCCGGCCATCACATAATCGCCTTTGTTCAATGTAACCAGCAGATCTTCCATTGCCTCCACACACTGATCCATGTTCTTTACTCCGGCTTTGATCATATCCGGTTCACTCAAATATAAAAATTTAATCCTGGTATCCATATGCATTTCCTCCTTATGTTTTCAGAGGTATGGAATATCAAAGCAAATAAACAAAAAAGACGCCATAGTATCACCTACTATAGCGCCTTTGCTACTTATTCGTGCTTATAATATACCATACTATCTTTTTGATTGCTACTCTTGTATTCTTTTTTATACAACAATCCTGCTGTCTTAGATCACTGCCTGAAACCGGTCATACCGCAGTTCATGCAGATCCAGTGTGGTTTCTTTTCCCATGGCCAATTCGGATAACAGTTTTCCGACAATCGGTGAAATTCCAAATCCGTGTCCGGTAAAAGCACAGGCTAACAGCAGTCCCGGCACTTCTTTAACCGGTCCGAGTACCGGTACTCCGTCCGCACACAGATCTTCATATCCGGCCCAGGTACGGACAATCTTTGCATCGGCAAGTTTTGGAATGTATTTCATAATTCCCCTGCAGATGCACGGAGCAGTGATACTCGAAGTAATCATATGTCCGTTGTCACGATTTTCTGCCTCAAATCCGGAAGCACCTCCGAATACAAAAGATCCATGATTCGTCTGATGGCCGTAGAAATCCGCATCTGCGGTACCAAGCATCTGTGGAAACATCTTTGGCTCTGCCTCCGTAACCAGTGCCTCGATCAGCTCTTTGCGCATCGGGATGTCGATGCCGACACTCGCTGCAATCGGTCGGCTTTCGTATCCGGATGCCAGTACGATGGTTTCTCCTTCATACACATTTTTTTCTGTTACTACACGTCTGGCTTTTCCTTTGATCTTCTGGATCTCGAGCACATCCTCACCTGTGATAAACTCTGCGCCAAGCTCTCTGGCTCTCTTGTAAAAACCGAGGGTTGCAACGAGCGGATTGGCATGTCCGTCGGTCGGGCACCAGCTGGCAACCGTAATCTCATCGCTTAAGTATGGGTTGATCTCACGCACTTCTTTTCCATCGATCATCCGCACATCCAGTCCCAGTGCAACGGCACGGTCCGTCAGTCCCTGTAAGATTTCTTTATGCTTTGCTGTCTTTCCGAGACGAAGGTTTCCTTCTTTATGGTATTCCACATCCACACCGAGTTCTTCGGACAGTGTCGGCCACATGTGTTCCACGGCATACATGGCAAGCGGAAGTTCTCTCGGATCACGTCCGGACTGTCTTACACCGCCTCCGTTTCTTGAGGAACCACCGTTTCCGATATGATCGCTTTTTTCGAGTACGATCACGGAAACCCCTTCTTTTGCCAGATAATAAGCTGTTGCGCATCCGATGATTCCACCACCGATAATTACTACTTCCGCATTATTCTTCATCTTCCTCGCCCTCCTTTGCCTCTGCCGCAAACACGCGCATCTCGATCGGACGCATCGGTGCCCGGGATGTTGCCGGTTCCAGTTCTGCCGGGGATACGTTCAGTTCTCTTGCCACGATTCCTTTGACCAGCTTTGCACAGGTCTGTCCCTGACAGAGTCCCATGCCGGTTCTTAAATACCGGCGGATCTCCGTCAGTGTGAACATTCCATCGTGCACCGCTTTGCGAATCTCCCCTTTGGTTACTTCCTCGCACCGGCAGATGATCATATCGTCATCCGGTCCCGGTACGAAAGGTCCGATATCTCTTGATCTATCATTAATCTCATGCATAATTTTTTCCTCCTCTGTGAATCAGGCTTCTGCCTTACGATAAAATCTGGCCTTCATTGCCATATCTGCCGGCACCTTAATCGTCAGCAGATTCGTGTGGTCAAATGCCTTCGATGTCCTGACGGATACCACTTCCGCCTCGCAGATTTTTTCACCGCTCCGGCTCATTCCGTATCCCTTTTCTCCCTTTTCCGGAAGTGGAAGGAATTCATACGGAAGTGTCACGGTTGCAAATCCCGGCTCATACGTTTCATCGACTAAGAAGATTGCCTGTCCGGAGCAGGATGCCACGCACATACCGCATCCGATGCAATCCACATCCGGATCTACCACCGGAAGGGAGGTAATATTTTCTCCAATCCTGATGCAATGCTTCGGGCATGCATCCTGACATGGGTTACACGGAATATTCTGTGTACATTCCATCACCGGATGAACACCGACTTTGTGTGTCACGCCCGGGAAGCGTTCAATTTCATCATCTGCAACATATCCTTTTTTCAGAAGATTCATGGAAATATCGATTCCTTCTTCTGTCTTCTCGATAAGTTTTCCACGATTCTTTGGAGCAAACATGCCCTGGCGCAGTCCGTCAAGTGCATCCTCCTGTTCTTTTACCTTTGTCTTTAATTCTTCCTCATCCATATATCCCAGGTAATGGGCAGCTGCGATTCCTGCGATACGTCCCTCGATCATGGCAGAGCTGGCTTCCTCGATCCCTGATACATCGCCTGCTACGAAAATGCCCTTAATTGAGGTTTCGCCATATTCATCACAGATTGGAACCTGTCCGCCACGCTTTGGATTGTCTTCCATCTCGCAGCCCGCCATCTTCAACAGCTGCGACATAGGAGAAAGTCCGACTGCCAGGCAGATCGTATCCACATCGAAATGCTTTTCGGTTCCCGGAATGAACTGGAAGTGGTCATCCACTTCTGCAATCGTAACACCGGTCACATACTCCTCGCCCTCTGCTTTTACGATGGTATGGGAAAGATAAAACGGAACACCGGTTCGTGCAACCTTTGCTGCATGAACTCCGTACCCACCGACACGGGGTGCTGCATCAACCAGTGCAACCACATCACAGCCGCACTGCATCAGCTGGAAGGATACGACCAGACCGACATTTCCGGAACCAAGCATCAGTATTTTGTTTCCCGGTTTTACCCCGTGCAGATTCATCATCGTCTGTGCGGCTCCTGCGCCGATGACTCCCGGGAGATTCCAGCCCTCAAAGGTAACCATATTTTCTGCGGCTCCTGTAGCAATGATTATGGAATCTCCTTTGTAGTGATGAACCTCATCTTTGATCCTTACCACAATTTCTTTATCCAGATACATGCCGATAACGGTTGCATTCAGCACAACTTTCACACCGGCATCCGCTGCTTCCTGCAACAGCTGCTGCCCGATCACAAAACCTCTGACTTTTGCCTTATGTTCCTTTGATCCAAAGAATTTATGGATCTGCTTAAACAGCTGTCCACCCGGCTTTTCATTTTCATCAAATACTACAACTTTCAGTCCCCGCTTTGCTGCCTCAACTGCTGCAGACAATCCGGATGGACCGGCTCCTACGATAATCAGATCATAACGCTTCATATTACTCACTCCCCTCTACTGTTCTTCAAACGGTTTATCCGATACGCCGTACTGTGTCTGGACTTTCATGCCCTCTGCAAGCGGTGTCATGCAGGTGCGGACATTTGGTTTTCCATCCACGACCATCACGCAGTCGGTGCATCTTCCGATCGCACAGAAGATTCCTCTCGGTTTGTGTTCCTTTTTGGTATAACGGTGAACCATCACGCCTGCGGCTTTTAATGCTGCGGCAATTGGCTCTCCTTCGTATCCCTGTAATTCTTTACCGTCATAGGTGAATGTAACCAGTTTCCCTTTCTGCTGTTCTCCAAGGATTGGATGTTCTGAAATTCTGCTGCTCATATAACTCCTTCCTTTCTATGTGTAATCATGTATGGTTTCCGTGAAAATCAAAAAGACGCCTATGATTTCTCATAGACGCCTTTGCCCATTGCTGTACTTCTCTTTGATTTGACCTTATCATACACGCGCTGGGAAAAATTGTATTGTAAAAAACGATACTACTAATAAATTATCCTTCAATCACTTTTTTGATTGCAGCAAACAGCTCATCGTAAGTCTCGTATGCAGGAATATCCGGATACTCAGCCTTGATGGCATCGGTACTCTTAAATAAGAAACCAGCCTTGCTGGCCTGGATCATGCCAAGATCATTGTGGCTGTCTCCGCTTGCGATGGTATCATAACCGATGGACTGTAATGCCTTGACGGTTGTGTACTTGGACTTCTCACAGCGCATCTTAAAGCCTGTGATCTCCCCGTTGTCGGCAACTTCAAGCGAATTGCAGAAAATTGTCGGGTATCCGAGTTTTTTCATAAGCGGGCCTGCAAACTGGGAAAACGTATCACTGATGATGATGACCTGTGTCATGGCACGCAGTTTATCCAAAAATTCCTTTGCACCCGGAATCGGATCGATCTTTGCGATTGTCTCCTGAATCTCTTTGAGTCCAAGACCGTGCTCCTTTAAAATTCCGATACGGTATTTCATAAGCTTATCATAATCCGGCTCATCCCTGGTTGTTCTCTTTAACTCCGGAATTCCGGTCTCTTCTGCAAATGCGATCCAGATTTCCGGTACCAGTACACCTTCTAAGTCCAAGCAAACAATTTCCATTTTTTCTTCCTCCATGTTAAAATAAATATACAACTATTCCGATTTAGTTCCATTGTAATGAATTCGGCAGTTCCTGTCTAGTACCAAACGTCTTTTCACTTCTGTTGTGCCATAAATCGCCGGTAAAAGAACACCCCGACCAGCGTGGTGATGACTTCCGTCACCGGAAATGTAAACCAGAAATCATTCAGTCCCAGACGGGAAAATAAATACCCGAGCGGCACAAACAGCACAACGGTCCTTACAACGGTCAGAAGTGAACTTTTAACCGCTGCACCAACTGCCTGAAAGAATACCGGAAAAATCAGTGAAGTGACCATCGGGATAAAACTGATTCCGACAAAATGAAATCCGACTGTGCCGATTGCAATCACCTGCGGATCACTCGTAAATACACGGAGCATCTGTCCGGGAATCAGATTAAAAACCAGCGTTCCGATAAACATCAGCCCCATTCCTCCCACAAGTGAAGTGGACAATGTTTTCTTACAGCGATCTATCCGTCCCGATGCATAATTATAACTGATCACCGGCACAATACAGGTCTGCAGTGCCCCCAGCGGAATAAAAAAAAACGACTGCCACTTATAATATTAAGCAGAATTCTGCTGATTTTTTCCGTTCCGAAATAATTGCTGTTTGTGGTTTCCATAAAATAATCCCCTGTGAAACTTCGTATTCCACAGGGGATTTTACGCCCGAAAATCATACAAGTCAATGTGTTTTTATGTGGATTTTATCCCGCCAAATATCATACTATTGGCACCGGGCAGAATTGCTCTCCTGGAGTTTGCCATACAACTTTCTACTCACTACCTCTTTGTTTCAAACTTTGTAATTTCCCAAATCACCACAAATTGTATAAACATTATGATACCAGATACGCCCATTCCACATATAATGCCTATTTTTCCATAATCGTATATGGCATTCACACTATAACTATAAAATACCCCAATAAATATAGCTATTATCAAAGAAACAAAATAATAGCATATATTTTTTTCAAACAATATCTTCCAAAGTTCTTGGTCTGTTATACCCACCCTATACAACTTGTAAATGATATGTTTTTCTTCTTTCAGTTCAGATTTTATTTTGTAAAATATACATATATTGGCGGCCACCAAAAACAATATATCAACAAAAAGCAATAGAAAAGTTAAAACCTCAGATGACTGCTTTGCAACACTATAAGTTTCGATTTTCGATGATAGCATGTACGCGGATTGATCTTCCATAGGTAACTCATTCATTCTACTCATTTTTTCCTGTAATTCTTGCATTGCGTTGCCCGAATCTTTCCATTGGCTAAAATTAAACATAACAGCAGTTTCATAGATACAGTCATTTGAATGATTCCTGATTTTCATAAAATCCTGTTCATTTACAATCAAAGTTATATCAGCCAGACTACGGCATGAATTCATTAATATTTTATTTGACTTTCCTTGCAATTTCAAATGCATTTTTTCATGATTACCAAGCCCAATAGTTATCTGCTTATTTGCTTGAAAATCATGTTCATATCCATCATTTATATCAAACTGGAATAATTGTATAAAGTAACCTGGTTCCACTTCATAAGTACATCCATATTTTTTATTAACATCATCTGCAGATATGATATTACAAAAGCTATTTCTCAACAGCCCCAACCGTTTTTCTTCCGTAATTGTTATGTCATATTTATCTAACGTTTGCATAATTTCTTTCTGTTCCATATTGTTGATATCATTATACTGCACATAGAATAGATCATACGGCGAATACGTAAGTGCATTTCTCGTAAAATTTTGGTATGTTACTCCACAATGTGCTGTAAAAAATATCGCAGAAATAAACAGAATTGCTGCAATAAAACTTACCATTCTCCATGATTTTATGTACTGTAATACGAATGACAAACTAATTTTCCACTTAACACTTCGAATTTTCATAAAGATGCAGTCAAAATTAGCCAACATTATTCCTATGCCGGTAATAATAATTCCTGTGCTGATAAACCATATATATGTTTTTTCGAAATTATAAGCATATAACATAACTATAACAGCAACTATTATAAGCAATATTCCCAATAGCAAGAATATATTAGATCCCTTTTTTCCTTTTTCTTCCTTATATCTTGCATTGAATAACTCAAGAATTTCTGCGTGTAAAAACCTAACTATGTTCAAAAGCAAAATAATAATAACTACCAAAGCATATACTTTTCCTACTGACACATAAGCTCCAAGATGCAGCGTCCATTTCATAGAACGTAAACCAATCACCTTGTGAAGATAAAAGAAAAAAAATACTGAAAGAACACTTCCAGTTACAATTCCAGCACAAAAGCTAACGATGCTTATTATCAGACATTCTAGCAACATGTTACAAATCACTTCATATTGCGTCACTCCAAGAGTTATTAATACTGCATACTCCTGCTTTCTGCTCTTCAAAAAAGCCTCATAAACATATGGCACAAAAAGTATCATAAATAGTGCCGTTAAGACAGTTGGTGCAAAAATATTACTTGAAATCATCGGATCAATTTTATCAGCAGACATAAAAGATTCATTTTCCCCTATAGATAAAAATGCTTGAAAAAATGCTATGATAAAAATATTACATACTAAATATAAAATATAGTTTTTACGATTATACCATATCATTTTCAACAGAATACGAATCTTTTCCATCTGTTTATTCACCTCCTATCCGCTTTAAAAGCTCATAAATATCTTTCAAAAAAGTGCTATTACTCTTGTTATTCTTTTCTATTTCCAAAAATTGTATACCATCTTTGAGCAGAATTACCTTATCACAGAAAGATGCAGCATAAGAATCATGCGTCACCATAACCAGTGTAATCTTAAATTTTCTATTTATATCAACTAAATACTCCATTACATTTTCCGTTGATTTTGAATCCAAATTTCCTGTAGGCTCATCAGCTAAAATAATCTGAGGAGTATTGATCAATGCCCTCGCTATTGCCACACGCTGTTTCTGCCCTCCTGAAATATCTGTTACACTCTTCCCCATAATGTCTGCGATAGATAAAACTTCAGCTATTTGTTTCAATTTCTCTTCACTGTCTTCTATTCTATTCTCCAAAATAAGCGGCAATAAAATATTGTCCTTCACATTTAAACTTTCCAAAAGATTAAAATCCTGAAAAATCAGTCCAATATTATTTCTTCTAAATACCGCCATTTTAGACCTTCGCATTTTAGTTATTTCTTCATGATCAATCATAATGCTGCCACTATCGGCTTTATCAATCCCGCATATTAAGTTTATCAGTGTTGTTTTCCCACAACCCGAGGCTCCCATAAGAGCAACCATTTCTCCGCTACCAATTGAAATATTTAAGCCTTTAAGAACTTGCAGCGAGTTTTCTTTATTAATCATATAACTCTTTTTAAGATTTCTAATTTCTAAAATATTTTGACATTCTTCCATATTTTTACCATTTCTAACTAAATACTCTAATCAATCTGCTGCTCACTTCATCTATAGTATTCATCTCATATATTTTGTTTTTAAATATAATCTTTGTATTAAGTTCCACTTGCTGTTCATAGGTTTTCGGCTGTTTTATAATTTGATAATCATGCCCTGCTTTACTATGATTTTCCCGTACACCATCGCTTATATCCACTATTATTTCTCCCAAAATAAAAATGTCTCCCCATGGGACACATCACTTACGTGAGAGGTGTGGGGAGTCCTGTTGATATTATAATATGCTATTTCTATAAAAATCGCAACCATCTTTTAATTTATTTTTTCTGTCTAAATACAATCGTTACTCTTCACTTCTGTTGTGCCATAAACCGCCGGTAAAAGAACACCCCGACCAGCGTGGTGATGACTTCCGTCACCGGAAATGTAAACCAGAAATCATTCAGTCCCAGACGGGAAAATAAATACCCGAGCGGCACAAACAGCACAACGGTCCTTACAACGGTCAGAAGTGAACTTTTAACCGCTGCACCAACTGCCTGAAAGAATACCGGAAAAATCAGTGAAGTGACCATCGGGATAAAACTGATTCCGACAAAATGAAATCCGACTGTGCCGATTGCAATCACCTGCGGATCACTCGTAAATACACGGAGCATCTGTCCGGGAATCAGATTAAAAACCAGCGTTCCGATGAACATCATCCCCATTCCTCCCACAAGTGAAGTGGACAGTGTTTTCTTACAGCGATCTATCCGTTCCGAAATAATTGCTGTTTGTGGTTTCCATAAAATAATCCCCTGTGAAAATTCGTATTTCCACAGGGGATTTTACGCCCGAAAATCATACAAGTCAATCTGTTTTTCCCATCCATTTACACCATCCTGGGATGCTTTTTCTTTTCTAAAATTTATAAATGATAAGCATACACCCGTGCTTCATATGCCTGCAGCATTTCTTCCTTCTGTTTGGAATAATTTCCGATCAAAAGCTTGGCATCTGCAGGAATCTGCTCCGTTACTTCTGCCGGAATGGAAACTTCTTTTTCCGTAAAATTACAAAGCACCATCAGCCGCTGCGTCCCGAGCATTCTGGTATAGATAAATAATGCCTCATCCTCCGGTGCTAACAGTTCGTAATCACCATAAACGATAATCTCGTTTTCATGACGAAGGCGAATCAGTTTTTTGTAGTACGAAAAGACAGAATCCGGATCACTGACCTCCTGTTTTGCATTGACTTTAGGATAGTTACTGTTTACCTTAATCCACGGAGTTCCTGTGGTAAAACCAGCATTTGCACTGTCATCCCACTGCATCGGTGTGCGGGCATTGTCGCGGCTGATGCGCTTTAAATATCCCATCATTTCTTCATGTGAAACACCGCAGGTTTCTGTCAGTTCTTTATAAGCATTGAGACTTTCAATATCCCGGTAATCCTCGAGTTTATCAAAATATGCATTGCACATGCCAAGTTCCTCACCCTGATATACATAAGGCGTTCCCTGCATCATATGCAGGCAAGTAGCAAGCATCTTTGCGGAAATCTCACGGTATTCGGCACTGTCATTTCCAAACCAGGATACCGAACGCGGCTGGTCATGATTTGCCAGAAATAAACTGTTCCATGCCTTTCCCTCCAGCCCAGTCTGCCATTTTGAAAGAATCTTTTTCCATACTGGCAGTGACATTTTGTGGCTGTCCCACTTTCCAAAACGATTGTTTCCTTCCGGTCCGCTTCCCACATGCTCAAACTGAAAGACCATATTTAACTCGCTGCCATCTGCACTGGCATACTTCTTTGCCTCCTCTAATGTGACACCGGAAGCCTCTCCAACCGTGATCAGGTTATAGTGGGAAAGTACTTTTTTATTCATTTCTTTTAAATATTCATGCACATGCGGACCGTTGGCACAGCCGCTGTCGGCGTAACCATTTTCTCCAGGCACACCGTCCGGCAGCCCCTCCGGTTTGGAGATCAGGCTGATCACATCCATGCGGAATCCGTCGATGCCTTTTTCACACCACCAGTTCATCATGTCAAAAACTTCCTGACGTACAATCGGATTGTCCCAGTTC
>OLNC01001163.1_pt1 | contig 16800 bp, 16 predicted proteins | sample 1672011 | NCBI WGS metagenome assembly OLNC01 (sample SAMEA3136636, study PRJEB25190) | human gut metagenome | biome: human gut; feature: human-associated habitat; material: faeces | place: Austria | collected 2013 | reverse complement strand
TACATTCCTGTCTTTACGGTACAGGGTCATAGCCTCCATGGGAAAAAGGATTACATCGAAGTATCCTCCATACAGCCAGAAGGCCGCCCTTCAACGCACCATATTTTTCAATTGCTTCTAAACCATATTGAGAACATGTGGGAATATAAGGACATTTCGTTCTCTTCATCGGTGATAAATATTTTTGATAGAGTTTTATAAGCTTAATCAGAAATTTCTTTATCATTGTTCTTACCTGCTATGGCATGTTTGTCTGCCAGATGCATAAGGGCGCTCTCTATCTCCTGATAGGTACGGTCCTTAGCCTGGGGACGTGCCACCACTACAATATCCAGACCAGTTTCAAATTCCATTTCATGTAATCGATAGCTCTCTCTGATCAACCTGGTGACTCTGTGGCGAACCACACTATTCCCTACTTTTTTACTTACTGATATTCCCAGACGATTCTTCATGTACTGATTTTTCAGTACGTACATCACCAGATACCGATTTCCTTTTGATGTTCCATTTCTGTATACTTTTTGAAAATCTTGATTCTTTTTTAAGGACTCTGATTTATACATTAGAATCCTCCTTCATAAATGTCTCTCCTGAATAAAGAGAATTTTAAGAGAAGAAAAGACCACATAACTGCGGTCTTATTCTTAAGCTGATAAATGCTTTCTTCCTTTTAATCTTCTTGCAGCTAATACTTTACGTCCGCCCTTTGTGCTCATACGAGCTCTGAAACCATGGACTTTCGCTCTAGATCTTTTTTTCGGCTGAAATGTCATTTTCATAGGTAAAGCACCTCCTTTATCTATTTTCCATGTTAAATTTTACTTATTAGAACATCATTTCAATTATATTCATAAAGGGCTGATTCGTCAAGTACTATTTCTCCAAAGATTTATCTCTTTTTTTCGGGTATTGTGGATTATTATTGTGGTTTACGTAACATTATCCACAATTTGTGGATAACTTGTGGATAACTTGTGGAATAATCCTAAATCTATCCACTTTTTCCCCTCTCTTTTTACACATATCTAAATAAAAATCTCTTATTTACGCCTTTTCGACAGTGTATAAAATTATACACACATTTTTGTGGATTTCAATCAGATAATGTCGTTTTATGGTAACCAAAATGGCCTTATACACTCTTATCCACACTAATCCACATAAAAATTGGGGATAACTTTTTTTTCCACATTTCCATCAAATATGCATTGCTAAAATATACGTTTTATTATAATATATATAAGGATATTTATGTCTTTTTTAAAGAATACGGACTGAGTCTGTTGAAAAAACAGCTCGCAGACACATTTATTATAGAAGTAAAGCGAACCAGGAGAACCAAAAATGAACAAAGTTGTGGAAAAATGGGATGAAATCCTGCAAATAGTCAAAACTGAACATGACCTCTCCGACGTTTCCTTCAATACCTGGCTGAAACCCCTCACTGTTTACCAGGTTGAAGGGAATGTTGTGACCATCATCGTTCCATCAGAACAGGTGGGTCTTAATTATATAAGTAAAAAATATAAACTGCCTCTCCAGGTTACTATCAGTGAAGTAACCGGAATGGAAAACTGCGATATCAACTTTATTTTACCGGAAGATGTACCGAAAAAACAGGCAGCAGCACCGAAAGCACAGTCTCAGGATGCCCGCTGTGAAGAAGCACACCTGAATCCGAAATACACGTTCGACACTTTCGTAGTAGGAAGCAATAACAAATTCGCACAGGCAGCAGCACTGGCAGTAGCAGAATCTCCCGGAGATACCTATAATCCGCTGTTTATCTACGGAGGTGCAGGACTGGGGAAAACCCATCTTATGCATTCCATCGCTCACTTCATCATTGATCATGATGAACACAGCAAGGTACTTTATGTTACCAGTGAGGAGTTTACAAACGAACTGATCGAAACAATCCGTAACGGAAATAACTCGGCAATGACCAAGTTCCGTGAAAAATACAGAAATATTGATGTTCTTCTGGTCGATGATATTCAGTTTATTATAGGAAAGGAATCTACACAGGAGGAATTTTTCCACACCTTTAACAGTCTGCACAGTGCGAAAAAGCAGATCATCATTTCCTCAGATAAACCGCCGAAAGATATGGAAATCCTGGAAGAACGATTCCGTTCCAGATTCGAATGGGGCCTGATCGCAGATATTACACTGCCGGATTACGAAACCCGAATGGCGATCCTTCATAAAAAAGAAGAAATGGACGGCTATGATATTAATGAAGATGTTATCAAATACATTGCCAATAATATCAAATCCAATATCCGTGAACTGGAAGGCGCCATCAACAAAGTCATGGCATTCGCCAAGCTTGAAAAGAAAGAAGTTACACTGGAACTTGCGGAACAGGCACTGAAAGATATTATCTCACCGGACGAAAAGAAAGTGATCACACCAGATTACATCATATCTATGGTAGCAGAACACTTTGACGTCTCTGTAGATGACCTCTCCGGAAATAAAAGAAACTCGAAGATCGTTATGCCGCGACAGATTGCCATGTATCTCTGCAGAGAAATCATATCCACACCACTGAAATCCATTGGTAAATGTCTGGGAAACCGCGACCATACCACTATTATGCACGGTATTGATAAGATCGAACATGAAATCGAAAACGATGAAAACTTGAAAAATACCATTGATACCTTAAAGAAAAAGATTAATCCACAGGGATGAGGATAACTATCTGTATAACATGTGTATAAGATGTTGATTGAATGTGTATAAGTGTGAATAACTTTTTGCCACAATTTTGAGCTTTAAGTTTTACACAAGTTATTCACATACTTTAAGTAGGTCTGTACACGAAGTTATCCATATCCGAAAACCTTTAAAAATCAACCACCGTGGGAGTTTTTCACATATTCACATCCCCTACGGCGGTGACGACGGACTTCTTTTATATAATTCTCTATAAAAAACACACATCCATCAGAAAGGAAGTTATACACATTATGAAAATCATATGTTCCAAAAATAACTTACTCAAAAGTGTAAGTATCTCCCTGAAAGCAGTACCATCAAAAACAACCATGCCAATCCTGGAATGTATTCTGATCGATGCAACAACAAATCAGATTAAATTTACTACCAACGACATGGAACTAGGAATTGAAACTATTGTGGAGGGAGATATTGAAGAAAAAGGTATTATAGCTCTGGATGCCAAAATCTTCTATGAGATCATCCGAAGACTTCCAGACAACAATGTTACCATAAAAACAGATGATAAACTTACTGCCACCATTACCTGTGAGAAAGCGAAATTTACAATTCCTGGAAAATCAGGAGAAGATTTTGCGTATCTCCCAATTATTGAAAGAGAAGAGAGCCTTACGATTTCCCAGTTTACATTAAAGGAAATGATTCGTCAGACAATTTTCTCAATTGCATCTAATGAAACAAACAAATTAATGACTGGTGAACTATTTGAAATTAAAGATAATTATCTGAAAATAGTTTCTCTGGATGGACACCGTATTGCTATCAGACGCATGGAACTGAAGAAAGATTACTCTGACAGAAAGGTTGTTGTTCCAGGTAAAACTTTAAATGAGGTCAGCAAGATCCTTTCAGGAGAACTGGATGACCTGGTTAATATTTATTTTTCAAAAAATCACATTTTATTTGAGTTTGATCAGACTATCGTGGTATCCAGACTGATCGAAGGAGAATATTTCCGTATCGACCAGATGCTTTCCAGTGATTATGAAACAAAGATCAATATTAATAAAAAGGAATTCCTGGACTGTATTGACAGAGCCACACTTCTGGTAAGAGAGGGCGAAAAGAAACCGATCATCATTGAAATCACTGATAACAGCATGGAGCTGCGCATCGATTCTGCTATGGGATCCATGAATGAAAGTATTGATATTGTAAAAGAGGGAAAAGATATCCTGATCGGCTTTAACCCGAGATTCCTGATAGATGCACTGAAAGTCATTGATGATGAAACAATCAATATCTACCTCGTGAATCCAAAAGCACCATGTTTTATCAGAGATGATGAAGAAAATTACACATATCTGATTCTGCCGGTAAATATCAACCAGAATCAGGCAAGATAGGGAGTAAATGAAAATGGAAGAGATCAAAATCAGAGATGAATTTATAAAACTGGGGCAGCTGCTGAAACTTGCGGATCTGGTACAGGATGGGGTAGAAGCGAAATATGTGATCACTGACGGTCTGGTAAAAGTGAACGGAGAAATGGATGACCGCCGCGGCCGGAAGGTCTATGAAGGTGATGTGGTTTCTTATGATGGAAAAGAAATTAAAGTAGTCAGGTAAGCGAATGTATATTGAATCCGTTCAGTTAAAAAATTTCAGAAACTATGATTCCCTGGAGCTTGATTTTGATCAGGGAACCAATATTTTTTACGGAAATAATGCCCAGGGGAAAACGAATATCCTGGAATCTCTTTATTTATGCGGGACTACCAAGTCACATAAAGGAAGCAAAGATAAGGAGATCATCCATTTCGGGCAGGATGAAGCACATATCCGGATGATGGTCAGAAGAAATGAGATGTCATATAAAGTAGACATGCATCTGCGGCGGAACAAGGCCAAGGGTGTAGCAATCAATGGTCTGCCCATCAGGAAGGCCAGTGAATTGTTCGGTGTGGTAAATATGGTGTTCTTTTCTCCCGAGGATTTAAATATTATTAAAAACGGTCCAGGGGAAAGACGCAGATTTCTTGATCTGGAGCTTTGTCAGCTTGATAAGATATATCTGACGGACCTGGCCTCCTATAATCATATTGTGAATCAGAGGAATAAGCTTCTGAAGGACCTGTATGTGAAACCGGATCTGAAGGGGACTCTGGAAATCTGGGATATGCAGATGGCAGAATACGGCCGCAGGATCATAGAGAAACGTCAGAAATTCGTAGAAGAACTTAATGGGATCATTCAGGAGATCCACAGGAATCTGACTGGCCAGGCTGAAACACTGGAGATCATATATGAGCCAAGCTGTACAGCCGAAGAGCTGGAACTGGTAACTGCCCGGAACAAGGAGAGGGATATGCGGATGAAAATGACCAGTGCCGGTCCTCACAGGGATGATCTGTGTGTCAGGGCCAACGGGATTGATATCCGTAGATATGGATCTCAGGGTCAGCAGCGTACAGCGGCGCTTTCGCTGAAGCTGTCAGAAATATACATTGTGGAGAGAAAAATAAAAGATACGCCGATCCTGCTTCTGGATGATGTTTTGTCTGAATTGGACAGCAGCAGACAGAATTATCTTCTGGAGAGCATTCATGATATTCAGACCATGATCACCTGTACGGGGCTGGATGATTTTGTCAGTCATCAGTTCCATATAAACAAGGTCTTTCAGGTGGTTCAGGGAACGGTCTGTCAGCCCTGATGAATATCTTTTGACAAGGATAGGGGCTTATGTTACACTGAGGACAATTATGGTTACTGGAGTGAACAGTAACCAATTATGGAAAGTTGGTGAATACGTTGGACAAGGAAGAATTTCGGATAAAACTGGAAGAGATCAATAAACTGGTTCAGAAGAAGGACTATAAAGGTGCCATGGGGATTGTTGACAGTATTGACTGGCGCCGTGTCAAAAACGTCCGGACTCTGTGCGTAGTTGGTGAGATTTATGCTGCCAATGGCAGATATGAGGACAGTAAGGAAATTTTTTTACTGGCATATCATAAAGCGTCTATCGGTAAAAATATTCTGTACCGTCTGATCGAGATATCTCTGAAGATGAAAGATATCAACGAAGCAGAAGAATTTTTCGATGAGTACAGGCAGGTGGCATCTAACGATACTACCCAGTATATCCTTCAGTATAAGATCGCGAAAGCAAAAGATATTTCTATAAATGAGCAGATCAGGATTCTGGAAGAATATAAAGAACAGGAATTTACGGAAAAGTGGTCCTATGAGCTGGCGACCCTGTATTATAAGGCAGGAGAGAAGCAGAAGTGTCTGGATTTATGCAATGAGATCATTCTGTGGTTCAGTGAAGGAAAATTTGTGATGAAAGCATATGATCTGAAACTGCGTATGGGTGAACTTACAGGGGAAGAGAAAGCCAAATATGAGAAACAGTTTGTTCCGAAGCTGATCACTCCGGAAGAAGCGAAAAACATGAATCTGAAGAAAACAGAAGAGGAAAAAGAGACAGACAAACAGTCTGAAGATTCCGCAGAAGAAAAAGCAGCTGTAAGTTCAGTTTCTTCAAGACAGGAAATTGAGAGTATTCCGGTTACGGAAGAGAGTCTCAGCGATATGGAAAGCATTCAGGACAAAATTTCCAAGGGAATCCGGGATATTTTCGGCGGTGGAAAGAAGAAGGAAGAAGATTCTATGGACTCTGTCATGGAAGGGGAGTCTCAGAATCTGGTAAAGGAAAATATTTCTGAGGATATTTCTGAAGATATTCCAGGAGATATTCCTGAAGAGATCATAAAGAGTGATGTATCAGAGCAGGAACCGGAGAATGTACCGGAGCTGGAAGCAGAACCTGCCAAACCAGGTGAAAGTCCGGTTGTAAAAGAGAAAGAAGTAAAAGAAGAACAGAAACCGCAGATGGATCCTGCCGATTTTTCCAAAACAATGAAACTTCCGGAATTAAAAATACCGAAGTCCATGAAAAATATGGAAATGAGCAGTGCACCGAAGGTTCCGGATCTTCCAAAAACAGGTTTTTCACAGAGGGCAAGTGGAGAATTTAATCTGGAGGACAGCATTCTTGCTGCGGCAACTGCACAGGGAATCGAAATTCCGGATGAAAAGCCAGAAGAAGTAAAAGAGGAAGTTCCGGCAGAGAAACAGGAAGAAGTTCAGGAAAATGAAAAAGCTCCGGAGACAAATGAAGAACCAGAGAAGACAGAACCGGAACTAGAAGAACCAGATTTCTTGAATATGGATATTTTGGATGAAGAATCAGAAGAACTGACTGATGTAACGAAAATGCCGGATTTCTTATCCGATGATGAAGAGGAAACTCTTACAGAAGAGGATCTGCAGAGTGCAGAAGCAGAGTTTCTGCGGGGACCTGAGAAGAAGGAAGAACCTGCGGTTCAGGAATCTCAGGAACCAGAAGAAACCCAGGAAGATGACAGTCTCGTAATCCCGGAGATTCCTAATGAGGAAGAAGAACTTACAGAGGAAGAGGAACTGGAACGTTTCATAGAATCTCTGACACCGGAAAATGAGAAGGATCCTCTTAACATAGTACCGAGGGAAAAGGCACTTACAGATGAAGAAAAGCAGCTGTTTACATATTTCGTGAAAGTTCCTGGAATGAAAGAGCAGCTTATCGATACTTTATGCGATGTTCAGATGGCTGCTGCCGACAGAACATCGAAAACAGGAAATATTATTGTCATGGGCGGCAGAGAGTGCGGAAAGACCAGACTGATCTCAGGGCTGATCCCTGCAATCTGTAAGGAACTGAACCTGGAAGCATCCAAAGTGGCCTATGTATTCGCTGATCAGATAAACGGAAAGAATATTTATAAAATATTCAGCAAGCTGGCAGGAGGTTTCCTGGTTATTGAAAATGCAAACCAGCTTACACCGGAAACAGTGGAAATGCTGGATAAGGCGATGGAAGCCAATACAGACGGACTGACTGTGATCGTAGAAGACGAAAAGATCGGAATGCGTAAGTTTATGGCCAGATTCCCGAAATTGGCACAGAAGTTTACTTCAATGATAAATATTCCGGTATTTACCAATGATGAACTTGTGAATTTCGCCAGAGTGTATACGAAAGAGAACGGATATGCAATAGATCAGATGGGAATGCTGGCATTATATAATCTTATCGGCATTAATCAGAAAGAAGACCAGCCTATGAATGTAGGTGCAGTTAAGGATCTGATCGATGCTGCGATTGTGAAATCACAGGGAGGAATCCGTAAATTCCAGCGTAATATTTCCAAAAAACGTATAGATAAAGACGGATATATCGTTCTGTATGAGAAAGATTTCAGTAAATAAGAAAGATTTTATAAATAAAAACAGACATTAAGTCAGATGAAAGGGAAGTAATGAGTATGGCCAGACCTTATCTCGGAGATCCGAAACGTACCATAGAGGTACTTCAGAAATATAACTTTGCATTCCAGAAACGGTTTGGTCAGAACTTTCTGATCGATACCCATGTTCTGGAGAAAATAATCGCATCTGCAGAGATCACGAAGGAGGATTTTGTGCTGGAGATCGGTCCTGGAATCGGAACCATGACACAGTATCTTGCAGAAGCGGCAAGAGAAGTTGCAGCAGTAGAAATCGATAAAACACTGATTCCTATCCTTCAGGACACACTGAAGGAATGGAATAACGTAACAGTTATCAATAATGACATCCTGAAGGTGGACATCAGGCAGCTGGCACTGGAGAAGAATCAGGGACGTCCCATTAAGGTGGTGGCAAATCTGCCGTATTACATTACTACCCCTATTATTATGGGATTGTTTGAGAATCAGGTTCCTATTGAGTCCATTACCATTATGGTGCAGAAAGAAGTGGCAGACAGGATGCAGGTAGGTCCGGGCACCAAGGATTACGGGGCTTTGTCCCTGGCTGTGCAGTATTATGCCAGACCTGAGATCGTGGCAAATGTACCGCCGAACTGTTTTATGCCCAGACCGAAGGTGGGAAGTGCAGTGATCCGTCTGGAAAGATATGAACAGCCACCGGTTCAGGTAAAGGATGAGAAACTGATGTTCAGACTGATCCGGGCATCTTTTAACCAGAGAAGAAAAACTCTGGTAAACGGACTGAAGAATTCCCCGGAACTTCATTTCTCCAAAGAGGAAATAGAACAGGCCTTAGTCAATTGTGGACTGTCACTGACTGTAAGAGGAGAGGCTCTTACACTGGAGCAGTTTGCGCAGCTGGCAAATGCATTTGAATAGCTTTTGAATAACGGAAAAAGCATCCGATGGCTGGTCGGATGCTTTTTTGTTACGTTCAAATTTATTTTTTAAAAGGAAGGAGAGTTAATTGCCTTTTGGGCAATCAACATATGAAAAAGAAATTTTGTAAAAATAATGTTGGCTGTATTACTTTTACAACTGTTAGTATATAGGGAAATTATGATAGAATCGTGTGTAACTTGTGAAAAAAATTTGAACAAACGTCAAAGGTTTTGTGAAGGATATTGATTTTACAGAAGATCTGGAAGGTGTGTTATAATGTCCCGGTAAATTGAAACAGGTCTTCAGATCGATTGTAATTATGGAGGTAATTAAAATGAAAATAAAGAAAATTGGAGCACTGATCATGGCAGGTGTACTTATGTGTACAGCACCGGCGGCATCTGTTATGGCGTCTGATGCTGTCGATACAGTACAGGAAATCATCACAGATAATGAAATTGATTCCCTGGCTTCAGATCCGGATGCAGTAGTGGATATCATCATGTATGCCAAGGATCAGATCGCACAGCAGGATATTTCTGATGATCAGATCCGGGAGATCATCCAGGCAGGAGAGAATACTGCGGGAGTAAGTCTTACAGAGGAAGAAGAGAATAAACTGATCACTATTGTGAAAAAAGTGAAAGATACCAACATCGATGAAGAACAGCTGAGAAGTACAGTAACAAAGGTTTATGACAAACTGCAGGAGATGGGAATCGGCAAAGAAGAGGTAAAAGGAATTCTGCACAAGCTGGTTGATTTCGCTAAGAGCCTTTTGAACTGATATAAGAAATATATGTGAAAATTTATAAAAAAAATATAAAATCAAATAGAAAATTGTGCAAATAAACGGAAAGTTAACCGCACGTTCATAATTTATTCATAATTAATTGCTATTATATAAACAGTTCGAAAGAACCTACGAAAGACGTTGTAATGTGTTATCATTACACATAAATTTTTTTCATAATAATAGCCCCGGTAAACCACTGCCGGGGCACTCCTCGTTTTACGGGGATTTTCTGCATATAAAAGCTCCTGAAGTTACACCTCAGGAGTTTTATTTATTTTTCCGTATTTCTGGATTTCGTTGTTCAGTTCCTCCATACGCTGGTCAAGCTCTGCGACATATCTTGCACATTCCCGAAGTTCCTTCGTAATGTAGTCAGGTCCGTCACCTTCGAATTTGTAATGCATTTTATGTTCCAGTGTGGCCCAGAAATCCTGGGCTACAGTACGGATCTGGATCTCCACTTTCGTGTCAATAATGCTGTCTGAGAGGAAGACCGGAGTGGTTACCAGCATATGGTAGCTTCTGTAACCGCTTTTCTTGGGGTTTTTCATATAATCACGTCTGGCGAGGATAGTCAGGTCGTTCTGTTTGGAGATCATATCTGCAATGAGGTAGATATCAGAGGTAAAAGAACAGCTGATCCGGATGCCTGCAATATCGTTCACATAGCGGACCATGTTCTCTATGCTGGAATCATAACCGTGACGTTTCAGTTTCTTCACAATGCTTTCAGGAGTTTTGATCCTGGATTTCACATGCTCGATAGGATTATATTTATGACGGTGCTGAAATTCATCGTTTAAGATGTCAATTTTCGTATTGATCTGTTTCAGGGCTGACTGGTATACGAACATGACAGTCTCCCAGTCGTTCAGTTCTTTGAAGTCCCGCAGAGGGACGGAATCATAATTCATCTGTTGGTTCCTTTCTGTATGAAAAAAAATACAAGTTTATTATACCATATAACCTTTCGTTTGGAAATTCAGATTTCCATTATTCTCGGGGTTGTGCTATAATGTTGCCAAAATATTGACGTTATATAATTTTTCGGGTAAAGGAGAACAGATAATGGCTGAATCAATGAAAGATTATGAAAATGAACTGGAAGCTTCCTTCAAGAAAATTGAGGAAGGTGATATTCTTACAGGTACTGTGATCAGTGTAGATGAAAAAGAAGTAACAGTTGATCTGAAATATTATGCAGAGGGAATCATTTCTGCTGAAGATTACAGCAGAGAACCGGGATTTTCCCTGAAGGATGAAGTTCATCCAGGAGATGAAGTATCTGCCACAGTAATAAGAACAGATGACGGACAGGGAAATATTCTGTTATCCAGAGTAGAGGCAGCGGATGTTCTGGCATGGGATAAGCTGCAGGAACTGAAGGAATCAGGAGAGATTCTGGATGTGGTTGTCAAAGGAGTGGTAAATGGAGGCGTTATTGCTTATGTAGAAGGTGTACGCGGATTTATCCCGGCATCCAAGCTGGCCTTAAGCTATGTAGAAGATACCAATGAGTATCTGAATAAACCCATCCAGGTTCGTGTATTTGATGTAGAAAAAGAAAATAAGAGATTAATTCTTTCAGCACGGGAAATATTAAGAGAGAAAGCAGAGGAAGAGAGAAGAAATAAAGTTTCCAATGTACAGGTAGGACTGGTCACAGAAGGTGTGGTAGAGAGTCTTCAGCCTTACGGAGCTTTCGTTGATCTGGGCAATGGACTGTCCGGACTGGTCCATATTTCACAGATCGGTGAAAAAAGGATCAAAAAACCATCAGAAGTTCTCGCTGTAGGAGATAAAGTGAAGGTAAAAGTTACAGCAGTAAAAGATGGCAAATTAAGCCTGAGTATTAAAGAAGCCACAGATATGATGGCGAAAGAAGTAGAGGAAGAAGTGATAGAACTTCCGGATTCAGGGGAAGAAGCAACTACATCACTTGGAACTCTTTTTGCTAATATTAAATTAGATTAATCAGCAGAGGATTGAACAGAATGAAAAATCAGGAGAGAATATTTGTAATAGGACATAAGAATCCGGATACTGATTCCATCTGCTCAGCTATTGCTTATGCGGATATTAAAAACAGGACTTCGCAGAAGGTGAAATATGTTGCGAAACGTGCCGGACAGATCAATGAAGAAACAGAATATGTGCTGAACCGTTTCGGCATGCAGCCACCGGGATATCTTTCCAACATCGGAACTCAGGTGAAAGATATGGATATCCGCATGAGTCCTGAGGCAGATAAGAGCATGTCTCTGAAGAATGCATGGGACTTGATGATGGAAAAGAGTATTGTATCTCTTCCGATCAGAGACAGGGAAGGACAGCTGGAAGGTCTGATCACTATCGGTGATATTGCGAAGACTTATATGGATACTACAGACAGCTATCTTTTGTCCAGAGCGAAGACCCAGTATAAGAGGATCGCAGAGACCATTGGAGGTACAGTGATTGAGGGAAATGAGCATGGATATTTTGTCAATGGTAAGGTTATGGTAGGAACTGCCAATCCAGAGATGCTGAAGGCTTACGTAGAAGAAGATGACCTGATCATCATGGGTGACAGAGAGGAAGACCATCTGCAGGCCATTGCCCAGAATGTGAGCTGTATTATTGTGGGAATGGGAATCGAAGTTACGGAAAAAGTTATCAAACTGGCCCATGAACGGCAGATTATCATTATCCGTTCCCCGTATGATACATTTACCATCGCCAGACTGATCAACCAGAGCATTCCGGTAAAATATATTATGAAAACAGATAATCTGGTAACCTTCAGTACTGAAGATTTCACAGATGATATCCAGAATGAAATGATCAAACACCGTCATCGTGCATTCCCGGTTATTAACAAAAAAGGCAAATGTATCGGAACTATTTCCCGAAGAAATTTCTTGGATATGCATAAGAAAAAAGTGGCACTGGTAGATCATAATGAAAAAGATCAGGCTGTAGATAATATAGAGAAAGCGGAGATCATGGAGATCATTGACCATCATAAACTGGGATCATTAGAGACGATGACTCCCATCTCATTCAGAAATCAGCCGGTAGGATGTACAGCTACTATTCTGTATGAAATGTACGGAGAACAGAAGCTGGAGATATCACCGACCATAGCAGGACTTCTCTGCGCTGCGATCATTTCCGATACGTTGATGTTCCGTTCACCGACCTGTACATTGTCTGATAAAATGGCAGCAGGTGCGCTGGCACTGATCGCTGGAATTGATATTGAAAAATTTGCCAGAGAGATGTTTAAAGCAGGAAGTAATCTTAAGGATAAATCTCCGGAAGAAATATTCTATCAGGATTATAAGAAGTTCATTGCAGAAGGTGATATTAACTTCGGTGTAGGACAGATCAGTTCTATGGATACAGACGAGCTGGCAGTGATCAAAGAGCGTCTGGTTCCGTTTATGGTCAGCGAATGCGGACGCCATGGTGTCACCAGAGTTTACTTCATGCTGACGAATATTATCGAGGAGTCTACAGAACTTCTTTATTATGGAGATGGCAGTGAAGAGATGGCGAAGATTGCGTTCCATATGGATCCGGTAGACGGAGCCTTTGACCTGAAAGGCGTGGTATCACGTAAGAAACAGCTGATCCCGGCGCTTATGGAAGCTGCTCAGGCAGGCCAGAATGATTACAACTGATCCGGAACTGAAGCTGACAATTTAGATTGGAAATAAAAAAATGGCAAAAGAAACATGGAAAGCCGGGAATATGCTTTATCCACTTCCGGCAGTTATGGTAAGTGTTACAGATGGAGAGGGAAATGATAATATCATTACCATTGCATGGGCGGGGACGGTATGTACCAATCCGCCCATGGTTTCCATATCTGTGCGTCCGTCACGTTTTTCCTATGAAATGTTGAAGAAAACAGGGGAATTCGTGATCAATCTTACAACAGAAGATCTGGCCTATGCCACAGATTACTGCGGGGTACGGTCAGGCAGAGATGTTGACAAATTTAAAGAAATGAAGCTGACTAAGGAGAAGGCTGATTTCGTAAAAGTACCTATGATCGGGGAATCACCGGTAAATATTGAATGCAGGGTAAAACAGGTGATGGAACTGGGATCTCATCATATGTTCCTGGCAGATGTGCTGGCAGTTCATGCAGATCCGGCCTATATGGATGAGAACAAAAAATTCCACCTGAATAATGCGAAACCGCTGGTGTATTCTCATGGAGAATATCTGGGAACAGGTAAATCCCTGGGGACTTTCGGCTACAGTGTAAAAAAGAAGAAAAAGGCGGGAAACCGCAGAAAACGTTAGATTTGCAGTTGCTAATAAGTTGTGATACAATGAAAGGACATGAACATGAATAACGTGACATTAATAGGTATGCCCGGTTCAGGGAAAAGCACTATTGGAGTAATTCTGGCGAAGGCACTTGGATACCAGTTTCTGGATACAGACCTGGTGATCCAGAAAGAAGAGAAAAGAAAGCTTTCACAGATCATTGCAGAAGAAGGACCGGAAGGTTTTAAAAGAATTGAGAATCGTGTAAATGCATCTATTCATGTAACAGATACAGTAATTGCTCCGGGAGGAAGCGTGATTTACTGCCCGGAGGCAATGGAGCATCTGAAATCTATTGGTCAGGTCGTGTATCTGAAATTATCTCTGGAATCTCTTTCGAAACGTCTGGGTAATCTGAGAGGACGGGGAGTCCTGTTGAAAGAAGGCCAGACATTGGCAGATCTGTACGAGGAAAGGGTACCTTTGTACGAGAAATATGCCGATATTGTAGTAGACGAAGAGGGGAAAGATTTGGAAGAGAGTCTTAAGGCAGTTTTGGAGATAATACATAACGGATAATGGAACCTGGTAAGCAGCCCATGAATGTAGAAGAGGAACAGGGTAAAATAAATTTTATTTACAAATGATAATTATATGCTATAATATACAACTGACTTAAAAAGAAGATAATCATTTGGGCGAAGCGGATAGCCAGTATCCGCGCAGCGTTCAGCTCCTGGAGTAAAAATAATTATAGAGGTGTATTATGGAACAGTACGTTATCAAAGGTGGAAACCCGTTAGTCGGTGAGGTCGAAATAGCTGGCGCAAAGAATGCGGCGCTGGCAATTCTGGCTGCAGCTATTATGACTGACGAAACTATATTAATTGAAAACCTGCCGGATGTAAGAGATATTAATGTGTTACTTGAAGCAATCGTCGGTATCGGAGCACAGGTAGACCGTATTGATAAATCTACAGTGAAGATCAATGGATCAACTATCGGTGATGTAAGTGTAGATTATGAATATATCAAGAAGATCAGAGCTTCTTATTATCTGCTTGGTGCACTTCTGGGTAAATATAAACATGCAGAAGTACCGCTTCCAGGCGGATGTAATATTGGAAGCCGTCCTATTGATCAGCATCTGAAGGGATTCAGAGCACTTGGTGCAGATGTTGATATTATGCACGGTGCTATTGTTGCGAAAGCAGATGAACTTCATGGAAGCCATATTTTCCTTGATGTTGTTTCTGTAGGTGCGACTATCAATATCATGATGGCAGCGTCACTTGCACCGGGTCGCACAATTCTGGAGAATGCAGCGAGGGAACCTCATGTAGTAGATGTTGCGAACTTTCTGAACAGTATGGGTGCCAATATCAAGGGTGCAGGAACAGATGTGATCCGTATTAAAGGTGTTGAGAAGCTTCACCGTACAGAATATTCAATTATTCCGGATCAGATCGAAGCAGGAACTTTCATGTTTGCAGCAGCAGCTACAGGTGGAGATGTTACAGTAAAGAATGTTATTCCGAAACATCTGGAAGCAACTACAGCCAAGCTGGAAGAAATCGGATGTGAAGTTGAGGAGTTTGATGATGCAGTACGTGTACGTGCTGCAGGCAGATTACATCGTACTCATGTAAAAACTCTTCCGTATCCTGGATATCCTACAGATATGCAGCCGCAGATCGCTGTTACTCTGGCTCTTGCAGAAGGAACCAGCATAGTAACAGAGAGTATTTTTGAAAACAGATTCAAATACGCGGACGAGCTTTCCCGTATGGGTGCGAACATCAAGGTGGAAGGAAATTCCGCGATCATTGATGGTGTAAAGAAGCTGACCGGAGCCAGAGTCAGTGCTCCCGACCTGAGAGCAGGTGCAGCTCTTGTTATCGCAGGTCTGGCAGCAGATGGAATCACCATAGTAGACGATATTGTTTACATTCAGAGAGGATATGAAAACTTCGAAGAGAAGCTCAGATCTCTGGGTGCTGAAATCGAGAGAGTGTCCAGCGAAAAGGAAATTCAGAAATTCCGTCTCAGAGTAGGTTGAGATGAGAAAATATTTTAAATAATAAATTATGCTTGACATTCTATTATGTTGAGTATATTCTATGATGTGCAGCAATCTTAATGAAAGTTAATAAATAGTATAGCCTTTTATTCAGAGTGGTGGAGATACAAAGGATCTATGAAGCCACGGCAACCCCTTTTTGCGGAGGAAGGTGCCAACCTGAGCGAGTGATCGAACAATAAGAGGATTGTTGAGGCATTTAAACAGTCCGATTACTTCGGGCTGTTTCTTTTTGTTAACTGTATACAGCCGCTTGACGGCAGAACTGATAATTACATTTACAATAAAAAAGGAGAAAACAATGGAGAAAATTTTATTTACTTCTGAATCTGTAACTGAAGGCCATCCTGACAAAATGTGCGATGCCATTTCAGATGCCATTCTTGATGCTATCATGGAGCAGGATCCAATGGGACGTGTTGCATGTGAAACTGCTACCACAACAGGTCTTGTACTTGTAATGGGTGAGATCACTACAACTGCAAATATTGATATTCAGCAGATCGTAAGAAATACAGTTCGTGAGATAGGATATGACCGCGGTAAATACGGTTTCGATGCAGATACCTGCGCAGTTATCACTGCTCTGGACAAACAGTCCGCAGATATCGCACTTGGTGTAGATAAGGCACTGGAAGCCAAGATGGGCGAGGATGAGATCAATGCTATCGGTGCAGGAGATCAGGGTATCCAATTCGGTTATGCTTCCAATGAGACAGAAGAATATA
>OLNC01001158.1_pt1 | contig 16862 bp, 16 predicted proteins | sample 1672011 | NCBI WGS metagenome assembly OLNC01 (sample SAMEA3136636, study PRJEB25190) | human gut metagenome | biome: human gut; feature: human-associated habitat; material: faeces | place: Austria | collected 2013 | reverse complement strand
ATGCCCGTAGAGCCGATAAAATAAGGCTTTGCGGACATTTAAGAAGATATAAAAAGATAGTCAAAAAGACATATATAATTTACAGCAATTCCTGTACTTTCCGATTACATCTGCTGATACTCCGAAAACAGTTTTGCAGTCATCATGCTATTCTCATTTGGTCAAATACACAAAAGAAATAGCCTGTTACAGATTTTCTCTATAGCAGGCCATCTTACATACTCTTTTATATACTTTTTATCAGAGACTCTTTTTACAGTTCGATAAATCCTGTAACATCTCCGTTGATCACATAATGTGCACCATTATCTTCCGGTTTAATGTAGATTTTGAGATCTTTCAGTTCAGAGGCTTTTTTGCCCATGTCCTCTGTCCAGATCTTTTTGATCCTGTCAGCAACCTCTGAAGTATGTATCTCCTTGCCCCAGTACTGAACATATACTTCTGTTACTGGCTCAGCTTTCTTAGCTGCTGTTTTTCTTGTTGTTTTAGTCGCTGTTGTCTTAGCAGCCGTCCCGGTTGTTGTTTTCTTAGCTGCAGTAGTTTTTCGTGTTGTTGTCTTCCTGGCAGTTGTTTTCTTAGCCGGTTCTTCTGATTTTACAGCTGTTGTTTTCTCTTCATCAGATTTTACTTCTGCTGCTTTTTCTTCTACTGGTTTCTCAGCAGCAGGTTTTACCTCTGCTGTCTTCTCAGTTGCTTTTGTCTCTACAGATGCTTTTGCATCGTCTGTCTTCGGTGTCTCAGCCTTAATGGCTTTCTCTTCGGATGCGGTTACTACAGATTTTGCAGGAGTCTCGCTTACTGAAGCCGTTTTTACAGTTGTCTTGGTTGCAGCTTTCTTTGTTCTAGCCATGTTTATAGCCTCCTTACAAGGGATTTGTTAATCTTTTCTCGAATTTTAGGATATCACTTTTTGTGAAAGAACGCAAGGTTAGATCCCCAGATTTTCCAGTTCTTCACTCATATACCCCTTGAGATGTTCCTTTAAAGCCTCATGCTGAGGCAGGATAAGATCAAAATCCAGTGCCAGGATCTCACCGGCTGCTTCACTTGCATTCTTCAAAATCCCGGCATCATTGTAGATATCACCGATCTTAAATTCCATCAATCCGCTCTGGCGGATACCGAAAAGATCTCCTGGACCCCGAAGCTTCAGATCTTCTCCGGCTATATAAAATCCATCATTGGATTCATTGAGGATCTTCAGGCGTTTAGAAGTATTTTCTTCATTATTTCCCTGGATAAAAATACAGTATGACTGATGCTCTCCACGCCCTACACGGCCCCGAAGCTGATGAAGCTGGGCAAGCCCGAAACGTTCTGCGTTTTCCACCATCATAACGGTAGCATTTGGCACATTCACTCCAACCTCCACAACTGTGGTAGATACCAGCACCTGGATCTCGCCGGAAGCAAAAGCCTCCATGATCCTGTTTTTCTCTTTTGGCTTCATCTTTCCGTGAAGAATCTCTATGCTGATCTCTCTCGGCAGGACCTCCTGAAGCTTTCTTGCATAATCTGTAACATTCTCTGCCTCCAGGCCTTCGCTCTCTTCCACCATAGGGCAGATCACATAAGCCTGCCTTCCCATCTGAACTTGCTTTTCAATAAAAGAATATGCCTTGGGGCGGTAGGAAGTTCCTACTACACAATTTTTGATCGGAAGTCTTTTTGCAGGAAGCTCATCAATGATCGAAATATCCAGATCTCCGTATAAAATGATCGCCAGTGTCCGGGGAATGGGGGTTGCGCTCATAACAAGTACATGAGGCGGATTTCCTCTGGTCGTCAGCGCTTCCCTCTGGCGAACGCCGAATCTGTGCTGTTCATCTGTGATCACAAGCCCCAGATTCTTATATTCCACCTTTTCCTGGATCAGGGCATGAGTTCCGATGATCACATTCACTTCACCGTCTGCGATCTTCTGATAGATTTCACGCTTCTGTCTGGCTGTGGTAGATCCTGTCAGAAGCACCGGATGGCAGGAAGTGATATTTTGTTCTTCTATCAGTTTCAGAAAGCCTTCGTAATGCTGATTAGCCAGAACCTCTGTCGGTACCATCAATGCACTCTGAAATCCATTCTCTGCTGAAAGTACCATAGCTAAAAATGCGATCACAGTTTTACCGCTGCCAACATCCCCCTGTACAAGCCTGGACATCAGCTTATGACCGCTCAGATCTCGTTCGATCTCGTGCCAGACATTTTTCTGGGCTCCGGTCAGGTCATAGGGAAGCCCTTCTATGATCTCCTCGGTTGTCCATACTGGTTTCATTGGAAAAGTGTTTGGAGCCTCTTCTGTTTTCTCCTTCAGGAGCTGTATTGCCAGCACAAAAAGCAGAAATTCATCGAATACCAGACGTTTCCTGGCTGTGAGAAGCTCCTGCATATTTTTCGGAAAATGGATAGTCCGGATCGCATAATTGGCATCTGCGAGCTGATAGCGTTCCCGTATCTCTTCCGGCAGATATTCTCCATGGAGAGGCCTTGTATCCAAAATCTGATGGACCAACTTCGTGATCATCTTGTTGGAAAGTCCTTTCGTCAGACCATATACAGGCTGCATACTGTGAATGATCTCCTCATAAGCTGCCGGAGTAAAAATCTCCGGATGTTCCATCTGCGGACGACCTTTTTTTCTGATGATCTTTCCTCTGAGGATAAATACACTACCCTTTTTGAGTGTTCCCCTCAAATAAGGCGCATTGAACCAAGCAACCGGCAATCGGCCGCTTGCATCTGCCACAGTTGTTGTCAGAACCTGGAGATTGCGTATCTGGTTAATATAAATACCTGTTGCTATAGTGGCACGGATAGAGACTGTTTTGTCCTCCTCTGCTGATGCAATCTCCACAGGCTCCTCATATATATCGTAAGTCCGCGGATAATAACGGAGAAGCTCTTCCGCAGTCGTGATCCCGATCTTCTGGAAAAGCTTCTCTGTTTTCTCACCCACGCCTTTTAATTCACGTAAAGGTGTCTTATCATTCATTTTTTGTGCTCTTTATTCTACAGAAATCAGATAGTAGTAAATTGGCTGTCCACCCTGGTTCAGCTCAACCTCGCACTCCGGATATTTCTCGGTAAGAGAATCAGAAAGTGCCTCTGCATCTTCCTCAGATACATCTTCACCATAATAAACACTGATGATCTCAGATTCCTCGTCAACCATCTCTGCTACCATCTCCTCCGCTACCTGAAGTCGATCCCTGCCTACTGCAAGGATACCTGCATCACCGATTCCCATGATATCTCCCTCATGGATTTCCTTGTCATCAATGCGTGTGTCACGAACTGCATAAGTAATCTGTCCGGTTTTTACTCTGGATATAGCATCTGTCATGGAAGCAAGATTCTCCTCGCCACCTTTTTCCGGAACAAAGCTGATCATTGCAGAAATTCCCTGTGGGATTGTCTTGGTTGGTACTACAATGATCTCCTTATCCTCAGTCAGATCCCTCGCCTGATTTGCTGCAAGGATAATATTCTTGTTATTCGGGAAAATATAAATTGTTTTTGCATTTACTTTCTCAATAGCATTGAGCATATCTTCGGTACTTGGATTCATAGTCTGACCGCCTTCGATCAGATAATCTACGCCAAGTTCACGGAAAATCTGAGAAAGTCCCTCGCCTACGGATACGGAAATAAATCCATGATCCTTAGGAGGTTCTTTGTTTTCTGCCTGTTCTTTTGCAAGTTTTTCCGCATCTTTGATCAGTTTTTCCTGATGTTCTTCTCTCATATTGTCAATCTTCATGCGGGAAAGCTGACCATACGTGAGTGCGCGTTCAAAAGCCTGTCCCGGATGATTGGTGTGTACGTGTACCTTGACAATCTCATCATCAGCCACCAAAACAATGGAATCACCGATGGAATCCAGAAATTCACGGAAACGGTCGATCTCATCCTGTGGAAGCGGTTTTTCAAGAAGAATAATAAATTCTGTACAATATCCAAATTTAATGTCTGCCTCTGCCTGAGGAGAAATTTTTGTGATCTTAGGAGCTACTGTTTCAAACTGGGAATAATCCACTTCTTTTCCATGATATCCGTCGATGGCACCACGGAAAACTTCCAGAAGTCCCTGTCCACCAGAATCCACAACACCTGCTTCTTTCAGGACTGGAAGCATCTCCGGTGTTCTGGCAAGAGTTTCCTCTGCATGCTGAAAGATCCCGTCGAAAAAAGCATCCAGATCTTCTGCCGCATCAGCAAGCTCTACTGCTCTGTCTGCCGCAGCTCTGGCTACAGTAAGAATGGTTCCCTCTTTTGGTTTCATAACTGCCTTGTATGCAGTCTCAACGCCTCGCTCCATAGCTGCGGCAATGGCAGGTGCATCCAGATCCGTAAGTTTACGCACACCTCTGGTAAATCCACGCAGAAGCTGTGACAGGATAACACCGGAATTACCTCTGGCTCCACGAAGGGAACCGGAAGAAATTGCCTTTGCCAGGGATTCCATATCCGGATCTGTAAGAGCACCTACTTCGGAAGCAGCAGACATGATGGTAAGCGTCATATTGGTTCCTGTATCTCCGTCAGGTACAGGAAACACATTCAGTTCATTGATCCATTCTTTCTTCGCTTCCAGATTTTTTGCTCCGGACAGAAACATTCTGGAAAGTATTTTAGCATCTATGGTTTTGTTATTCACCACAAGTTCCTCCTCTAAAACTAATCTATTGCACGTACGCCCTCAACCATAATGTTGATTTTCTCAATCTCCATTCCTGTAAAGGCTTCGACTTTATATTTTACATTGTTGACAAGATTGTCCGCAATAGTACTGATATTCACGCCATATGCTACGATGACATGAAAATTCAGCCGGATCTTGTTATCATCCGTGATCTTAACACTGATACCATGTTTCAGGCTGTCAATACGCAAAAGCTTGACCAGGCCATCCTTCATACTGATAGCTGCCATTCCGATGATGCCAAAACACTCTACCGCCACACTGCCGGCATAAGTCGCAATGACATCCGTATCAATTACAATCTGACCCAATCCGGAATCTATACGTCCATTCATATGGTTACCTCCATTGTTTCATTCAGATTAAATTATATAAAACTATTATAACCTTTTTTTTACGATTACGCAATGATAGAGTTCAACTTGTTTTGTCTTATAGAAAATTACTTTATTTTCAAAGCATCCTACATATCCGGAAATGGCATAAAATCAGCATTTCCAAGTCTTCATAGTATAAATATATTGCTTTTCTTGCAAGAACACAACGCTTAATTTCACCACGATCCGCCCTGTTCCTGGAGGTATAGGGTATTTTCCTTAAAACTCTTTGCAGAATTTTTGATAAATTTCCTTTTTTTGCTTGCAAAAGAGCAATTCATCTGTTAAAATGGTGACTGTTGATAAAAGGAGGTGCTATTCATGGCTAAATGTGCAATCTGCGATAAAGGAGCTCATTTCGGAAACAATGTGAGTCATTCCCATAGAAGATCCAACAAAATGTGGAAATCTAACGTTAAATCCGTCAGAGTAAAAACAACTGCCGGCGGAGCAAAGAAAATGTATGTATGTACTTCTTGTTTAAGATCCGGAAAAGTTGAAAGAGCGTAAGTAATATCGTATGCCCCCGTAGAATGCGGGGGCTGTTTTTTTATCTTTAAGACAGATAAATCACAAGCGGGAAGTATGCCAAGTGCACACTTCCCGCTTATCTGCAAAACATATGATATCCGCACAGCAGACATATGACTGCCATTGCGATCACAATAAAATTCTCTGTAATAAGAATACCAAGAACCATGCCCACACCAATAAAAAACAGCATAAAACCAGTTAGCTTTCCCACTCCTGTCTGCTCATTTCCTGTTTTTTATTACAGTATATGCATGAAATCTAAATGGAATACTACTCTTCTTTCCCGTCTGTATCCTCAGCATTGCCTGCACCTGGCGCAAAACGGTTCACAAAATCCGGCACCATATCCAGAACCTTGGTAAGGCCATCCTGATTTTTTACGTTTACAAGTTTGGTGCTTCCATTCTGGATCACAAGTACTGCACAGGGAGACATCTTTCCGGCAAGACCTCCGCCGCCGTTATTCTTCTTGTCCCCTTCAAAAGCTCCGGCTCCCACGCCGAAGGATACATCGACCAGAGGAAGAATAATGGTATCACCTACATGAATGGCATCGCCAACCACTGTCTTGGCCGATACAAAGCCATCCATTCCTTTAAATAATGAATTCACGGTATCTTTGAAATTATTCTCTTTCTCCATGATTTACCTCCTTATGTCTCCATCGGTGGATGACGTATTTTATATTTTTATTGAAATAAAGCTCTGCTGCTGTTTTGAGAACTACAATTCCATAAATCCTTCCCTTTAACAGGATCTCTCCCTCAAGAACATTTTCATCATCAAAAAGGGGCGCTACTTCGATCTTGTTTTTATGAAAAGGAATCGTCATTCCTAATACAGCCAATACCATACCTGTAACTGCCGGATCTTCATTGCTAAATGTGATTTTTCCGGTGATCCTTGTCGGAAGCACATGATAAATCAGTTTTTTTGCATTTTTCCACAGAAAGGAAAGAGCCTCTCTGGTTCGGGGATGGTCTAAAAATTCTTTCCACCAGTTTATCTTATCACAGAAATTCCGGATTGTTAATGCAAGACTTTGGATTTTTTTCAGAATCCTTTTGGGTATTCCAAGAAAATTCTGTACGATTCGGAACAGCTTTCCAACTGCCGTTTTTATTTTTCCCACTATATTCAAAATTAAATCTGCAATCTTTGTCCGAAGCTTCTTTTCATCTTCCGATATTTCTTCGGAAATCGATATCGGCTCCATTATTACCTTTTCCGAAATTTCATTTATATCTTCAACAGTATCTTCCTGAGGCTCAGACATTTGTAACTCTGCTGCATCGTTCTGCTGTTCGCTTTTTGATGTCTTTTCATGGCTTCTGGAAGACTCTGTCTGTTTTTTTGCATTTTGATTTCCGGAGTTGGAAAGAGCTCTTGGTTCCTTTTTTTTACGAAACAGATTTTTTAATTTTTCCAACGGAATCCCTAAAAAACATATTTTTGTTTTCAGAACGCCCTGCTCCCAGAATACCTGTGCAGATATTATATGAAGCAGCCAGCTCACTTCACCGGTAGCATGTATTTCACGAAGACTATCCGTACGGTCTTTTTTTAATTTCCCTCTGTATCTGATCGGACAGAACAAAAGAAGCAGCAGGATCAGAAAGATCAGCCCGATCAGGATCCCCAGAAGGATCAATATCCATTTTATTATCAGCCATAATATATGCAGCATTGGTTCACCTGTTTTTCAGATATTCTTTTATTTTAAAATTTCCAGTTTCGGTATAAACCTGTTCGATCATATCCTGTACCATCTGTATAGCACCTGATTTTCCTCTGGCCATTCCAATGATCAAAGGACAGGTGGCTCTGGCGCTTCGCTGTACAAGCATGCCTGCGGGAAGAATTTCCAAAATATTTCCGGGATTATCAGACAAAGTAACAACGTAGATATCTGGCACGAATTTGCCAGCAGTGATCCTGGCTCTTATTCTGGTAGGATTTTTTACATCATTTCCTATGTAATAGTTTTTCATCCATTTTAGCAATCTGCCATCACCTCCGTCTATAATGCCAAACAGGGCTGCGTAAGTACACAGCCCTGTCCTGTTGTTAAAAATACTTCTGCTGTTTCGCCCAGACGCCCTCACTTCGCATTTCCAGATACTCCTGATAGGCCTGTTCCACGATATGCTTCTCGTTGGAAAAACGGAGAAGATGATAGATCTCGTGAAACTTATAGTATCCGGAATCTACAAAATATTCCTCTCGCTGGGGTTTGCTATGATAATTATCAGCTATCATGAGATACCAGTGTACCTCTTTCATTACCACATCCTCCGGAACGGTGAAATTATACTGGCTCTTGCCGATATATTTCACGATAGAGGCCCGAACACCTGCTTCTTCCATTACTTCACGCAAAGCAGTCTGCTCAAAAGTCTCTCCTTTTTCTACAGTTCCTTTGGGAAGCACCCATCCTTCATAACGGTTCCTGTAGGATTTATATAATGCCAGGATCTTACCCCGATGAATTACCACACCGCCACAGCTTGTTGCTTCTATCATATTGCAATCCTCCTGTAATGCGTGTGTCTTTTGCACTGGCTATAGTATACCTCTTTTTCACCTTATAGGCAAGGGGCAAGAAGCAGATACTGTTCTCAATTTAATCGAAATAATATGCATCAAAAACATCTGCCGCAATGGGAACTGCCGCTTCACTTCCGGTTCCGCCGTTTTCCACGATCACTGCAATGGCGATATCCGGATCATCTACATTAGAATAACCCACAAACCAGGAATGACTGGAGCCATTTTCATCAAACTCCGCAGAACCGGTCTTTCCGGCAACAGTATATCCTCGTCCGTTCAATGCAGAAGCCGTACCGTTTTCAACTACATTTTTCATTAGTTTTCCAAGGATATTGGCTTCATTTCTTGTCATCAGACGTTTGTATTCTGTTTTTTCTGTTTCTCTGACCGTATCACCGGAATTATTCACGATCTTATCGATCATGGTTGGCTTCATCAGTACACCATCATTGGCGATGGCACTTGTGATCAATGCCATATGCATCGGAGAAACAAGAGTGTTACCCTGGCCGATCGAGGTCTGCATCACAAGTGCATTCGGAGAATCTTTATCAAGGGTAAAGCGGCTGGTTTTATAGGAATTCAGCGGAAGAGCCCTATTAAAGAGCAGATCCTCTGCAGTACTTTTCAGAGTATCTCCTCCCAGACCAAGTCCCATATCTGCAAATGCACAGTTACAGGAATGTGCAAAAGCGGAATAAAAATCCTCCTGTCCATGTACTGTACCATTGTAACACTGGATCGTGTGGTCATCCACTGTAATACTTCCCTGACACAGATAGGAATATCCTTCCAGTGATCCCTTTTGCCTGAAATAATCCAGTGCCGTGACGATCTTAAATGTTGATCCCGGCGGATAAGCTCCATTGGTCGCACGGTTTAAAAGGCTACTGTTACTTTCATCATTAACAAGGGTATCCCAGTTCTGTGCGATCGTATTCGGATCAAAATCTGGTTTGCTCACCATAGCCAGGATACGTCCGGTGGATGGTTCCAGTACAACTACCGCTCCTCTCCGGTCTCCCAGAGAATTGTATGCCGTTGTCTGAAGATCTGCATTCAGACTGGAGATCACGGTATCACCCTGATTCTTTTTTCCCAGGAATTCATTTTTCATCTGTTCCAGAAAAAATGAATGGGAGGTGAGAAGCTGGAAATTTGCTTCCGATTCCAAACCACTCTTACCATTGGTATCATATCCTACTGCATGTGCAAAAATATTGGAAAACGGATACGTTCTCTCTTCTGTTCCATCTTCATACACATTGGTCTGTGCCAGAACCTCACCATCCGAAGACTGGATACTTCCACGTACTACACGGTCCGAAAATGTATCCTGACGGGTGTTGTACGGGCTGTTGATAAAATCTTCGCTTTTTATGGCGTCAAAATAGACCAGATATCCGATCAGACTGACAAAGATCAATATAAAGAAGGCCGATACAAAAGTTAAAGGCCGGTTCTTTTTTCTACGGAGTCTGGCGATTTCTCTTTCTCTCAGGCGTTGCTCTCTTTCCTCTTCTTTCAATCGTTTCTTTTCGCTGCGTTTCAATTTGTTCGTCCTCATCTTCCCTCAGAATATACAGTCCCTGAATGATCGCAAGCATCAGGATGGTACACATGACAGAACTGCCTCCGTAACTCACCAGCGGAAGTGTAACTCCTGTCATTGGAATAAACTTGGTTGCACCGCCAATGGTCAGAAATACCTGAAAAGCATATTCCGTTCCGAGCCCCAGTGCGATCAGTTTATAAAACGGATTCCTGATCTTTAGTGCAATAGTAACGATCATCAGAAAAAAGCTTGTGCATACAAGAATCAGGCAGATGGCAAAAATGCCACCCAGTTCCTCGCAGATAGCACTGAAGATAAAATCATTTTTTACGACCGGGATCTTCTCCGGAGAGCCCTGACAAAGTCCCATTCCAAACCAGCCTCCGGTTCCGATCGCAAACAGAGACTGCACGATCTGATAACCTTCATTTTGATAGACAGCCATCGGATCCTTCCAGGCACTGACTCGCTGACGGACATGTCCAAAAAGATGATATGCGATCACCGAACCAACGCATCCTCCGCCAAGTCCCAGAAATAAATAGCTCGGATTTCTCGTTGCCACATAGATCAGTACAAGGTAGGTGACAAAAAAGATCACTGCACTACCCAGATCCCTGGAAAGGACCAGGATCCCTACATGGATCACTGCAACGATCGTAGCCAGTACTACTTTGCGAAAATCCACCTTGGTACACAGAAGTGATGCCATAAAAAATACGAAGGTTATCTTGATCACCTCGGAAGGCTGGATTCCCATAAGAGAAAGCTTTGCACCGTAGCTTGTGCTTGCCAGAACAAGAACTGCCGCCAGAAGTACAATACCAATTCCGGCATAAGCCCATGTAAGATCCTTTAAAAATTTCATTTTTCGTATCATTACCGGTATCACCAGTGATACTGCACTTCCTGCGGCCACGATCAGAAGCTGCTTAGTTGCAGACGGAAGTGAAAGCCTGCAGAGCATGATAAATCCTACGCTCAGGAGCATGCACATATTATTTAAAAGAAGCAGCGATGCATTCGGATAAATAATTCGATAAAGGATCTGGATCGCTGCAAAAAAGATCATCATTTCGATATAGAACAGGATGACCCTGAAATCCATGCTTTTTAAATAGATCACAAGAAATGCTGTAAAATCAATAAAAAAGATCATGGTCAGCTGCTGATGGAGCAGTTCTCTCTTTTCTTCCTCATCCTGCCGCCACACCATATAAAAACAATGAAAGGTATAGACGATCATCAATGTGAGGATCACATACTTAGATAATTCTGTAATTACATTAATCATACACTTTTACTCGGCTCCTCTTTTAAAATGGCCTTTTGTATACCTGCGTCCGGAAGGTTTTCCGTTTTTCTGATAAACCGTCCGGAATTCTTTCAGGATCGCTTTTGCTTTCTCTGGCTCTTCGATCGTAAATGCCAGTCGCAAAGAGTGAAGGTTCAGTTTTTTTACCTGATCTTTTTCACCTGGAAGTCCGTAAGGAATGCTGTTATAAATGATATTATAACAATATTTTGCTTTTTCGGAGATGTTTTTCCCCCATGGATCACAGCTGCATTTTACCGGAAATTCACTGTTATAGCGGTCTTTCAGATAAGCCGTCTCACATTTTCCTGTACATCCGAAAAGATTTTTCCTTACACACTGCGCGGAAAGCATCAGTGGGATATAACCATATAAAAGCAGCTCCGAAGAAGTATTATCTCTGTGTTTCAGTTCACCCTCATTCAACTCAAGGGGGACTGTATTTCGAAGAACTCCCTCTTCCCGCCAGAAATCAACACTCTGATCATTCCAGGTATACATGGATGCATCCAGGATACATTTTTCGCCATATCCCATTTTTTTCAGTACTGCGTAAGATTCCAGGTTTCTTACCAGAAAACCCTTCATACCCTGCTCCAACCATTTTTGAGCTGATCGAAGCCACTTTTCAGGGGTTTCTCCTCGATGGATATGTGGAGTAGAAAGATATAATTCACTACTTGCAGCAAGTTCCGGTGAAAAATACTTTTCCATAGTATCAAAAGGAAAATAAAAACCTGTAATCCCCGGTTCGTTCAAAAGTACTTCCGCAGTATCCGAACGTTCACAGGATACATACACAGGCAGGCTGTCTGTTACCCTTCTGTGACAGGCAGCCTGATCCTTAGATTTCGTCGGCTGCTTCGTAACCTGTGCTCTCTTCTGACATCCGATCAGTGCTTCCCGCAGCTGACTCAGAGCATCTCTTCGTACTTCATTGAGAACTTTAACCGGAACAAAAATCCTTCCATTTATTTCAATGTTCAGATCCTCCCACTGAAAATCTGTATTTCCCAGTTTCTCCATCTGCTGACGGATCCTCTGTTCTTCCATTGGCTGATTTTTAGCAAACTGTACCTCACCGCCCATAGCAGTTACTGTCTGGCCCTTGCAGGTTATTTCAAGTATAACAGGACTTTCAGGAGAAAGTATTAAATTCCCATGAATTTTTTCTTTAATTTTTCTGATCTCCGGCTGGATATTACCGGATTTTTTTTCATTGGCAAAAGCCATCATTTCCGGCCCACGATACATATCATAGTATCCTTTGCAGGATCCTCCCCGGCTGAAAAGCTCAAGAAGATACTTCCGGTCTTCTTCCAGAACGTGATATTCTTTTCCACTTAAATACATATCCAGATATTTTCGATATACTGCCGTGACGCCCGCTGTGTACGCCGGCTGTTTCATACGTCCTTCGATCTTCAGAGACATAACACCCGCCTCCAGGATATCCGGAAGAATATCCAAAGTGCAGATATCTTTCAGACTTAATGCACAAAAATCCTTGTCTCCTTTATATTTTCTGTGATCCATGGTTACACTGTAAGGAAGCCTGCACGGCTGTGCACAGCGGCCACGGTTTCCACTTCTCCCACCGAAAATACTGCTCATCAGACACTGGCCGGAATAGCTGTAACAGAGAGCTCCATGGATAAAAGTCTCTATTTCCAGAGGACTTGCCTTATGCATGGCCGATATCTCTTCCAGAGAAAGCTCTCTGGCCGGAACCACACGCGTTGCTCCCTTTCCCTCCAGAAACCGCATTCCTTCAGGTCCGGTTACTGTCATCTGTGTGCTTGCGTGAATATCCAGATCCGGAAAACTCCGGCGTATAAAAGAAAATACCCCCAAATCCTGTACGATCACCGCATCCAGACCAGCCTCATAATACGGAAGCAGATATTCAAACAACTGATCATCCAGTTCACGGTTCTTCAAAAGTGTATTCACAGTAAGATATAATTTGCGGTTATGGATATGTGCGGTCTCAATGGCAGTGATCAGCTCTTCCTGGGTGAAGTTCTGCGCATAAGCTCTTGCTCCAAAAGCCGGTCCGCCTACATATACCGCATCAGCTCCGGCACCAATAGCTGCCTCAAAGCTTTCATAAGAACCTGCCGGCGAGAGCAGTTCTGTTATCATATTTTTCAAAGTATTCCCTCATCTCCCATCTGTTAATCAAATCTGATGGCCATAAAACAAAAGAGGATTACCGAAGCAATCCCCCATCCTTATTTAAGCAGTTCATCAAGTTCTTTCTCCAGTTCTTTCACTTTACCATCCAGAAGATTCTTCTGTTCCTGAGCTTCCTGTTCTGCCTTCTTCGCCTCTTCGATCTGCATTTTCAAAGAGATCAGTTCATGCTTCAGATCATACATCTCCTGGTCTTTCTGCTGCAGATCCTGTTCAAAAATCTCCGCCTGTTTTTTAGCCTTAAAATAATCATCTGTAATATTCAGACTGAGCAGTGTATGCTTGGTCTCCATGGCCTGTCTGGAGTATCCCGGCATCTGACTCAGCTCACTGATCTTATTATTCATATAGGCTGCAACCTTCTGAAAATATTCCTCGGACTCATACCCGCCCAGAGTAATGATCTTTCCATCGATAACAACCTGTGCTGTATTCTTTACCGCCATTCGTAAAGCCTCCTGAATTTATCTGTTACTGGTTATTTCCTCAATAACATTCCTCTGTATTGCCGGTCTTACAACCCGCAATTTCTTCTATTATAACTGATTCCTGCAAAAATGTATAGAAGTTTTTCTATTATTTTGTCGATAAATCTGAAAAGCACAAAACCCTTGATTTATGCGGGCTATCGGTTTTCATTTGTGACTAATGTGTGACTAATCAGAATTATATAACAATTCACATATTCCAAGATGATACAATATTTTTCTTAAAAATGCAAATTGCTGATGATCTTCTGGCCGTAATTCCTGCCGGATGCCTGGGCTTTTCCCATAATCTTTAACATATGTTTCCTCCAATAAAAAAAGACGATTATTCGTCTCCTAAAAATACTTGAATTATTTTTTTCGAAATGGTATATTGATAATACAAAAGGAACAACCGCCCACAAGGGGTTGATCTCAGTATAGGGATAGAATTACCACCTTGCACTCAGCCAAAGTTTTGGGGTGGTTTTTCTATGTAGAATAGAGGTCAGCCACCCTGCAACACAATTGTTCCGTGTTCTATATTATCATATCATCCTTTGGTATTCAACGAATTTCACAAGGGGATCACTCGCCCTCTGAATCTTTGTATTTCGTCCTGTCCCAGATACCTTTTACTTTTTCCCAACCGCCGGTCGCAACCAAATACACTACAAACGCCGCAATAATCGATGCGAAATTATAATACCAGGTGACAGCTGTCTTATAATACGTGCACAGGACTGCCAGTGCCACCGGACACAGGATCAGTGATGTGACCAGTGCTACAATACTTGTCGGGATCTTATTAAGTCCCGGGAGCTCTTTGATCACCTGCACAATGATCGATACCAGGAACGCCAGCACCCCGATCAGCGCCAGACCATATGTTACATACTGCATCATTACATTTACATTCATGTTCATTCTCCTTTTCTTTCCATATCTTCTATTCTATGACATGAGGAAATGATTGTTTCCATGTAGTGTTTCCCTTCTCCGACTGTTGCACCGGCGCAATTACAGTTTAAAGCACATGTTCTGAAATTTCTTATAAGCATCAAAGTATAACTCGTGCTTATCTCCGTTATATGTCAGCTCATAATACATTCCATCCGGCACAGTCGTGCTCAGAAGTGCTTTACTTACCACGTACACATACTGTACTGTGATTTGTTTTCCATCGGTCTTATCCATGTGTGAATTGGTATATTCAGCTACTTTTACTTTGCAAAGTCTTAAAAATTCTTCATTTCCCATTTCCTTACCTCCTACACATGGTCAATTCTCGGAATTCCATACTCAACCGCACGCTCATGTTCGATCTTGCATCCTCTTGCTTTCTGCCAGTCTTTTGCAAAATAGGCGATATCGGCACCAGATAAAAACTCCAGGGACTTTCCAATGAACCACAGAGGTTTTGCTCCTACCGGTCCTGACTGGAAGAAAGAATCAATAACCTCTACAGGTTCTCTCAACAACTCTTCTGCCGCTTTGATTGCCACCTTTCGCTCTGCAAGAATCTCCTCGTCTGCTTTGCCACTCATTGGCTGACTGATAAATAATTTCTTCATTTCTTGTCCTCTCTTTCTTAAAAAAGTGTATAAAAATACCACCTGCCATTTTCTGACTGGTGGATAATTATTGTTTATTTTAAGTCTTGCATTCTTGTGTATATTATCGTAAAATACACATAAGATATCTTAATAAGAACCATTCGCAGTACCCATGATCTTTTAGATCGTACAGCTGAATGGTTCTTATTTTTTATTTCTTTGATAAACACCAATTATTTTTCTATCCTTGTACAATGCGATCTCTTCCAAAAAAGGAGAGATGTGTTGATCTGAACAGATTATTGACCTGCTCCATTATTTCGCCCTCTTTCAGCGGGCAATCCGTTATATCAAAAATAAAGTTTCCTGCCTGGCGCTTTTTCTTTTTTACCGCATTATACAGAACGTTTTTTCACCTGTGCTAATAGTCTTCAATTCAGATTCTCTGGTAACCCAGTTACCGAGTAATTCACTTTTTTTGTGACCTTTACTTTGTCGATAAATCAGGACGAGGATATCCAAGATGGGTATATGCCAGCACGGAAGCCATTCTTCCACGTGGAGTTCTGTTCAGAAAACCTGTCTGTAAAAGATAGGGTTCATAAACGTCTTCAAGTGTTCCGGAGTCTTCTCCTATCGATGCGGCAAGTGTTTCAAGCCCCACGGGTCCGCCCTGAAAATTCAGGATCAAGGTCTGGAGAATGCGGCGGTCCGTTTTATCAAGGCCATACTGATCTACTTCCAGAAGATCCAATGCAAAACAGGCAACATCGTAGGTGATCACACCGTTATACTTCACCTGGGCGAAATCACGCACTCTTTTCAGAAGACGGTTGGCCAGACGGGGAGTTCCTCTGGAACGCTTGGCGATCTCGGCAGCTCCATTGGGTTCGATTTCCACGCCAAGCACCTGAGCGGAACGGAGAATGATCGTCGTCAGTTCTTTTTTATCATAAAATTCCAATCTCTGTGTTACGCCAAAACGATCACGAAGCGGTGCGGAAAGAAGACCTGCTCTCGTCGTAGCACCTACCAATGTAAACTTCGGCAGATCCAGACGAATCGAACGGGCGGATGCACCCTTGCCGATCATGATATCGATAGCAAAATCTTCCATCGCCGGGTAAAGAACCTCTTCTACCTGCCGGTTCAGTCTGTGTATCTCATCTACAAACAGTACATCTCCTTCCTGAAGGTTGTTCAGAATCGCAGCCATTTCGCCTGGTTTTTCAATCGCAGGACCTGATGTTACCTTCATATGTGTTCCCATCTCATTGGCAATGATTGCGGAAAGTGTAGTCTTTCCCAGTCCCGGAGGTCCATAAAACAGCACATGATCCAATGAATCATGACGTTGCTTTGCTGCTTCGATATAAATTTTCAGGGTATCTTTTGTTTTCTGTTGACCAATATACTCATCCAGACTCTGAGGCCTTAAATTTCCCTCCAGGGAAAAATCCTCTTCTGTAACATCTGTTGTAATGATCCTGTTCTCCATTTGCTATGCTCCGTTCTATTTCATTTCAGTGCGAGCATGTTTGCTCTTACTCACGGCAGTGACATGCTCCCACCACTTAAATCTTACGATTTTGAAGTGGGGGCTTCCTGCT